>Ga0192240_10676_pt1 | contig 12185 bp, 14 predicted proteins | sample Koala_Koa27_H3_FD_131237 | JGI IMG/M metagenome (GOLD analysis project Ga0192240, IMG submission 131237) | Enriched cells from koala feces incubated with labeled cellulose particles, San Francisco Zoo, California, United States - Koala_Koa2-7_H3 ...
AAAAGGGATGATTACAAGGACGGAAGCGCTGGAAGCATTTGAAGAATTGCGCAGGCAGGCGGCAGATGTTCCTGAAATGTCTTTGGAAGAAATCAATCAGGAGATCGCTGAGGCAAGGAGTGTACGGGGTAAATGAGCATGAAGTGTTATGCGGTTATTGATACGAATGTTATTATAGCAGCTCTTCTCACAAAAAATTCAGATGCGGCAACGTTAAGGGTATTGCATGCAGTTTTGGATGGCAGTATTACACCGCTGTATCATGGAGATATTTTATTGGAGTATGAAGAGGTACTCCGCCGCAGGAAATTCCATTTAAAAGAAGATACGATTCAACTTGTCCTTACAGCTATAAGGCAATACGGACTGGAGGTGCAGCCCCAACCGACAGGAGAGATCCTTTTGGACAGGGATGACCTTATTTTCTATGAGGTAGCAATGGAAAAAAGAAAAGATGGCGCATGGTTGGTGACAGGCAACCAGAAGCATTATCCTGTCCGAAGTTTTATAGTAACGCCTACTGAAATGGTGGAGATTATGGAGACCGGAAAATATCATTTACAATGAATGAAACTATGTAGTTGTTGTAAATTGTGAACGCACGCTGCGAAACAATGACACAGGCAGCGGAGACTGAGTGGAAACTGTCAAAATACAGGGGCAAATCTGTACAGACCGGAGGTATATACAGTCATGCGTGAACAGGAAAAAGAAGACCGGCAGGAAAACGGCGAAGACAGCTTACGGGAACAGGAACCGGCAGGATCCGTGAAACACAGTGGCGGATGGAAGAAGCGCCGCCGTATTATCGCGGCGGTCATTGCGGCGGCAGCGGCTGTCTGCGTCATCATCGGCGCGGTCCGGTTTGTCCCGCTGTACCGCGCGGCAAAGACGGATGTCTATGAGGTTCTGACCGGCATGGACGACTCTTCTTTCGTGCGGGCGGGGAATACGGTGGTCTACGCGTCGGACGGTTCCGTGATCGCGGAGGTGGGGAACGAGCAGTACACCTACGTTCCGATCACGGAGATATCTGACTACATCACGGACGGCTATATCGCGCGGGAGGACCAGTCCTTCCCCACGCACAACGGCATCAATCTGAAGGCCATCATCCGCGCGGCGGCCGCCTATGTGGTAAACCGCGGGGAGATCACGCAGGGCGGCAGCACGATCACCCAGCAGCTGGTCAAGAACAGCCTGCTGACACAGTCGCAGACCTTTGAACGCAAGCTGGCCGAGATCATGCTCTCCCTTCAGATCGAGCAGACCTATAACAAGGCGCAGATCATGGAGTATTACTGCAACTATAACTATTTCGGCAACGGATGCTACGGCGTGGAGGGCGCGAGTCAGTATTATTTCGGGAAAAGCGCGGACGACGTGACCCTCGCGGAGGCGGCAACCCTGGTCGCTACGAGCAACGCCCCGAGTGTCTGCAACCCGGTGGCCGATTATGACGCGGCGATGGAGAAAAAGGACGCTGTCCTGGCGGACATGCTGGACTGCGGCTATATCACGCAGGAGGAGTACGACGCCGCCGTACAGGAACAGCCTGTGATTGTGCAGGAGACACAGAACACGGAGCTGAATACCTGGATGGAGACCTATGCCGTCTACTGCGCGGCGCTGAAACTGATGGAAAATGACGGCTTTGGCTTTCAGTATACGTTTTCCTCGCAGGAGGAAGAGGATGCGTATGAAGAGTCGTATTCTGCCGCTTACAATGAGGCGTATGAGTCCGTGATCACGGGCGGCTATGCCGTGTATACGTCGCTCGACCCGGACATACAGGAGGAGCTGCAGCAAAGCGTCGATGAGACGCTGGTTGATTTCACGGACCGCGATGAGGACGGGAATTATGAGATGCAGGCCGCGGCCGTCTGTATTGACAATGATACGCAGATGGTCGTTGCCGTTGTGGGCGGCAGGGATGAAGAGGGGGAGTATAACCGCGGCTATCAGGCGGAGCGCCAGCCCGGCAGCTCCATCAAGCCCATCCTCGATTACGGCCCGGCGGTCAATGAAGGGCAGGTGACGCCGGGGACAGTCCTGACAGACCAGGAGACCACAGTGGACGGTTACACGCCGAAAAACTCCTCCGGCTCCCATATCGGGAGCGTGACGGTGCGGGATGCGCTGGTCCGCTCGATCAACACCATCGCGCTCCAGCTTTTTGACATGACGGGCCAGGAGACAGCCATGTCCTATCTGGACAAGCTTCATTTTACATCCCTGACCTATACCGACATGACGTCCCCGGCCGTGTCGATCGGCGGCTTTACGGACGGCGTGACGGTGGCGGACATGGCACGCGCCTATGCCACGCTCGCCAACAGCGGGCAGTATACGGAGAACGACTGTATCCTGTCGATGGAGGACTATATGGGCGATACCGTCTATGAGGCGTCCGCTGATACGGAAGAAGTATATATGGAAGATACCGCATTTATTCTGACAGACATCCTGCAGGGCACCTTCGAGGAGTCCTACGGGCTGGCGGCCGGTACGGACACGCAGGGCCAGCACTACGCCGGGAAGACCGGCACGACGAATAACAATTATGACGCGTGGTTCTGCGGCTATTCCGCTTATTACACCACGGCTGTCTGGATCGGGTATGATTACCCGGCGGACCTGGGCTTTTACGGCGCGGAATACCCGCTGGATATCTGGAGTACGTTCATGGACGCCCTGCATGCGGATCTGGAGCCTGCGGAATTTGCCGTGCCGGATACCATTTCCCTTGTATCATCCTCCGGGAAAACACGCGCCGTGGATTATGATACGGATATCTATGCTTCCCGCCCCTCCGGCTATGATTATTATTCCACCGGGCTTGAGCAGCGGGCAAAGGAGGCCCAGGAGGCGCGGGATGAGGCTGCCCGCGAGGAGGCGGCGGAAGCAGCGGTTTCCGCTTTCGAGGAATACCAGATCACGGACACAGAGACCGCGCAGGGGTTTGAGTCTGTTTATCAGGCAGCCTATGACGCAGCGGACGCCGTGCAGGATGCGGAGATTCGCGCTTCCCTGCTGGAACGGCTCGCTTACAAAAAGAGCCTGCTGGACGGGGAGGTCGCCCAGACCTGGCAGGCGGTGATCGATGAGGAGGCAGCGCAGGCACAGACGGAGCAGGACCTGGCGAACGAGCTTGCCGCCCAGGAATCGCTGGAGCTGGCTGCGGAGGCCTTGAAGGAGAAGCGGGTCAGCCTTGTAGAGAGTTATATAGATGCATTAAAATCATGCAGCTATTACACGGAGCATGTGGGTAACCTGATCTCTTATGGAGAGGAAGCACTGGAAAAATGCGCGGAGTATGAGGAGTATGCATCCCTGTCGTCGCGCTTTTCAGCTGCGGTATCCGCCGCGGAGGCGCTGCCGGAGTATGATGATTCTGAGACGGATGATATACCGGAGCCGGATGAGGTTGACAGCGGCAGCGGAGGTATGAGTGAATAACGATATTATTAATGCGAAATAATGCGGAGAAATGGTTATGAGACATCAGGACGAAACGATACAGCGGAAAATAAAGTTTGAAGGCAGAATTGTTTCCGTACAGGTGAGGAGTACTGTGTGGAGATATCTTCTTGATAATCGGACGCACAGGGAAATCGGCTATAACCTTTTCCTGAAAGGCAAAGCAGGAGGTGAAACCGATCCACTGAGTGAAATTGACGGACAGGCTGAAAACGAAGATCAGGAGTACACAGAGGACAGTTTTACGGTTGCCATATCTGAAAAGCAACAGGATAAATTCCGTTTCCATATTGGTGATTTTATAAAAGGTACAGCATGGACAAAGAAGTATCCTAAATGGGAATATGCGGATTATTACAGGGCGGGATCTCTGAAGAAAATCCTGCCGGGGGATTTATTGCCTGACCCGTCGCCACCGTGGATGTCTGAGGTACCGGATTTGGAGACCTATGCGTGGCGCGGCGCAAGGATGCTCGATGGCAGATGTTATAAAGGGAAATGTTTTCAATGCAAATGGGCGGCGATGGCGAATGTAACGATTGAATATGATTTTGGCGTGAGTCAGAAGTTTCGTTTTGAGAGTTATTGTTACGGTCCGAAGAACTGCAAATTTTACAAAAATGGGAAAACCGCGCTCCGTCACATATAAAGGCATGGGTAGTCTGTATGACGAGGGATGGCTGGATGAAATTTGTACGGAGAATCGTGGAGATGATGATTGACAATTTCATCAATGCGTCTTTCAGCCGCACCACCCCATATCAGGTGGTGCGGGTTCTCTCTCATTTCCATGTCATGGCTGGCAGAGATGCTATTCTCTGCCAGCTAACATTTTATCAATTTCAGCGATTCTTTCTCCCAATGCTCTTTTTTCTTTAAGGAGATCATCTGTGGATGTGTTTCTCTCTGTAGAACGGGAATCTAGGACTTCAGCGGAGATAATTCCTTCCCAGTCATCGATTTCTTTTTTAAAGAGATCTCTCACGACACCGTGAATGAGTATAACTGTGCCTTTATGGACATAGGTTCTGAAGCTTTTTCTGGTTCCGAAGCCGTGGATATTTCCTTCCAGGATATCCACACCCTCGCCCGGGCGTCCTTTTTCATCACGCCCTCCGGCATGTGTAATCTGGCGCCCAAAAGCACGTAAACCGTATGTATCATCCGATTCGTAGTCATCCTCAAAAGTGATTTTACATCTACTTTTTCGGCAGGCTGAAGGTCATCTTCGCCGTAAATCTTGCGCATGATAAATCTGGCAGATTCTACCGATTCTGCAGGGATTATCCACACTTTTTCTCCGGGATGGAATTTTGCCCCGTTGATGTTTTTGATCGCTTTAACAAAATCTGGATGATAAGGGGTTCTTATAGATATAATATAACTTATCAGTCAGTTCTATTGTGATTCCTGTTCTACATATTTAATATATTTCTTCAATGTATTTCGACTGACCTTATGTTTTTTCATAAGTTCTATTTGCGTAATATTTCGATTAGAAAGATATCGTTTAATATCAGCTTTTAAGTTTGGCGTCATTTTATCCAGCTGTCCTTCTTTGCGGCCACTTTTTTTACTGCTTGCTGCGATACCGTCCGTGATAGTTTTTGAGATATATTTGCGCTGCTGTTCTGCGCGGTCAAGCTCCACAATGATCAGTAGCTTGATAATGCTCTCCATGGCAGTTTTTGTAACAATGTCCCTCTCTTTTGCTGTTGACATCAGCTGTAGGATATAATCAGAGGATACCGTAGGATTATCTATGAAGACTACAGAAATTCCACGGTTAAGCCATTCCATATATTTTGTATATCCATTCTCTGCTTCCCTGGAAAACCGAGATAGATCTTTAAATACGACAGTATCCCCTTCCTGCAGGAGTTTGTCTAATGTCTGAAATTGAGGCCGGTCAGAAAAATTCCTGGCCGATTTTTCTTCTGTGAAGTCTATTAGAAATTCTATATGGTGTGTTGCGGCATATTTCTCAAGGGATTTGGTCTGCCGGTTAAAATTCTGATGTTCCTGATCGGTACTGATCCGTTTATAGCTGTAATAATTTCCCATGTTTTACTCCACTTATGTGTCATTTAAACTATAGTTAGATTGCAACAATATGATAGCATCAAAATAACATAAAATCAATATAATTTGATACATTTATATAAAACTTTATAGGATTGAGTTAAAATGACACATCATAGTCTATGCGATATAAAAACAAACGATTTTCTGATATATTCATGCTATAATTCAAACATATATAGAAAGGGCATCATTTATAAGCGAAACAATGTATGTGAACTTTATGACTTTTTAAAGCCGGAGATCATAAAAGCAGATGATGCGATTATAGCGCGCGCAGAAAGCATTATGAGAATATCCTCGATCAAGGCATTTGGCAGTCTCCATTTGGCTTGTGCTGAGGCTCATGCAGATATATTACTTACAACAGATATAAAATTCCTTAAAGCTGCAAATAATTTAAAAACAGAAATTAAAGTAAAAAATCCGATAGACTTTCTTTGGGAGGTAGATGAGAATAACAATGCAGTTAGTAAAAAATAGTGAAGTGAGAAGAGTGGGGACGGAAGCATTGCTCAGTGCTTTGGGACCTTTTGGAATGGCACAGTATCTGGAGAAATATGATGGGGGAGGAACGGGTGATTATACTAAGGAAAAATATAATCAGCCGGATTACTCTATACAGGAAATCATTGATATGCAGTAGTAAATTTCTTTGTAATTTTGTAGACTGGCATATATAGTAGAAGTGTGTAGAAAAATTGGCTGATGTTTAATCGACCGACAATTAACAGACTCCGCGACTTGTAAACAGGGCAACGATGTGATATGATGTATTTGAGAAAGTGACGATTTTTATTGTTGCTTAACACTATTGTTGCTTAACACAGATAATGCATAAAATGAAGGTGGGTGATTCCTTTGGGCGTAAAAGATACTGTGACAGCCAAATATATGCGTCAGAACAACGTATTTGCTGATGCTTTCAACTATTTCGTGTATGAAGGCGAACAGGTTATTGATCCAAACAGCCTTGAGGAACTGGATACACGGGAAATCGAGGTTCCCTACGGTGGAGAAGAAGGTGCCGAACAGCCGGTTCAGAGGACACGGGATGTAATCAAATCTGTCACAGCCATGACGGATCAAAAGACAGCATATCTTGTTTTAGCAGTCGAGAATCAGTCAAATGTTCACTACGCAATGGCAGTAAAGAACATGGTTTACGATGCACTCCAGTACGCAAAACAAGTGGAGAAAGCAGTTGCATCGCATAGGACATCTGGTGACTATAAGACTGCTGACAGCGATGAATTTCTCTCTGGATTCATGAAAGAAGATCGCCTAATGCCGGTGATTACGCTGGTGATTTACTTTGATTACAAAGTATGGGATGGCCCGATGTCTATCCATGACATGTTTAACGAAAGCGACAGCCGGGTTTTGGCGTTGGTTCCGGATTATAAGATAAACCTGATTGCTCCTGCTTCGATTGAGGACAGCGACTTTGAAAAGTTTTCTTCCACGTTGAGGGAGGTTTTATCCTTCATCAAATATTCTGGAAATGCAAAAAAGCTGGAGGAAACAATTAATAGTAACGATAAATTTCGCCATTTGGGTCGAACGGAAGTGGACGTACTTAATGCCTGTATAAGTGCAAACCTGATTATGAAACAAGACGAGGAGGTGCTTGATGTGTGCCGAGCTATTCAAACCATTGCAAGTGATGCAGAAAAAAAAGGACGTATTGAAAATTTGTTGCAGAACATTAAATCTTTGATGGAAACTATGGGATGGTCTGCTGAACAGACTATGGACAACATGAAGGTGTCAGCAGCTGACCGCAAGGCACTGGCTCCATTCCTGTAATCAATCTTGTGTAAAACAAAAATCCAATCGGGAGTTGCTGTAAAGCCTTTCATGATTGGATTTTTGCAATCCTGGTTCATGATTTTATTAAGTATGTTGTTGTAGATTCCTTCGGAGTCTTCTTTTTCTTTGTATTAACGCTTAGCAAACAAATCATCCGAAATGTATTGAAGTCATAATTACGCCCGTCAGTTTGTCTTACGTTTACTTTATCGTAAATGGTGCGAACGAATGCCGAATACTTATCTGCGTCGGCGAGTGAAAAGTAATTTCTTATATAGCAATCCTGGTTCACGATTTTATTACGTATGCTGCTGAGTTTTTTGCTTAATTTTTCGTTGTTTTTATTGTTCTTATTTTTCTTCGTTTTTTTATTCTTTTCTCCCGAAATCCACGTATCCCATTTCGTAAATGCATAATTAATGCCATATTTCAGATTATAAGTATACATGTAATAGAAACGTATCTTGCATATGACCAGGTAAAATATATCATTGTATTTACTACACCAACTACCAATTTCATTACTATCTTCAGATGATCTTTCCTCATGGGGTTTCAAGAAAAGTTCTTCAATGCGGTTTAATTCCGGTATGGTAATCGTTCCTGCTTTTAAATATTCAGGCCGTAGGATCTTTTTCTATATACTGTCAATATCCTGGTCTACTTCCCGTGTTGCATAAAATTTATCGATGACAATCGATGTGCCGCGGTCAAGGATCTTCTTAGAACAGGCGGCATATTCAGGATTAAAATTTATAACTACTGTTTTACATATTTCCCGGTCGAGAGTGTTTAAATAAGCAATAAGGGTGGAGTTAAGGTTATCTTTCTTAATATCGATAAGGCGTTTTTTTCTTCAAATCTGCTAGCACTAAGCGCGAATGGCCGCCTATGCAGACATCGCTTATTCCTAATATTTCAGGAGTCCCTTTGTAATCGAAACATTTTTTATGTTCTTTTGCGTATGATTCCATGATTGCCTTAACCGTATCATGTTCGATATCATACACATTTGCAATTTCGTAAAAGGTTTTTCCGGAGATAATTTCATAGGCGATTTCTTCTTTAAGCCGATTTGTAAGTTTGGATCTTTTTTTAAAGAAGGTAAGCCTGTCAATATCAGATGAGGTTTTGTTGCATGACGAACAACGATAACGATTGATTCTTAGCTGTATATAAACCTGCTTTCCGTCACGTTTGATATCCTGAAGATTTTTATTGTACCCGCCATGGGGTACCAGGTATTTTCTTTTTCCGCAGTTACGGCATTTATATGGATGTTTTATGGAATGGGCCAGATACGTGATGTGGTCCGTTTCTACAATACGATCTGGAATTTCGATTTCGCGTATACCAATATCATACATTTCAAGTACACTCCCTGCCGCCCTCCTGCCTCAATGGGAAGGGCATTTATTATAAACAGATTATATCAGAAAAAATACGATTGACGGGAAAAAACGTTGAAATTTCGCAAAAAAATCTATTACTTTGCGGAAAAAACACAAACAATTCGCAATAGCCTGCAAAAAAACTATAAATTATGCCGGGTACCTCTGCCCAAAAATCAGCCGACGTTAAAAATATCTTCCATACTGTAATCGAGCGCGTAATAAAAGCCGCCCACGAAAACCAGATGTTTAGTTTGATTCAAGGAGGAGTTTGCATGAAACGAACCGGATACACCGTAAGGCCACCCTAGATAGAAAGCGGCGAGCGGAAGGAAAAAATGACAACTGAATATAGAGAAGCTTTGAGCACGAACTTGCATCGAAGAACTGCCTAAGTGTTGATACACAGTTAGCCCGGGATGACCGGGGAGCTATGCAGATTCAACATGGAGCAGCTCGGCAAGCAGCTGCTCGAAGTAATAAAAACCATGAAACCATTGAAAAACGAGGAGGAATTACACAATGAAGAAAATTATCAATGGAAGGAAATACGACACTGAGACTGCGGAGCGGATCGGTGCGTACCAGAACAGGAATGACAGACGGGATTTTAATTACGTTGGGGAAACGCTTTATAAGAAGCGCACGACAGGCGAATATTTCCTTTACGGCGAAGGTGGACCACGGACCGGATATGCAAGACAGAGCGGGCAGAACTCGTGGTCAGGAGGCTGCGAAATTTTCCCTTACACCGAGGATCAGGCACGAGCTTGGGCGGTAAGGCATCTGAATGTTGACCGGTATGAAGAAGTCTTCGGGGAAGTAGCGGAATGATGTTCTGAGAGAATAGACGTTCTGCGGGGATCCGCATGAAACCAGCGGATCCCCCCTTGGAAAGTGAACGGATGATATTGGATGCATTTTACGAAATCAGGATGGATTCTTTCATATTACATATAGAAAAACGCATACCACGCAACGCAGGAGGGCAAAACGTGACGGATTTAAGGAAACAAACAGAGAAGATATTAAAGGAAACCGGCGGAAAACTGGATGACAGCATTACGGTCACCTATATGGTCGAATTCCCATTCTATGAGGTCAGCATTGATGGGAAGAAAAAACTGTGGCATGCGGAGCAGATCGTGGATCACGTAAAAACACAGAGGCGCAATGCATTTCGCCTGATAAAAGATTGACCGTCAACTAAAGCAAACGAGCAGCTTTGATTGCAGCAACATAAAACATATTAAAAAATGAGATCACAGAGAAGATTAACCAGGAGGGAAAGTATGACAGGAATTGTAAAGTGGTACAGCACCAAAGCCGGATACGGCTTTGCAGTGGCAGAAGAGGGAACAGAATATTTTGTACACCAGACAGAGATCCGGAAGGATGGATATCACTTCCTGAAGCGGGGCGACATTGTGGATTTCGATCCGGAGAGGAACCTTAAAGGGAAAAATCGGGCAGCTAATGTCCGGCTGATCTCGTAGGCTCCGTGAAAACATAAACAAAAATAACAGAACCGAGAACATGAACATTACTGAATAGTGAGCAGCAAGGGGTCCCTAACATATCTCATCGATCCCGGGCAGAGCTTAGCCTGAAAAAAGAAGGATTGATGAGTGATATGAGTAAAACTACTGCTACAAATACGCCTGTTGATGAAGGCATGCAGGCATCCGTACAAGCGCCAGAACAGTACACGGGACAGGTGCCAGTACCATTGGACTATAAGAAAATCACAGACATAATAGCAGCCTCAGTACCGTCAGCAGGATGGAAAAGGATCGATACAGGGGCATCGGCAAAGATAGATTACAACTACAGGTTTGACCTGTACATGCGGAGACGAAATCTGGCGTGTTTGGTAGGTCAAAAAGAGGCTCAAAATGACGACCTTTTAAAAAAGTCGTCAAACCAGACCCAAAGCATATCCCCTGAAAAACCCGTGGAAATCAAGGCTTCTGAGCATTTTCCGAGTACGGTGTCAAAAGGCCGTATGGGAGGCCCTAACGTGGGATTGACACCATCCACGTCCATGCTCCTGCCAGTGACCAGGGGAAATGAGCACCTGCCTGTGCTGTCAAATTTTTCGAATTATCCGTCACTGACAGCGATAAAGTCTGATAGCCCTGCCCTTGTGATAGCATACGACAGCGAATGGTACTACCCTACCGGTGATGAATCAGATGGCAGGATTGTCCTGACCTGGCAGTTTTCGGTGATCTCCGGGGAGGATCTGGTGGAATACATTTTTGTGCGGAAAATGGAAAAGTACGGACTTACTCTGGAACTGGCGTTTGGAAGGATTTTGGACAGCCTGGGCTTAACGCCTGTAGATAACCGTAAAGTGAGACGATATGAAGCCATCGTGGGCAAGGATGAAACCACAGGAAATAACGCAACCGGGTTTTTTAACACCATGGCTGAAGCTAAACAAAACAGTATCAGGCCGTTTCCTGATGACGGTAGAATGGCCCACTACAAGAATGACTGGTCGCTTGTAGACCGTATTCCAATAGTCCTCTTATGCCACGCTGGTAAGGCTGATATATCTGCTTTATGCCGTAGCGATAAGAAATACGAACGAGACCAAAAGCCCAGGGAACCCGGGAAAGAGAAGAAAAAAGTAGATTACCGGAACTACTTTACAGGCTGCTCTGAGGTACAGGGTGGTATTGTCACTCTTCATCCCAAGTCGTTCTACGCGCAGAGCGTTAAGCGTAAATACGCCAGCAACAACAATATTTACACTTACCCGATTATCCTTAGTGTGCGTGATACGATGTGCCATGCGCCAGGTAAGATGAAAAGTTTGCAAGCACTTGGAGAAACGGTTGGTTGGGAAAAGATCCTGCTGGACGAGGGTTGTATTAAACATATGGATCAGTTTCTTAAAAATGATCCCTGTGCATACTTTGAGTATGCCGCTAATGATAGTAATGTAACTCTTTTATATGAATCCGCTCTATACGGATACAACAACAATTCGACGGTAACGCTGATGTCTGCTACCGCAAAGATTATGAGAGATGTAATGATGAAGTATCTTGGTTGTGAAAACACAAAACAATTTGACCGTAAATATCGCGGGCTTGAAAAAGTAAAACATGGTCTTGTCCGGAATGAGGACGGACCTGCGTATACGGGAAATTCGAGTCTGGAGCCTATTTCGGATAAAGCAAATACGGTGCAGTATTACGCGTCCATGGCTTATCATGGGGGATACAATAGCTGTTCTGATGTGGGTTATTTCCCGCGGGTTACCTTTGATTATGATCTGCAGAACGCTTATCCGACAGCACAGTGTTTGGTGCCTGATGTGGACTGGGAAAATCCGATCAGGTCTGAGATCGCTAATCGGGAACTTACTTTACAGGATTTTGTCGTGCCGATCATTGGCGGGTATGCTCC
>Ga0192240_10679_pt1 | contig 12106 bp, 14 predicted proteins | sample Koala_Koa27_H3_FD_131237 | JGI IMG/M metagenome (GOLD analysis project Ga0192240, IMG submission 131237) | Enriched cells from koala feces incubated with labeled cellulose particles, San Francisco Zoo, California, United States - Koala_Koa2-7_H3 ...
TCATCTGTTATTTTACTAACTCTTTTACTTTCGCTTTCTTGCCGACACGTCCTCTCAGATAATAAAGCTTCGCTCTTCTGACTTTACCGCGGCGGACAACTTCGATCTTTTCCACGATCGGGGAATGAACCGGCCATGTCTTTTCTACGCCGATACCGTTTGAAAACTTACGAACGGTAAACGTCTCACGGCTGCTTCCGCCCTGTCTCTTCAAGACAGTACCCTCAAATACCTGAATACGTTCCCGATTGCCCTCTTTGATCTTCGCATGTACACGAACGGTGTCGCCCTCGCGAAAATCCGGCAGTTCGGATTTCATCTGCTCTGCTTCAATGCCTCTGATAATTTCATTTGCGTTCATTTTGTGACCTCCTGTTTATTCGATGTTCTTAATACAATAACGTAACAGAGGACCATCTCTTTTATTCACAACAATCAATACTTTACCATAGTACAGACTGCTTTGCAAGTGTTTTTCTCATAAAATAAATTTTAAAATCTTTTTGACATCCTGATACGACAGGTCTGCCGACTCCAGAAGCTCGGGGCGGTGGCGCAGCGTACGAAGCACAGACTGCTCATGACGCCATTCCTCGATTTTCTGATGATCACCGGACAAAAGTACCTGAGGCACCTCCCTGCCCATCCACTCAGCCGGACGGCTGTACTGAGGATATTCCAGCAGCCCGCCCTCCAGAGACTCTGTACTGCCCGATTCATCATTTGTCAGTACACCGGGGATCATTCTGGAAATCGCATCGACCATCACCATGGCCGGCAGCTCACCGCCGGTCAGCACATAGTCGCCGATGGAAACCTGATCTGTCACAATCTCTTCCAAAACACGTTCATCGATACCTTCGTAATGGCCGCAGAGAAGAATCAGATCCTTCTCCCCGGCAAACTCCTTCGCCATAGACTGATCAAAACGCCTGCCCTGCGGCGTCAGATAGACACAACGGGGGCGATATCCGACAGATGCAGCCACCGCCTGCCAAGCATCATAGACCGGCTGCGCCTGCATAACCATGCCGGCTCCGCCGCCGTAAGGGTAATCATCTACCTTTTTATGGCGGTCTGCTGTATAGTCACGAATATTGACCGGATCCAGCTCCACAATCCCTTTTCTGACCGCATTTCCGATAATGCTCGTTTCCAGGCCCTGCCGAACCATCTCCGGAAAAAGCGTTAAAATATGAAAACGCATTCCTCCTCCTTCAGTCCCGCAGTCCCGGCATCACAAACACAGTCATCACGCCCTGCTTCATATCAATGTTTTTCACACAGTCATGAATAGCCGGAAGCAGCAATTCAGACCCGCCGGGTTCTTCTACAATGTAGACATCATTTGCGCCGGTCTGCATCACATCCTTCAGGATGCCCAGCTCTTCGCCGTCCGTTGCGACCACCCTCATACCTATCATATCCGCGATAAAATACTCATCCTTTTCGAGCTTCACCGCATGTTCTCTTGTCACATACAGGCTCTTTCCGCGAAAACATTCTACTTCATTGATATTCCGGAATTCTCTGAATTTTAAAATCACCATCTGTTTTGAAAAACGGGCCTGTATGACCTCCAGTTCCAGTTCTTCCCGGCCGGTATCCAGAATCACATGCTTTAATTTCTGAAAACGTCTGATATCGTCTGTCGTCGGAAAAACTTTTACCTCTCCCGCTATACCATGCGGGCTTGTAATAATACCGACCTGAAATCTGTCTTCCATAACATTATACCATTCTTTCTGAAAAGACAAAGGACATGGCTTTCGTCATGTCCTCCCCTGCATTCCATCCAGTGTACGATTGAATCTGCTAAATATTGTAACATCGTACATCAGACAATCTCGACAACGACTTTTTTGTTTTCTCTCGTTGCGGCTGCTTTCACAACAGAACGGATTGCCTTTGCGATTCTCCCCTGCTTTCCGATCACTTTTCCCATGTCAGACTGTGCTACGTGGAGCTCCAAAACAATCACATGCTCTTTCTCAGTCTCTGTAACAGAAACCTCATCCGGGAATTCGACGAGTGATCTTGCAATAACCTCTACCAATTCTTTCATATCGTTTTCCTCATGAATTCACTACTTCTCGATGCCGGCGATCTTTAAAAGCTTGTCTACAGTCTGTGTGGGCTGAGCACCATTCGCCAGCCATTTTTTTGCCGCTTCCTCATCCACGCGAATCACGGACGGATCTTTGGTCGGGTCATAGTAACCGATCTCTTCGATAAATCTGCCGTCACGCGGGCTTCTGGAATCAGCAACAACAATTCTGTAAAAAGGGGCTTTCTTCTGTCCCATTCTTCTCAATCTGATCTTTACTGCCATTGTACATCACCTCCTGATCTGTCTTACTGATTATAGGAAATCGCAACTGCTCGTATATCAAGCAGAGACGAAAATCAATCTCTGAAAAAATAAATATGCCGGACAAATATTCGCCTTCTAAAACGGCAGACCTTTGAAGCCGCCCATTTTACCGCCGAGGCCTCCGAAACCGCCCATGCCGCGCCGGCCCTTTTTGCCACCGGTCATCTGTTTCACCATCTTGCGTGCCTGCTCAAACTGTTTCACCAGACGATTGACCTCGCTGATATCAACCCCGGCTCCCTGCGCGATCCGGCGTTTCCTGCCCGGATTCAACAGGTCCGGATTGTCCCGCTCTGCCGGTGTCATGGAATAGATGATCCCTTCGATGCGCGCCATCTTCTTATCATCCATGGCTTCCTCAATCTGCTTCATCTGGGAACCGCCCATGCCCGGCATCATGCTGAGGACGCTGGAAAGGCCTCCGAGCTTTTTCATCTGGTTCATGGACTCCAGATAATCATTGAAAGAAAACTCTGCCTTGCGCATGCGCTGCTCCATCTCGGCAGCCTTCTGCTCATCGAGTTCGGCCTCCGCCTTCTCAATCAGCGACAGCACATCACCCATGCCGAGGATACGCGACGCCATACGGTCCGGATAAAACTGCTCCAGATCAGACAGCTTCTCACCCATGCCGGCATAGAAAATCGGCTTGCCTGTCACCGCGCGAATGGAAAGCGCGGCTCCGCCCCGGGTATCACCGTCAAGCTTTGTCAGGATCACACCGTCGATGCCGACCTTCTCATCAAAGGTACTCGCCACATTCACCGCATCCTGTCCGGTCATCGCATCTACAACAAGAACTGTCTGATCAATCTCTACATGATCACGGATCTCGATCAGCTCATTCATCATATCCTCATCAATATGAAGACGGCCTGCTGTATCTATAATAATGATATTATTGCCGTTCTTCGCCGCATGCTCCGCAGCCGCCTTCGCGATATTCACCGGTTTGTGCCCGTCTCCCATGGAGAACACTTCGACACCCTGCTTCTCACCGTTGATCTGAAGCTGCTGGATCGCGGCCGGACGATAAATGTCACAGGCAACCAGCAGAGGCTTCTTACCCTTCAGCTTATACTTCCCGGCGAGCTTCGCCGCCGTGGTCGTCTTGCCGGCGCCCTGCAGTCCCACCATCATGATGATCGTCGTGGCCTGACCCGGATTCAGACGGATCTCTGCCGTCTCCGAACCCATCATTTTGACCATTTCCTCATTCACGATCTTTATGACCATCTGACCAGGATTCAGACCGTTCATCACATCCGAACCAATCGCGCGCTCCTCAACCGCCTTGACAAACTGCTTCACCACGCGGAAATTCACATCGGCCTCCAGAAGAGCCATCTTCACTTCCTTTAAAGCAGCCTTGACATCCGCCTCGGTCAGCCGTCCCTTGCTTCGCAGGTTCTTAAATACATTCTGGAGTTTTTCAGATAAACTGTCAAATGCCATATCATAGCTCCTCTAAAATCTGACCGGAAATCTCATGAATCTCCGCCAACGCCGCCGAACTGTCATCTGCATTCCCGGCGGACAGTTCACGGATCCGGGCGATATTCTCACGGTTTTTAAAAAAACGTTCCACCAGATGCAGCTTCTCCTCGTAAGAAGCGAGGATCCTGTCACACCGTTTGATCAGATCATGTACACCCTGGCGGCTGATACCGCGCTCATCGGCAATCTCACTCAGGGACATGTCGTTCAGTACGACATCCTCATATACGCTCTTCTGGTGATCCGTCAGCAATTCGCCGTAAAAATCATATAAAAAAACCTGACGTCCAATCTTCTCCATATCGATCACCTTGCGTAGATTAACACAGAAGCTGACGGGTGTCAAGTGTTTTTTCTTTACACCAATCCATTTTTTTTGACCGATCCGAATTCTCTGTTTTTTAAAAAACTAATCACAATCTTTTTATAATTCCGCCACAATTTGCTCACATTTTTCCCGTATGATTGACTCATACAAAACAAAGGTCTCCGGGGACAGCCGATACGAACCAGATATCCGCGTTTTCGGAGACGACTAAAAACCCATCTATTAAGCCAATAGATTTTCTATATAGATTTTTTTTCATAAACTTTAACTCCCTTTTCACAAAAAGCCCCGGATTCGGGGTTTTTTGTGTGGAGTAAAACAATCATTTCATGACTTTTTACGCTATCCTTTAACTGTCATATATTCGCGCCTTGTCATAGTTTCCCATCCATTTCTTCTGCCGACACCATGATATACCCAACCGACCTCACTGTCCGGATCAGGCTCCCCTGTTCCCCAAGTTTGCGGCGAAGATTACACACCAGCATATCCGCGGAGCGACTTTTCATCTGATCTGCCTTGCCGAATATTTTTCGCATGATAGTCTCTTTAGTCAGGACATTATCGGGATTCCGCATAAATAAAAAGAGAAGCTGATACTCCTTAAATGTGAGATATACCTTCTTTTTATCTGCAAAAACCTCATGGTTAGCCGGATTCAGCCGAATCAGTCCCTGCTCCAATATTTCATTGTTTGCCAGCTTTTTGTTCTCCAGCAGGATATTAACACGAGCCAGGAGTTCCACTGAGTTATATGGATCTGTGATAAAATCATCCGCACCGTTTTCAAAAGCGGATATCATTTCCTCCGCTGACATATCCGGCATAACAAGAACAACAAAAAACTTTTTTCGGCACTTTGCGCGAATTTCAAATACCGATTCCTGCCCCTTGCCATTTCCTGATCTTGGATCCAGCAGGACCAAATCCGGCATGATCAGTTTTGATTTTTCCCGGAATTCATCCGCTTCCTTACATTCGCATAGTATGTATCTTTCGTTTCTTAATGTTTCTGTCATGGCCCTGCAGGCAGATGTATCTTCTGTCAAAATATATACGATCTTCATCTTTCATAATTCTCCATGTGAAAAAAACAGCACATACCAGCATCAGTGATTTAAAGGCAGCATTGAACCGGACTAGCTATTAGTCTATAAAAAAGATTCCACCACTTTGGTTCTACTTCTATATCGCACAGGAAGTCATTCGCATTTATTTTAAACATCAGCTCCCCGGCTTTTTGTCAGGGAGCATATACCTGTTATGGGGTCCCAGCAAGTATTCACTTTATAAAATTTATTGCAACTCCAATGACTATGCACTGACTTTAAGTTCCCGAAAAATACACCTTTTTTACTGCAAAAAAACACTAACACACCAATAATAATTAACATCACTTTTCATCTCTCTCGTCAGTCTTTCCTCTGCCTGATTAAGTCTTTAGCCATCTCAATAATATATTTTTCTTTCTCTTCATCTGATTTGCACTCATACAAAGGCAATGCTTTTATATTGCTTATGTTACGTGGAAGTCTTGATAAATCATCATAGGATTCCAAAACTACAGGTATAATTTTCTTCTCATTTGCAAACACCCAGTTAAATTCGTTCTGGCAAGCCGTACTGTTAATGTATGTGGATGACACTATAACAATTACAACATCCGCTCTTTTAATGAAATCCTGTAAAGTTTTATTGATTTCCTCCCCCAAAGGAATTGTTTCATCCCAAGTAACCGCAAATCGATATTTGGAAAGACGTGGAAATTGTTCAGTTAAGGTGTTATATATAATTGCGGCAGTATCTTTGCCATTCAGTGAATATGAAATGAATATATGTACACTGGGATTATTTCTTACAATTACAAGTATATAATAAAAAGTAAACAGACAACATACCAAAGTAATTGCGGTAACTAAAATTTTTTCTTCACCATAATGATAAGTTTCTTCATTTTTCACCATATAAAACATGGTTATAATTAATGCAAATGCTGTAATATATAACGCCAGCATTTCAACTCTTTTTTTATGAAATTTCATTGAATTCTGCCCCCTATATATAACGTAACAAAGACCAACAAGAATGTTCCGACAATATCAGGCAAGATCACACCTACTAATCTGATTAATTTTGTTTCTCTGTTCCATCCTACCCTACTTACAATAATTGCAGTTATCATCACTAAAATAAATAAAAAAAGTAACAACCACACCCCAAGTTCGTCTCTATTTCCGGTTAGTAATATAATCATAGAGGCAATACACATGTCAAAGCCAAAATCTATGTAATCAATGTAACCTAAGGTTACAAACTCTGGCTTCGCAGAGATCTTTATCAATCCCGTCAAAATAACGGTAACAACAGGAGTCAACCATATTATGTTGTTATGTATAAACGAAATCATATGTTAATTTCTCTTTCTGATTTTCTACCAGTGGCTCTAAATTATTCATGTTGATTCTTTCGCATATCCATTGCAATAATAAATGCCTTTCCCTGTTGCAACATGTAATACTGGTTCTTACATAGTTTCCGTTCCCATAACTTTCCGGACAGCCCCCAAAACCGTCCGTCACAGGCATAGCACAGGAGTTTAAAGCAGTAGTACCTGAGCCTCTCAAAATCCATTAGGCGGCTCTTCGGCCGACAGGGACAGAACCATGAGGACATCCATCTCCTGAAAGAATGCTTCCGCCTCTTCGAATCACTGCAACCGAAGATTATTCCTGTTTCCCTTAATACAGTACCTGATTACTTCATCGTTTAATCTGTTAATTTGCAATTCGCAGTCAGGACAATAAGAATATGCATGTTCTCACTGTTCTTCACCAACATCACCAGATACAAATTGCGGTTATACTTTTCACATTATGACAGTGTGACAGTATAATCCATATTATTATAGCAATCCCTGTATATCTTCAAATAATAAGTTCCTCCCGGCAATGATGTCCATGTACTTGATATATTCCCCGATGAATTTCCCTTTATCCTCACGGCATCATCATTCTCATCATTTTTTATCGCCTCATTAGTATCCTTACTATGCAATTCTATCTTCCAGAAGGTATCGCTGCTGTCAACCTGTTCATGTTGAAATGTCAGATGAATAGTTGTTGTTCCATCCAATTCAAACTTATAAAAATCCAAATCATCTGAAGACTGGATATTCCCTACTATACTGGAGCCAATGCTAATTACGGTTGCCCGGTTATAATCGCCATTATCTTCGTTTTCAGTCCCTGAGTCTTCCGGCTGCGCATGGACACAAAATGTATAGTCAATATCAGACCAGTAATATGATTGAATACAGATATAATAATTACCTGCCGGCAGTCTGACAGAATCAGATAGGTTAGAGGCCATTTCTCCGGTTGAAGAGAAAGAAAGTAGTTCGCCGTCTGAATCGCTATAGAGTGCCACATCCCAATATTTATCTCCAGAATCTGATTTTTCATGGGCAAAATCAATCCATACTTTTTGTTTTTCACTGATAGTGAAGTTATAATAATCAACGTCTTCCTTATTGGTGAGATTTCCTGTATAAGACTGGTTGACATCAATGTTCATTGCCTGCGAGCTAATGTCATCGTTAGGTTCGCTCTCATAAGAGTCATCTTCTTCTTCAAACAATACAGTAAGTTCATAGTTCTGGTCAGCGTATGAATCTCTCGAAACTCTTACATAATAGGTTCCCGGTGTGACTCTGGCTGGACTGGAATTCGTTGTTACTACACTTCCCATAGATTTCATTTTCAATCGCTCATCATCATTCTCTCCCAAAAGAGTGGCTATCCAATAAATTGCGTCATCATCAATTTTGACATGTGTCATTCTGATGACTAATTTCCCCTTTTTTTCTAATTTCAGCTTATAATAATCAATATCCTGATTGTCCTGCAGACAACCGGAATATTTTACATTTACATCTATCTGGTTAGCATCCTGAATGTCATCATTCGGTTCGGACTCAAAACTCGTAATTGTATCACGGTTTATCACGTTGACATCTGTAATAACAGAAAACCTATCTTTTGTAATGATAATTTGATTAACCCCCTCTTCAAATTCATCATAAGACAAGGAAAAATCCGTTATAGCTTCTTCGGTCCCATCCTCATAGACTGCTTTCACAAGAAAATCATCATTATCAAGGACAGTATCCATATAAACTGTATCACCAATATAACGGGCTGTTAATTTCACCATTTCCGGCTCGTCCCCATTCACATAAACATGGGTTTCCTCTGATATTCCAGAAATTATTTCGTATTCAATCTTGATATCATTTTTTCCATCACCAAGAACTTTGGGTGAATACGAAAAATCCGTAATCACATGTTCATCTCCATTCAAATCAGTCCCAATCACTTCAAAATCAGATTTCTTCAATTCATATCCAATGTAATGGTTTCCGGATTCTTCATTCATAGCGTCTTTTAAAATAAAAGATGCATCAATCTCAACAATTGAACCTCCCGGCTTGTCCGCTGTTCCAAAATATACCAGTCCATTTTCTGCAACATATGCATCCCTGTAAACTTGTTCACTTGTATAAAACAGAGTACGTGCTCTCGCATAAATGACAGCATCATGTTCTAACGTGAAGGGTTCCTCATATTCAATCCATTCATCACTATCATCACTCGTAGAAATTCTGTACTCAATTTTCATCGTTCCATCTGTATAAAGTTTGATAGCAGAGTAGTTTTCTGTTCGATCTATAACGGGTGCAGAAACCGTATTCCAAAAAATAGCTGGTAAAAGGCCTCCGACCATTCCAATACAGGATATTACTCTCATTATTTTTCCCTGCTTTTCTTTTCGGAAACTGAAAAATAATCCGCCCACGGACACAGCCACTACAAGCATTTCGATTATAAAAATGACAACTGTTCTGTTCATAACTCATTCGTGCTCCTTCTTCACTCATTTCATCCAGAACCAGTCTGGTTGATTCGTTCTTATAAATTCTTTCGCCATTTTCTCGCTGCACTCGTTGATCTATGGCATCTACTCACCAGCAATGGATTGATTTCATGTGTTTCTCTACGGTATCCCGACTCCCAACGGCACAACGGTTCATACAACATAGGATTCGCATTGCAGTCTCATCGGTATCAAATTCCTTCAGCTATCATTTCCCTGTTCATCTGAAACATTATAATTTTCATATTCTTCATGAAGTTTTTGTTCCAATTTATGCATTTCCAACAATTGGTCATCATAGCTATCTATTTGTTTTTTATATTTTTTTCTGTTTCTCCTCATATCAGTTGAAAATAAAAATCCTACAGCAAGTACACCGGTAAGAATTATAGTAATAACTGCTTGCCAAAGTACCGTGTCATAAGGATTCAAAACATAATCACCATTAACTATAACAGCCAAAACAGAACATGCCATTAAAACGCTAGTCAGTGCCAAAAGAGCACTGATATATTTTCTGACTTTAGCATTCGACCCGTATGCCTTTTCATGGACCATTCCCCTTTGTTTCAGTAATTGTATTTCTTTTTCTCGGTGTTCTTTCAGTTTGATAATATAGTTAAATTTTTTTTAATTTTTCCTGAATACAGGTTCCTCTGAAAAGTCGTTTGCATACATTGAAAATATTCATCCCATAGGCAACACTGGTAACTTCCATATCCGGAACCTCAGCTAACGAAAAGGCTTTTCTTATTTTCCAATCAAATTTAATTGTCTCAATATTCGTAAAGATAGTGCCACCAGATACCTTATGGTATATTTCATATTCCTCTTCAGTCACTTTATTAAAAACCTGAAATGTATTATCCGGCAAAAATTCTCCAACCTTCAAAAATAAACCTCTAACTGCTGAAGGACTAACTGCATCCGGTTCCATCACAAATAATGCTGTATCTGACCTACTCAAGATGATTTTCAAAACATCTGTATATCCTGCCTGACAATCGAAAATAATAATGTCATATATTATATCAATACTTCTTTTAAAATTAGTAAAATAGTCCATACCCTTTTGAGTGTACGAATAAGTCGCTGCACTTTCTTTTGTAATCCGGGTAATAGAAGGCATAAAGTCCATATATTTTGTAATATTTATCATGGAATTCTCTTTTAAATATTTTCCTAAAAGTACATCATAAAAAGAGTTAAGATGATTTGAATATTCCAACAGTTTATCTTCATAAAAATACGTAGCTCCATTTGTACACAGATCACAGTCTATTAATAAAACCTTGATTTCACAATTAGCTAGTAACGTAGCCATTCCTAATCCCAGTGTTGTCTTACCGCTTCCGCCTTTTCCACTCAACAGCGTCACTGTTGTTGCCATTATTGATCACCTTCTTTCTCAACCGAATATTCTATGGAACCTAATCCACCCTCAAGTAGATTCTTAGAAAAAATATCCATAACATCTTTAGGTTCTGAATCATGTTTGACAAATTCAATCTTTTTATCATCAAAAGGTCCATCATTTACTTCAATTGTAAGAAGCCCAACAATAAAATCGAATATTATAAAAAGCAAAATACTTACTGACAACCTATAAACCAAAGTAGTTCTTGAAAATCCAACATTTAAAAACATTGCAAATGAAATTGCAAGAATAGAAAACAGAATGCCCGCCCATATTACATAAAATATTCTAATCGGCCATTTTTTCACAGAATAAATTTTTATAACAAAATCCAGTAGAAGAGGTGCCGAAAAAATAAAATATGCATTTGCTAATACTGCCTGATCATCTGCGCCATGTAATGCCCATACACCTCCAATCCAGGTAAAACACCATATGACATCTCTTAAAAGATTTACAAGTTTTCCAGAATATAAGTGCATTTCCTTTATATAATTCTTTTTTCTCTTCATTACGCTATTCTCTCATTTTAGTGTGTCTTTTGTAAAACTAATATTTGTAAATTTACTTAATACAGTTCTCCGCCTTTCACTCCTGAAAGCCCAATCACCTTAATACCAAGTACCCTGGCAACTACCGTTGCATTCATAACATTCTTGCTGTACCCGGATGTGGAGATGTCAAGGAAAACGTCACCCGGTCTTCCGTATCCATAAATTTGCTGTGCAAACGCACCAAGACCTTGATTATCAATTGTCATTTTCAAGTCTCCACTTATTGTCTATAAATTCTCAATCTTCTGTTTCTTTTACTAAACACCGTTCTCACAACACTCCATATTTTTTCAGCAGATCTATTCTTTTCTCCGCAATATGATAACTCTTATCTAACCCTGACATATCTCTGGTGGATGACTCTCCCCTCATGAAACGGCCAATTCTACGAAACCATTCAGGTAATATCATCCAAGGCTTATCTTTCAGATAAGGTTGCCAGGAATACCATGTCTTCCGGGAAGGAAAAAGAAGCCTAATGTATGTCATGATTTTATTATTATAATGTTTCCTTCCCTTTTGAACTGTATCCGCAACCATTCTTCCTGCTGTTCGATCAGTTCCCGTACTATTACCAAAAATTCCCATTTGGAACATATCATCCAGAAGTTCTGCCGGACAAACAGGAATGTACTTCTGTGATAGAGAAAAAGCCAGATACCTATTGCCTAGCTCGACCAAATCAGCATAAAAACCTGTCGCACCTATATCATTCATTCCCCTGCTCACATACGCCCAATCTATCCTTTTCTCGTATTTCTCAACAAAAAGTAGAATGTCAAGCATCATCCGCACACCGAATCCACCGCCGATGAAGTGCTTAAAAGCATGGAATACGAGAAACAGGAAATGATCTGTGGGGGTCATTGTCCTTATCTGAACCCCTTTTATCTCAACCGTCTCTTCACTCCGAAACACATTCCGAAACCAGTCGTTCATTTTCTCGCGCATGGCAGATTGCAAACCAAATGGGTTTAAATGCAACTCCACCGTCAGATTTTCAC
>Ga0192240_10659_pt1 | contig 12082 bp, 8 predicted proteins | sample Koala_Koa27_H3_FD_131237 | JGI IMG/M metagenome (GOLD analysis project Ga0192240, IMG submission 131237) | Enriched cells from koala feces incubated with labeled cellulose particles, San Francisco Zoo, California, United States - Koala_Koa2-7_H3 ...
CCATCTTAGCAACAAAAATTCAATAAAAAGGAGATCATTCTTATGTTGAAACTGTTCAGAAAATTTAAAAAACAGGATGTCGCCCTGATTCTTGTGGCGATTGTCTTTGTCTTCGTCACTGTATGGGCTGAGCTGTCCATGCCGGAGTACATGTCTGAAATAACTGTACTGGTACAGACGGAAGGCAGCCAAATGTCTGAAATTCTGAGCGCCGGAGGAAAAATGCTTCTGTGTGCTGTGGGAAGTCTGGGTGCATCCATTGTTGTATCCATCTGTGCATCAAGACTGTCGGCAGGCTTCGGAGCCACTCTTCGAAAGGAGCTGTTCCATCAGGTACAAACTTTTTCCATGACAGAGATCGGACAGTTTTCCACTGCCAGCCTGATCACACGCACATCAAACGATGTCATGCAGGTACAGATGGTGATCGTTCTGGGGCTCCAGATGCTGATCAAAGCACCGATCACGGCGGTGTGGGCCATTATAAAAATATCAAACAAAGCATGGGAATGGACACTTACCACCGGAATCGCGGTGATCATCCTCCTTGTCGTTGTACTGATCTGTATTTTACTGGCCATGCCGAAATTCAAGAAAATGCAGCAGCTCACCGACAATTTAAATCGTGTAACCCGCGAAAATCTGACCGGACTTCATGTGGTTCGTGCCTACAACGCAGAGAATTACCAGAAAAACAAATTTGAAAAAGCAAACAAAGAAATGACGGACACTACACTCTTTGCACAACGGACAATGGCGTTTCTGATGCCTTCCGTTCAGGCTGTGATGAACGGTCTGTCCTTGGCTGTCTACTGGGTCGGCGCCTATCTGATCAGTGCGTCGGTTATGGCCAATAAACTGACGCTGTTTTCCGATATGGTCGTATTCTCCCAGTATGCGCTCATGGTCGTCATGGCATTTATGATGCTTGTCATGATCTTTATGCTTCTGCCCCGCGCACTGGTCGCGGCCGGACGAATCAACGAAGTTCTCGACGTAAAACCCGGTATTAAGGACGGCACGGCCACGGATGGAAAAAACGGCATGGAAGGCACAATAGAATTTCAGGATGTATCTTTCCGCTATCCGGATGCGGACGAGGATATGCTCTCCCACATTTCCTTTAAAGCGCAGAAAGGCGAAACCGTCGCCCTGATCGGCGCGACCGGATGCGGCAAAAGCACAGTAATCAACCTGATCCCGCGGTTTTATGACGCGACAGACGGACAGGTGCTGGTGGACGGACGAAATGTCCGGGAATATTCGCAGAAAGCGCTCCGTGACAAAATCGGATACGTTTCTCAGAAAGCGACACTGTTCACAGGCACGATTGCCGGCAACGTCGCATACGGCGACAACGGAAAAGAGACGCCTGACAGAAAGGCCATCCAAAGCGCGGTATCAACTGCTCAGGCAACTGAATTTGTGGAAAAAATGGAGGACACCTATGACGGATATGTCGCACAGGGCGGCGAAAATCTCTCCGGCGGGCAGAAACAACGGATTTCCATCGCGCGTGCCATTGCAAGGAAACCGGAAATCCTGATCTTCGACGACTCCTTCTCGGCACTGGATTACAAAACCGACCGGATTCTCCGAAAAGCGCTGGATGAAACATGCGGGGATACCACAAGAATCATTGTCGCGCAGCGCATCGGCACCATCCGCGACGCTGACAGAATTATTGTTCTGGAAGACGGGAAAATCGCGGGGAATAGGCAAACACGAGGAACTGATGAAGGAATGTGAGACCTATCAGGCCATTGCCCTCTCCCAGCTCTCAAAGGAGGAACTTGCGTCATGAAAAATAACGAAAAAGCAAAGAACCTGCTTGGTACATGGAAGAAACTGTTCGGCTGTTTTGGAAAATACAAGGTTTTAGTCGTGATCGCACTCTGTTGTGCAGCGGTCGCCACCGTCTTTACACTGCTGGGTCCCAACAGGTTGTCGGATATCACAGACTATATTACGGAAGGCATACAGCCGGACACAGAGAAACTGACAGAGATTACAGAGGATGTATCGGAAAATTTATCTGCAAATATCACCGTGCTGACAGAGGAAATCAGTGAAAACCTGAATGTTGGGAATATGACCGCCGATGAAAACACAGAAACTGCAAGCGGCGCGGAAATTCCGACAAACGAAAGCAGTACATACATAAATACCGCGGACATCCCCGGAGAAATCATCGTCAACGGAATTTCCATCACCCTTGAAGAACAGATGGAAACGCTGGAAATACTTTCCTCATTGGATACGGAGGATGAAGAGGCGTTCCTTTCCGCACTGGACAAACTTCCACAGTCCGTCATGGATGCTGTCTTTACTGAAATAAAGGTAGACGGCGTGACTATCTCCGGCACGGATCAGCAGGAGATGTTGGAAATTCTTACAGATCTTGACGCCGACGACAGCGAGGCGGCTCTCGCACAGATGGACGAGCTCCCGGAATCCGTATACAGCCTGATCAAACCGTCCATGAATCTGACAGCCATCGGAAAAATCGGACTGTTTCTGGTCGCAATCTATATTATCAGCTGGGTGCTCCAGGCAATGCAGGGCTGGATTATGGCAACAGCGACGCAAAGGGTTTCCCGACGGATGCGGTCTGACATTTCAAACAAAATTAACAGCCTGCCGATGGGCTATTATAATACGGTCAGCACAGGCGATGTCCTCTCCCGCGTCACCAACGACGTGGACATGATCAGCCAATCCATGAACCAGAGCTTAAGTATGCTGGTTACGGCCGTTGTACAGTTTATCGGATGCCTGATCATGATGTTTATTACCAATACCGTCATGACGCTGACAGCCATCGTGGCATGCGCGATCGGATTTCTTCTTATGTTCCTGATCATGGGACGCAGCCAGAAATACTTTACGCGTCAGCAGCGTAATCTCGGCGCTTTAAACGGCCATGTAGAAGAAATCTATACAGGCCATACCGTTGTGAAAGCATATAACGGAGAAAGAGAAGCCGAGGATACATTTGACAAACTGAACAATGACCTCCTGCAGAGCGGATTCCGCGCGCAGTGTCTGGCCGGTCTTATGATGCCGATCATGACCTTCATCGGCAACTTCGGCTATGTGGCCGTTTGCGTGGTCGGCGGCGCGATGGCCTTAAACGGAAGGATCAGTTTCGGCGTTATCGTAGCGTTTATGATTTATGTCCGTCTCTTCACCAGTCCGCTTTCCCAGATTTCTCAATCCATGCAATCCCTGCAGACCGCAGCCGCAGCCGGAGAGCGTATCTTTGAATTTCTGGAAGCGGAAGACATGGAAGACGAAAGCAATAAAACAAAAACCATGGACAAGGCACAGGGTACGGTTGAATTCGACCATGTAAAATTCGGTTATACGGACAAAACAATCATCCATGATTTTTCCGCCAAAGCACAGCCCGGACAGAAAATTGCCATCGTCGGCCCGACGGGCGCAGGCAAAACCACGCTGGTCAACCTCCTGATGCGTTTCTATGAAGTGGACGCCGGAGAGATACGGATTGACGGCGTTCCCACCCGGGAACTGACCAGAGAGGATGTGCACGCCCAGTTCTGCATGGTGCTTCAGGACACATGGGTATTTGAGGGAACCGTGCGGGAAAATCTGGTGTACTGTACAGAAAATGTAAGCGACGAAAAAATTGCCGAAGCCTGCGAGGCCGTGGGGCTGGATCACTTTATCCGCACACTGCCGCAGGGATATGATACCGTGTTGGACGATCAGCTTAACCTGTCGCAGGGCCAGAAACAGCAGCTGACCATCGCCCGCGCCATGATCGCGGACAAGCCCATGCTGATTCTGGACGAGGCGACCAGTTCAGTCGATACCCGCACCGAGCAGCTGATCCAGTCCGCCATGGACCGTCTGATGGAAAACCGGACGTCCTTCGTCATCGCGCACCGCCTCTCCACGATTAAAAATTCCGACCTGATCCTCGTACTGCGCGACGGCGATGTTGTGGAGAGCGGAACACATGAAGAACTTCTGGCACAAAAGGGATTTTACGCGGATCTGTACAACAGCCAGTTTGAACAGGCATCATAGGAGGTAAAACAGATGAGCATCAGATATCTGACAATAGAACGCGAGTACGGCAGCGGCGGCATGGAGATTGCCCGTCGTCTCTCTGAGGAAACTTCAGTCCCTTGTTACGGACGGGAAATACTGGAAGCGGTAGCCCAAAAAATGAACATGTCTACCAATGAGGTCGAACGGTGTGAGGAGACCGTTTCCGGAAGTTTTCTCTACAACATCTATCTCATGGGGAAAGCCGGATCCGGCGACACGGATATGTTAAGTCAGGACGGACATATCTTCGTGGCGGAACAAACCGTGATCCGTGAATTTGCCAGACGCGGGCGCTGCATTTTTGTCGGACATTGTGCCGCAGAAGCACTGCGTGATCAGTCACGCGTAGCTCGCGTATATATACGCTGCAGTGATGAAGCCGCAAGGAAAAAGCGGATCATGGAGCAATACGGCATCCCGGACGTCACGGTGGATGCCACACGGAAACGTTTCGACCGGAAACGCGCCAATTATTATAATGCCAATACCGGTAAAAAATGGTCCGATCTGAAAAACTATGATATCGTCCTCGATTCCGGCATGGTCGGCATCGACGGGTGCGTCGCAGTGCTGAAGGGTCTGTTTGACTAACTTCAACATCTGACTGTTGTCTGTCTCACAGTGATAACGGCAATACAGTCATTCCCCAAACAACAAAAGCCGGAAATACAGATTCCAACATCTGTATTTCCGGCTTTTATTGTCGGTGTCATCTCATGGTAATATATCCCCTGTACTGTGTCAGATGATATGTCTCATTACGCATTTTTCCATATCTTCTTCTGTTCTTACAGAACCGCCTGCACCAGCTTCACATCATACCCAGCCGCTTCCAGTGCATGAATGATCTCATTCTTATGCTCTGTACCGAATGCCTCCATCGTAATGCGCAGTTCCACCGCTGCATTCCGGTTCGAGGAAACGAACTGGTTGTGCTCCAGACGGATGACATTGCCCTGTTTTTCGGCAACCAGACCGGATACCCGGCTCAGCTCACCCGGCTTATCCGGCAGCAGTACAGATATGGTAAAGATGCGGTCGCGGAAAATCAGTCCTCTCTGCACAACGGAGGACATCGTAATCACATCCATATTACCCCCACTTAAAATGGCAACGACCCTCTTATCCTTTACCCCCAGCTGCTTTAAAGCCGCAACAGTTAAGAGTCCGGAGTTCTCCACGATCATCTTGTGGTTTTCCACCATATCCAGAAAAGCAACGACCAGATCATCGTCTTCCACCGTGATGATATCATCCAGATTCTCGCTCACATACGGAAATATCTTCTCACCCGGTGTCTTCACAGCCGTACCGTCCGCAATCGTGCTGACGTTCGGCAGCGTGACAACCTTTCCCGCTTTGATGGATTCCTGCATACAATTCGCGTGAGCCGGCTCCACACCGATCACTTTGATTTTGGGATTCAACAGCTTTGCCAGTACAGATACGCCGGTCGCCAGACCGCCTCCTCCGATCGGCACGAGAATATATTCCACCAAAGGAAGATCCTTGAAAATCTCCATGGCGATTGTCCCCTGTCCGGTCGCCACCGCCAGATCGTCAAACGGATGAATGAAGGTATAGCCGTGCTCATCCGCCAGTTCCATTGCCTTCTCGCAGGCCTCATCATAGACATCCCCGTAAAGAACAACCTCCGCGCCGTATCCCTTCGTGCGGTTCACTTTGATCAGAGGCGTCGTGGTCGGCATGACAATTGTCGCACGTACCCCGAACTTCTGCGCCGCATAGGCCACTCCCTGCGCATGATTGCCGGCCGAAGCCGTAATCAGGCCGCGGCTTCGCTCCTCAGCCGACAGAGTGCTGATCTTATAATAGGCGCCGCGCACCTTGTAGGCGCCGGTATACTGCATGTTCTCCGGCTTTAAATAAATCTTGTTTCCGGTTCTCTGGCTCAGGAACTCACTGTAAACCAGCTTCGTTTCCTGCGTCACTTCCTTTACAATCCCGCTGGCCTCCTCAAAACGGTCCAGCGTCAGCATTTCGCTCATATTATTTCCTCCTTACTGGCACATCAGCCACCCGTAATCCGTCGGCAATCAATATAACCAGGATCACTCCGCAACCTGAAAGAGCGCGTCCACAAACGCATCCGAATCAAATTTCTGCAGATCCTCTATCGTCTCACCCACACCGATATACTTCACCGGAATACCCAGCTCGGACTGAATCGCCACGGCAATTCCGCCCTTCGCAGTACCATCCATCTTCGTCAGTACAATACCGGTGATCTCGGCCGCCTCGGAAAACTGCTTCGCCTGATTCAAGGCGTTCTGACCGGTCGTAGCGTCCAGTACAACCAGTGTCTCCCGATATGCGTCCGGATATTCCCGTTCCAGAATCCGGTTGATTTTTTTCAGTTCTTCCATCAGATTCTTTTTATTGTGCAGCCGTCCGGCCGTATCGACCAGCAGCACGTCGGCGTTTCTCGCCTTCGCCGCCTGCACCGCGTCGTAAACTACGGAAGCCGGATCCGAACCCTCCTGCCCGCCGACGATCTCCACGCCGGCACGGTGCGCCCACTCCGTCAGCTGTTCACCGGCCGCCGCACGGAAGGTATCCGCCGCGCCCATAATGACCTTTTTGCCCTGCTGTTTCAGCTTTGACGCCAGCTTGCCGATCGTCGTCGTCTTGCCGACGCCGTTGACGCCGATCACGAGAACCACAGATTTCTCCTGCTCAAACCGGTATGCCGCTTCCTCCGTATGCATCTGCTCACGAATACTGTCGATCAAAAGCTGCCGGCAGTCCTCCGGCTCTTTGATACGCTGCTCCTTTACCTTCTGCTTCAGATTCTCAATAATCTCTTCCGTCGCCCGGATGCCGATATCACCCATGACCAGAATCTCTTCAATCTCCTCATAGAACTCATCGTCGATATGAGAGAATCCCTTAAACACGGAGTCAAATCCGGACACGATATTGTTTCTCGTTTTCGTCAGACCACTGACCAGACGCTTAAAAAAACCTTTTTTTTCTTCACTCATATTTATTCCTCCAGATCCTTCTCGATCAGGTTTACCGACACCATCGTGGATACACCCTTCTCCTGCATCGTGATACCGTACAGCCGGTCAGCCGCCGTCATCGTTCCGCGCCGGTGTGTGATCACAATAAACTGCGTATGTTCTGTCAGCTGATGCAGATACCGCGCATAGCGATCCACATTCGAATCATCCAATGCCGCCTCTATCTCATCCAGCAAACAGAACGGCGAGGGCTTCAGATTCTGAATTGCAAACAAAAGCGCAATAGCTGTCAGCGCCTTCTCACCGCCGGAAAGCTGCATCATATTCTGCAGCTTTTTTCCGGGCGGCTGGGCGATAATGCGCACACCGCATTCAAGAATATCTTTATCGTCCTCCATGGCCAGCTCCAGCGTACCCTTCCCGCCGCCGAACAGCTGACGAAACGCCTTGTCAAACTCCGCCTGGATATCGGAAAAACGCTCCGCGAACTGCTTTTTCATTCCCTCGTTCAGATCCGCGATGATATCCTGCAGCGTCTTTTCCGTCTGTAAAAGATCCTCATGCTGTCCGCGCAGAAACGTATAGCGCTCCGAGACGTCCTTATATTCTTCGATGGCATTCACATTGACATTGCCCATCTTCCGGATTTCATCCTTCACGGCGGAAATCTGTTTTTTCAGTTCCGGCGTGCCGGGGGAATCCTCCGTGCGCAGCTTTTCCGCCTCATGAAGTGTCAGTTCATATTCCTTCCACATATGATCCGTCTGATTCTCCCGGTCATGCTCCAGTTTATCCTTCCGGTCATTCAGACGGAACAGCTCTTTGTCCAACCGTCCCAGATCCTGTGTCAGTGCTTCCCTGCGGTCAAGAAGCTTCTTATGATCGCCGGACATAGTTCCTTTTTCCGAAACACTGACTGCCAGCTGCTCTTCCAGAATCTGTTTTTGCTGTTTCGCCGCCTCACAGATTTCGGTGATCTGAAGGATTTCCTGTTCCCTGACCTGAATTTCCTGCCCGCTGTTGGAAGCGTTCAGAAGAATCTCCTGCTGCGTCTGATGCAGCGCGAGTATCTCCTCCGATACGCGCTGTATATTTTCCGCAGAAAAATCTGCCTTTTGCTGCAGCTCGGCAATGGCGACCGTCACACCGGAAATCTCTGACTGCAGGGCATCTGTCTTTGCATGCAACTGCTCCAGTTCCTTTGTCCGCGTTTCATTCTCTGCGGTAATATCCGCCTCCCGCTGTCTGGATCCGCTGATTCTTAACCGGATCTGCTGTCTGTCTGACTCAGCCTCGCTCTTCTCATCCTCCAGTGCGCGGATTTCATCCTGTATATTCCTGTAAAATGCCTCCTGCTGTGCCTGTTCCTCCCGCAGATGCTCTACTTCTACCTGAAGTGTATTCTTTCGTATATAAAAATCCTGAAGCGCTGTCTGAATCTCTTCAAAATCCTCTTTCTGCAGTTCATCAGCCGTCCGGACTTCCTCCAGCCGTTCCCGAATTTTCCCGCCCTGCTTTTTCAGAGACTGAATCTGCTTTTCCAGAGCCTCCATCTCCCGGCCTCTTCCCAACAGGTTGCTGTTATTGCGGAAAGCACCGCCGGTCATGGAACCGCCCGGCTGCAAAGACTCTCCCTCCAGCGTAACTATACGCAGGGAATAATGGTATTTTTTTTCTATGGCAATCGCGTGTTCGATCGTGTCTGCCACCAGAATACGCCCCAGCAGATAACCGGACACGCCGCGATACTCCTCCTGCGTCTGCACCAGTGTATCAGCCATCCCGACAGCACCCTCCTCATGCAGTGCTTTTCTCGCCGGAACATGATCAGGCGCCGACACGGCAGTCAAGGGCAAAAATGTCGCACGGCCGTATCGGTTTTCCTTCAGATAAGCAATCATGCGCTTAGCCGTATCTTCATTGTCCGTAACAATATTCTGAATACTGCCGCCCAGCGCGGTCTCGATCGCCGTCTCGTACTTTTTCTCCACCCGAATCAGATCGGCGACCACACCGCGAATACCCGGTGTATCCGCCTTTCGCTCCATGACACGGCGAATACTGTTTCCATAGCCGTCATAGTGCTCCGCGATATTTTTTAATGACTCCAGACGGGAAGATTCCCGGTGAAACTGCTGACGCGCCTCATCCAGCTGTGCGCTCAGTTCCGCCGCCTGCTGCTGCCATTTCCTACGTTTTTCACTTACGGAGATTTTTTTCTTTTCCAGGGAAAGGATTTTCTGCTCCAGGGCATCAAGCGCACCTTCCTGCTCCTGCAGCTGACCCTGAACATCCGTCCCGGTACTCTGCCGCTCAATCAGCTGCTGATGCAGCTGCGCTTTCCGGATATCCGCCTGCTCCATGAGCGTGTGAAAACGCTGCTGATCTCCCTCAATCGCCGCTCTGGCATCCAGAAGCTCCCGAATCTCGCGATTCCCGTTCTCTATCTTCCGCTCACATAAAGCTGTTTTTTTCTGCAGTTCATCCAGATGCTCCGCCAGCCTTTTCTTCTCCTCATTTTTTTCGGTAATCTGAAGAAGAATCTCTTCTCTCTCATCACTGTACTGACGGCCGGTTTTCTGGCGGCGTTCAATGTCAGCCCCCAGATCATCCATGCGCTCTTTTACATGCGCCTCGCTCTGCTCTATCGTCCGGATCTGTTCCCGCAGGACATTCACCCGGCCCTCGAGCTTCTCGCGCTCTACATCATTTTCACTGATCTGACCCTGCAGGAGGGTAATCCGGGCATCATTTTCCTGTGTCCGATGTTCCAGATCTTCATATTGCATCCGAATCTGCTCATACTCCGCCGACGCCGCGCGCTGCTGTTCTTCGGCGATCGCACAGTTTTCGCCGACAACCCGGCTTTCCTGCTCCACACGCTCCATCTCGGCAAGGAACAGGCTGATCTCCATCACTTTCAGTTCTTCTTTTTTCCTTAACCAGTTCCTCGCCTGTTCGGACTGGCGTTCCAACGGTCCGACCTGACGTTCCAGTTCTGTCAGAATATCTGTGATGCGAACCATGTTCAGCTGTTCATTCTCCAGCTTTTTCATGGTCATCTGCCGGCGGCGCTTATACTTTACGATCCCGGTAGCCTCGTCGAAAAGTTCCCTGCGTTCCTCAGGTTTCCCGCCCAGAATGTGGTCAATCTGCCCCTGTCCGATAATGGAATATCCCTCTTTTCCTATACCGGTATCATAAAACAATTCCTGAATATCCTTCAGGCGGCAGGACGAACCGTTCAGCAGATATTCGCTCTCGCCCGAACGATACACACGCCTCGCCACCGTCACTTCATTATAATCAATCGGCAGAGCATGATCCTCGTTGTCAAGAGTGATCGATACATAGGCAAAGCTCACCGGTTTACGGTTCTCCGTCCCCGCAAAAATTACATCCTGCATGCTGGAGCTGCGCAGCTGTTTTACCTTCTGCTCACCCAGCACCCAGTGAACCGCGTCCGCGACATTGCTTTTCCCGCTGCCGTTCGGTCCGACGATCGCTGTAATACCGTTATGAAATTCAAAGATGATCTTATTGGCAAAAGATTTAAAACCCTGTATCTCAATGCTTTTCAGATACATACTTTCCTCCCAACCGCAGGATCGTCCGGTAAGCCGCCTCCTGTTCCGCCGCCTTCTTCGTATGTCCCTCTCCGCGCCCCATCACTTCACCGCCGATGCAGGCTTCTATGACATAGCTCTTGTTGTGATCGGGGCCGCTTTCCTCCACCAGGCGATAGCAGAGTTCTCCCATGTTCTCCCCCTGAACAATCTCCTGCAGGATGGTTTTACTGTCATAAAAAAGCTGCATATTGCCCAGATCATTCAAAACGAAACGATGAATAAACGCCTTCGCCCCGGCAAAACCGCCGTCCAGATAAATGGCTCCGATCACCGCCTCGAACGTATCGGAAAGGATAGACTTCCTCTTCCGGCCTCCGGTATGGTCCTCTCCTTTCCCGAGAAATATATAATCCCCCAGATGCAATTCCTGCGTACAAAAAGCCAGTGTCTGCTCGCATACGATACTCGCCCGTACCTTCGTCAGCTCGCCCTCCGGCCAGTCCGGATACGTCCGGTACAAATGTTCGCTTGTCACCAGCTCCAGAACGGCATCACCCAAAAATTCCAGACGTTCGTTATTATATACCCGCTTCATATGATGTTCATTCGCATATGAACTGTGCGTCAAAGCCTGACGCAATAATCCCTCCTGCCGAAACTGATATCCGATCATTTTCTGGAATTCCTTTAGTTTATCCATACATTGTTCCTTTCATTTTCATACTCATCCGAATCCAATATTCCTTACGCGCCCCTGCGTATGTTTATAAGGCTGCCGCACAAAGTAGCGACAGCCCCATGATAATTATAGGAATCGACTTAAGTCGTTTACTATAAAATTGCCGGATTCATGTCCCATTCCCTCATGATCGTAAAGCGATATCCTCTGCCTGGCAATCTCTCAGAACTCAGGGAAGCATATTGCGAATCAGATCTGCTGCGTCGCCGACGGTCCGTATCTGATCAATCTGCTCCGTCAATATCTCCACACCGAACACATCCTCCAACTCCGTCAGTATCTGAAAAAGATCCAGAGAATCGGCGTCCAGTTCCGTAAAATCCGTCTCCTCCGTAATCTCCTCCGGTTCAGCATCCAATACTTCCGCTATCACATCACGGATTTTTTCAAATTCCATATTACTGTCCGTCCGTCTCATCTGTTTTTTTACGCCGGCTGATATGTTCACTGATCTTGTCATTAATTCCCTGCTGCTTAAATGTAACGCACTGAATAATGGAATTCTTCACATCACCTGCCACGGCGCTGCCATGCGTCTTCACAAGCAATCCCCTGCACCCGAGCAGCGGCGCCCCGCCATATTCCGACGCGTCAAAGCTTTTTAATGTCTGCCGCATGGCGGGGCGCCGCGGGTCGGGGGCAGGGGGTTGGTGGTGGAGGCGCCTGGGCGCGCCGGGGGAGGGGGGGGGGTGGAGGGCCTGATTCTG
>Ga0192240_10684_pt1 | contig 12030 bp, 12 predicted proteins | sample Koala_Koa27_H3_FD_131237 | JGI IMG/M metagenome (GOLD analysis project Ga0192240, IMG submission 131237) | Enriched cells from koala feces incubated with labeled cellulose particles, San Francisco Zoo, California, United States - Koala_Koa2-7_H3 ...
TCGTTTTCCCTTCTTTGCAAATAATTCGGGCAAAAAACATGTTTTATAACAGCTTTTAGTATCTCCCCATACTTTTTAAGACTTATTGCCCGTTTTTTCCTTCCCTTTCCCGGTATTTTCGGAAACAGCTTCGCTGCGGGCCGGCACTCCCTTTTCCGCGGCTTGCCGGCCTGTGCACGTGGCAACGGTTCAGCTTTCTTTGTGCGGATAGTCGATGGTGTAGTGCAGTCCGCGGCTTTCCTTGCGTTCCATGGCCTGCTTGGTGATGAGGTAGCCCACGTTAATCATGTTGCGCAGCTCGCAGAGTTCGCGGGTGGCCTTGCAACGCTTGAAGAGGCGTTCGGTCTCCTCGTAGAGGATGTCCAGACGGTTCCAGGCGCGGGTGAGGCGCACGTTGCTCCGCACAATGCCCACGTACGATTCCATAATCTGGTTCACTTCCTTCATGCTTTGGGTGATGAGCACGCGCTCTTCGCCCGAGATGGTGCCTTCGTCGTTCCACTCGGGAATGTCGTCGTTGAAGTCGTAGCGCTCGAGCACGCTCAGGGCATGTTTGGCGGCCGCATCGGCATAGACCACGGCTTCGATGAGCGAGTTCGACGCCAGGCGGTTGCCTCCGTGCAGGCCGGTGCACGAACACTCGCCGATGGCATACAGGCGGCGGATGCTGCTCTGCCCGTCAAGGTCGACCTTGATACCGCCGCACAGGTAGTGGGCGGCCGGTGCCACGGGGATGTAGTCTTTGGTGATGTCGATGCCTATGCTGAGGCACTTCTTGTAGATGTTGGGGAAGTGCCGTTTGGTCTCTTCGGGGTCTTTGTGGGTAACGTCCAGGTAGACGTGGTCTTCGCCGCGCTGCTTCATCTCGTTGTCGATGGCGCGGGCCACGATGTCGCGCGGGGCGAGCGAGAGGCGCGGGTCGTACTTCTGCATGAACTCCTTGCCGTCCATGGTACGGAGCACGCCGCCGTATCCGCGCATGGCCTCGGTGATGAGGAAGGCGGGACGGTCGCCCGGATGGTAGAGGGCCGTGGGGTGGAACTGGATGAACTCCATGTCCTTCACCGCTCCCTTGGCACGGTAGACCATGGCGATTCCGTCGCCCGTAGCCACCAGCGGGTTGGTGGTGTTGCGGTACACGGCTTCGCAACCTCCGGTTGCCATGACGGTCACTTTGCTGAGGAAGGTGTCAACCTCGCCCGTTTCCTCGTTCAGCACGTAGGCGCCGTAGCACTTGATGCCGGGCGTGTAGCGTGTCACGATGATGCCCAGGTGGTGCTGGGTAATGATTTCCACGGCATAGTGGTTGGTGAATATGGTGATGTTGGGATGCTGCTTCACGGCCTCGATGAGCGAGGTCTGTATTTCGGCTCCCGTATTGTCCTTGTGGTGCAGGATGCGGAATTCGCTGTGTCCGCCTTCCTTGTGGAGGTCGAAGGTGCCGTCGTCCTTTTTGTCGAAGTTCACACCCCAGTTGATGAGTTCCCTGATTTGCTCGGGGGCGTTGCGCACCACCTTTTCCACGGCGGCACGGTCGCTGATCCAGTCGCCCGCTATCAGGGTGTCGTCGATGTGCTTCTCGAAGTTGTCGACGGCCTGTTTGGTAACCGAGTCGATGCCTCCCTGGGCGAAATATGTGTTGGCCTCTTCCATGCCTGCCTTGCAGATAAGGGCCACTGTTCCCTTGTGCGCCACTTTCAGGGCGAAACTCATCCCGGCTATTCCGGAGCCGATGACGAGGAAATCGAACTTTCTTACCATAGGTTTACGTTTTTCTCCCCGCAAAGTTACGGAATAACTGCTTTTCTTGTTACACTTTGCACCGATAATTGCTGGAAATGTGTACCTTCGTTCCATAATTCTGATGCTTATGGACCGGATTTTCCATGCCCGCATCGCCGCCGGGCAATATGCGGCGCTTGTTCTGTTTGGCGGCTTGCTGGTTTACTGCCTGTGGGTGAAGTACGTCGGCATCGCCCTGTTGTGGTGCATCCTGTTGTTGTATTTCATCGAGAAACTCATCCATACCACCTATACGCTGACGGCCGACGGGCGCCTGGTGTTGTACTTCGGCCGCTTTGCGCGCCAGCGCGAGGTGCCGTTGTCCGACGTGGCGTCGGTGGAGCGCGTACAGGCCACCATGCTGGGCCGTCTGGCCGTCAGGCATTATGTGCTGGTGCACCTCAAGAACGGCAAGTGCGAGGTGTTGCTGCCCGTCAATGAGGACGAATTTGTACGTGCTTTGAACAAGCGCCTAAATGCCTGATTTACAAGGCTTGCTTCTAACAGGTTACCACCGGACGGGCATCCTGTTGCCCTGTAACCGCCCCTTGTATTTGTAAAAATGCATTTTAAATTTCCCCCCTTATCATTAAAGAATTCTAATTCCACCGGTCTTTTGTGCAGCCTTTTGCAAAGTGCCGCGTCAATTCTCCGTATTATAGAGAGAATACGGATATGAATTTGAATTGTGCCATTTTGCATGCCGATAAGGCGATAGTACACGTGTTGGAGGAATTTATCGGCAAAGTGCCTTTTCTGTCGTTGCGTGGAACGTACGACAATCCGCTTGAGGCGTTGAGAGATTATTATGAGACCAAGGTCGAAGTCTATTTTGTAGGAATCTGTGCCACCGGGGAGGGGGCCATCGGCGGGATGGACTTCTGCCGGATGCTGTCGTTGCCCACCCGCGTCATTTTTGTGGCCGATACGGGCGGTTATGCCGCCGAGTGTTTCCGGCTCGATGCGCTCGACTACCTGACCGGCTCGTTCGACTTTTCCGTTTTTTTCCAGTCCGTCAGCAAGGCGGCCCGTTGGTTCAGCCTGCAGGCGTCGGCCACACAACCCGACCCGAAGGAGCCTGTTGCGGGTTCGTGTTCGCCCCGCGAAATCTACATCCGCGCCGACAGCCGCATCATCCGCCTCGAGCTGAAAGACATTGCCTACGTCGAGGCGTTGGGCGACTACGTCAAGATTTACTGCCGCAACTTGTCGCGTTCCATCCTGAGCCTGTGCAGCCTGAAGTGCATGGAAGAGCGCTTTCCGGCCGATGAGTTTATCCGTGTGCACCGCTCGTTCATTGTGCGCAAGAGCTGCATCGACACCATCGGGCGCAACTCGGTGATGGTGGGCGAAAAGGAAATTCCCATTGGCAACGCCTACCGCGAACAGGTGCGCCGCTACGTGGCACAGCTCTCTGTGATTTGAGCCGGCCGGTGGGCGGCAGATGCGTGAAGCCGTGGTTGCTTTTATTTGAGCTTGGCGCGCGAGATGCGTTCGCCGAACGTCAGGTTCAGGTTGAGGCTGAAGCGGCTTTCCTGCATCAGGTTGCTGCGCGAGTTGACCTGTTGCCGCCAGGTGGCCCCGAGCGAGAGGAACGAGTAGCGGATGGGGAAGCTGGCGCCTATGTTGCCTTCCAGGTAATACATTTTTCCCCCTTTCAGGTTGATGTACGAGTTGCTGGCGCCTATGCCGGCCATGAGTTCGGTGGAGCGTGGCTTGCGTGGATGCAGGACGCAGATGCCGCCCAGGCTGAGCTTGTGCTGGTTTTCGTATTTCATCGAGGTGTACGACGAGCGGTTGCGGCTCCAGTCCACGTAGTTGTAGTCGGCGGTCAGCGTCCAGCGGCTGTTGGCCGTGGCGATGCCCAGTCCCAGGTGCATGGGCAGGTATTGGCGGGGGCTGTGGTAGCTTTTGTCCACGCTTTCGCTGGTCGACGAGTTGGTGTAGGTCAGCCGGTTGTCATGTACAATGGGCATCGAGGGGGCAAACACCGCCCCTACCTCCCAAGTGCGGCGGGCGTTTCCCAGGCGGTAGTGCAACCCCAGGTCGAGGTAGAACGCCCGTCTGGACGATTCGTACGACACCGTGGCGCTCTCTTGCGTCTCGCTCTGGATGGTGTTGCCCAGCACCATCCCCACGTTTACGCCGGCCGACAGCCCGCGGGCCAGCACAAAGGCGTTGGTGAGGTAGCAGCGGTACAGCCCTCCCGTTCCCTCGAAGGTGGAGTACAGGTATTGGCCCGGCAGGCCTTCCACCTCTTCTTCGGTCTGGATGAGGTAGCCCACGCTGCTGTACGGAGCCGCCCCAATCATCATATACCAGCGGGGTTTCATGCGGAATCCCAAGCTGAAGCGGTTGGGGTTGCCCGTCAGGTTCGAGCTGCTGTTGCTCAGGAACGAGTAGCGGGCATACGCGGCCGACATCCCTATGTCGAAGGTAAAGCACAGGGTGTCCATGGCGGTGATGGCCGCCGGGTTCAGCGTGTTCTGGAAGCCCGGGCGGTTCAGGGCGATGCCCAGGTTGCCCAGCCCGGCGTATCGGCCTCCGTCTCCGGCACTCAGCTCGCCGACGCCATACATGGAGGTAGGCAGGTTGGTGGTGTTTTGGGCTTTGCTACCCAGGGCCAGCAGGCAGCACAGGCACAATAGCAGGTGCTTGCGGGCATCGGTCTTATGTTTGGCTTGTATCATGGCTTTTCTGTCTTTATGGCTTGTCTCGTTATTGTTCGTTGTAAATCTTCATTCTGATGTCCAGGCGGCACTGTCTTTCCGCGTCGGGGTCGCAGGTAAACACCACCTGGTTGAAGGTGGTGGCCATCTCCTCGTCGGTGAGGCTCATGAGCAGCTTCTGGCGGCGGGTGCCCCAGGTGCCGAAGTTGTTGCGGATGAACTCGGTGAGGTCGAACGAGTAATAGGTTTCCCGTCCGTACATCTCGTCCACGGTGAGGTTGCCGGTCTGCACCGTCACGCCGTCGCTGCCGTAGACGTAGTCTTCGAGCACGTTGTTCTCGTCGGTGATGTACAGGCGCAGTTCTTCGGGCAGCTGGCTCACGACGTTGTAGCTTTGTGCCAGCGGGTAGAGGTAGAGGGTGGCGCTCTCTACCGACACAATCTCGCCGGCGCTTTGCAGGTCGTTGAGGTCGGGGAATTCAATCTGGTTGTAGTAGCCCGTCAGGCCTTGCAGATAGGCGCGATGGCCCAGGCTGCTGGCGTGCACCAGGTTCTCGATGCCGCTTTGCAGGCCCTCGAGCGGTGTGCCCTGGGTGTGGTGGCTGATGCCGGTATAGGCATATTCGATGTTTACGCTGAAGGTCAGGGTGTTCTCTTCGCTCTGGTTGGAGATGGTGCGGTAGTGCAGGTTGATGCTCATCGACGAGTCGTTGACCTGGAAGCCCGTGATGCAGTTGCTGCCGGCCTCGGGCACGAAGGCCAGTCCCGGGAAGCGTTTCTTGAACTTGTCCTGGCTGTCGAAATACTCGTCCTCGGCCAGCAGGTCGTCCAACAGCTGGCGACCCAGCTCGTCGGGCAGGCGGACGTCTACTTCGCGCCGGCGTCCGGGTTGAGGCAGGTAGCTGAAGCGCATGAGCGGAGTGGCTTCGGTGGCCAGGCGGGTGGTGTTGTAGAGGTCTTCGTCATTGTCCAGGATGATGGGCTGCCTGAGCCGGTACACCGTGACGGACTGGCTGCTGAGCGTGTCGCCCCAGAAGTGCCCGCTGGGCACGAGGCGCAGCACCAGCGAGTCGAACGCGTATTCGTAGTGCTGGTTGGGGGTGAAGCTGTTGGTGCTGTACTCGGCGTAATAGGTGGCCGACACCTCGCCCCAGGCAGTGTCCTGGTAGTGTCCGAAGTGGCACACGGTGTCTTCGCGTGTCTCTATCGAGTCCATCAGGATGGTGCTGAGGTCTACGGAGCAGCTGCTGGTAAACACGTTGTGGAACGAGCTTTCGACCAGGCTGCTGCCCAAGCGCGAGTTGTCATCCACACAGGCGTGGCAGGCCAGGACACCGGCCAGCAAGGCGTACAATAGTTTTTTCATGCGGTTGTTGTCATTGTTTCGGTTCGGGTTGCAAAGGAAAGGCATCGGTAGTCAATGTTCCCAGCAAAATCGGCGGTTGGGCTTGTTTTGCCGTTGAATGCATTTACCGGCCGTCCGGTGCGCGTTCAACGGATATTGTGTCCCGTTGGTCGGTTCTTTTTGCAGGTGTGGTGGGGCGGGACTATTTTCGCGCTCCAGAAGTGAAACGATAACAATATGGATATGAATCGACGATTATTGGGAATGATGCTGCCCCTGCTCTTGCTGGCGGGCAGCAGTTGTACGGAAGATGACGAGTACACACAGGGACAATGGATGAAACGCTCGGGTTTCGAGGCCGAACCGCGCGCCTACGCCTCGAGTTTCACCATTGGTGAGAAGGGATACCTGTGCGGAGGCTTCCGCGGGGCAAACAAGGACTATATGAACGACCTCTGGGTGTACGACATGAACAACAACAACTGGGAACAGCTGGCCAGTATGCCTACCGTGGGGCGCAAGTATGCCACCGCCTTTACCCTGAACGGCAAGGGATACGTCACCACCGGCTCGGTAAAGAACGGCAGCCTTTCGGACTACGTGGCCGATACCTGGGAGTACAATCCCGACACCGACGTCTGGACGCAGAAGGACGACTTCAAGGGAGGCGCGCGCGACGGGGCGCTGTCGTTCGTCATTGGTGGATACGCCTACGTGGGAACGGGCAACAACGACGACACGCAGGGCACGTATAAGGACTTCTACCGCTTCGACCCCAACGCCGCGGCCGGTTCGCAATGGATCAAAGACCCGGGCAACGGAGGAGGCCCCGATAAGCGGGCCTACGGCACGGCCTTTGTCATCGACGACGTGGCCTACGTGTGTTGCGGAAAGGACAACAGCACCAACGTGACCGATTTCTGGAAATTCGACGGAAGCACCTGGACGCAGTTGCGCGACATTGCCGATACAAACAGTGATGAGGACTATGACGACGACTACGCCATTGCCCGGTACAGCACCGTGTCGTTCGTCATCGACGGATATGCCTACCTGGCCACCGGAAACCGTAGCGGGGTGACTTCCGACTATTGGAAGTACGACCCCGACCTCGACTTGTGGTACGGTGATTCGGACGACGACTTTACGCCCCTTACCAACGTGCACAACAACTACTCGGGAGCCTCCTCGCGTGACGGCGCCGTATCGTTCTCCAACGGTCAGCGGGGCTTTGTGCTCACGGGTCAGTCGGGCGGCAGCTATTTTGACGATGTGTACGAACTCTTGCCCGATGAAGAGGAAGAAGTATAACCCTCCCTGCCTGCTGGCGGCCGGCCTCAGCCTTGTGTTGGCGGCCGGCCTGTCACTCTCTGCATGCCGGCCGGCCGGTGCGCGTCAGGCGGACTGGGACTATGGGGTGCTGGCCGTGCCGGGCGGTTACGGCTATGCCGTGTTCCGCGGGACAGACACGCTGATACGCCAGACGTGCATTCCCGCCGTCGGCCGCCGTCGTCCCTTTGCCACTCCGGCCGATGCCGGGAAGGTGGCGCGACGGGTTTGCGGCAAGCTCAGGTCCGGGCAGTCGCCCGCCCTCACGCCGGACGAGGTGGAGGAGGCGCTCTCAGGCAGGGAAGCCGGGAGATAGTGTGCCGGGAAGGTTCCTGGCCAGGCTGTGCCGCGCGGTTTTCCCGGGTGTATCGGAAGGGTCAGGAAGAAATGGTTTTGCAGTGCACCGCAGTCAGCTTGTGCCTTTGTTCAGTAGGTGGCGTTCCTCAATTCGGCTTCGAGTTCGTTGATTCGTTGCTTCTGGTTGATAATCATCCGGTCGTATTGCATTTTCAGGACAGTACTGTTGGTGTTTTCCCTGTATCTCTCCATGTCGTACAGCAGGTCGTATGCCTTGTTCAAGTCATACTGGATGCTGGCCCTGCTGCGTCCGTTTGGCGACGGGCTGGAATTGTAGTTGTTGTTCGGAGTGGAATTGTTGGTCACATAGTTCCCATACCGGTCTACCACTTGTCCGGTTTGGAAAACGAGTTCTTCGCTGTCGTATTTTTCCGCCGTCCGTACCAGTTGGCGTTCGGCACCCGAAGGGCTGCCCCCATATGCCTTGCCTATCACGAAGTTTCCGTTGCGTGTGGTGAATTTAAGATACCCGCTTTGCGTTTTCCCAAGCACGTTGCCGCTGGGGTTGTAGAACTTGTATTTGAAGAACTGGCTTTCCCCTCTGAATTTTACGGCAATCAGGTAGTATGCGGGCGAAGTTCCGGGCGCAATCATCTGGAAGTAGGCCGCCGCCACGTCGTGGTTGTTGGTGCATTGCAGCAGCATCCGGTTATTATTGTTTTCAAAATACAGGCACTGCTGCTCGTTCAGGTCGTTAAAGTTGAACTGCGATTTTACTTCCTGGCAGATGGTAAAGGCCAGTACCAGGGTGATACTTAGAATGATGGAAGGTTTCATGGCTATATGTGTTTAAAAAGTGGCTTCGTCGCAGCATGAACAATAAGCATAGGACAAAGTTAACGCTTTTTTTGACAAATCCATGCATTCGGTGCCCCTTTTCAGACGCCTTCTGAAAGGGGGTTGCTTCTAACCTGTCAGAAGCGTGCTCGTAACAGGTCGGAAGCGCGCTTGTAACAGGTTGGAAGTTTGCTCGTAACAGGTCGGAAGCAAAAGGGGGTAAAAGGAGGGGTTTTTTCAGGGTTCCAGCTCTTCCACTTTTTTCTCCAGTTTGTAGTCGCAGGGATAGCGGCGGATGAGCTTGCCGGTGTAGTGCCGTTCTTCGCCGCTCGTGGGATTGGCCACGGTGAGGTGGTAGGTGGCTTTCAGCTCCCGGTAGAGGATGCGGCAGCTGACGGTGGTCTTCTTGCCGCCTTCGTAGGCCACTTCTATCATCGGGGCGTCTTGCAGCGGATGGCGGCTGGTCACAGTCCACTGGCTGTAGGCGATGGTTTCCGTCGGGTCGGCAAAGGTAAGTTGTCCGTGTGTGAGGCGGTCGGGCACGGGCACCAGATAGTCGTGGTCGGAAAGCATCCAGGTAAAGGCATCTTTGGCATCGCACTTGAAGTCGTGGTAGTTCCAGGCATTCTGGTAGGGGTTGAAACGTACGATACCCTCCTGTTGGGCGTGGATTACCTGCGTGGTACCCTCTATCATCCAGTCGCTTTCCGTCTCGCCGTCACCTTCTTCCAGGGTGTAGGTCATTTCCTTTACCTCGTACACGGTGGTGCAGGGTTGCTGCCGGATGGTGAGGGTTTCGGTATAGGAGCTTTCTGGCTGGGTCAGGTAGAGTATCATGCCCCGTTCGCTGCCGTCCAGGTTGTCGGTCACTTCCAGATGTAGGACGTCTTCGCGTACACGCGCCAGGGTGAACCAGCGGAATTCCACGGTGCCAAGTCCTTCGAGTTTCAGGGGTTGGTTGTTATCGCCTACCATGGTGGTGCCGTCCAGGGTGGTAATGGCGGTTATCTGCCAGTCGCCCCGTGCCAGGGTAATGTCCAAGGTGGTAGCGTCACCGCCCAGCGTGGTTTCGGGCTGGGGGACAATGCGGATTTCTTCGTCGTTGTGGCAGGCGGTCTGCACCAGCATCAACAGGGCGGTGAACAGGAGATAGAACAGTCGTGTGGTGTGTCCAGGTCTTTTCATGTGATAATGTTTTTCGGGTTACTTGTCTAATAGACGCTTGCGTTGTGCGAATGTTGCACGGCGAAGGTAGTTTTTTTTCGTATACGAGACGTTGCAGCTCCATTCTTTTTGTTATCTTGCACCCCCGGAAACCAACTCTAACTACCGACCATGAAATATCAGATTGCCATTATCGGCGGGGGCCCTGCGGGCTATACCGCTGCCGAAGCTGCCGGACGCGCCGGGCTGAGCGTTGTGCTCTTTGAAAAACAAAGCCTGGGAGGCGTCTGCCTCAACGAGGGTTGCATTCCCACGAAAACCTTATTATATTCTGCCAAGATGTACGACCATGCCCGACAGGGGCAGAAGTATGCCGTGACGGCCGAGGGTGTGTCGTTCGACCTGCCCAAAATCATTGCCCGCAAGCAGAAGGTGGTGCGTAAGCTGGTGCTGGGTGTCAAAGGCAAGCTCACCACCCACGGTGTGACCCTTGTGACCGGTGCGGCCGAGATACTCGACGCCCACCGCGTGCGTTGCGGCGAAACGGTGTACGAGTGCGACAACCTGCTGCTGTGCACCGGTTCCGAAACCTTTATCCCACCCATTGCCGGGCTTGACACCGTGCCTTACTGGACGCACCGCGATGCGCTCGACAGCAAGGAATTGCCCCAGTCGCTCGTCATTGTGGGCGGAGGCGTCATCGGCATGGAGTTTGCCTCGTTTTTCAGCAGTCTGGGCACTCAGGTTACCGTCATTGAGATGCTGGACGAGATTCTGGGCGGCATGGACGCGGAACTCGCCGGCCTGCTGCGTGCCGACTATGCCAAGCGTGGCGTGCGTTTCCTCACCGGTACCAAGGTCGTTTCGCTCTCCCCGGCCGAGGGCGGACAGGTGCAGGTCAGCTACGAGAATGCCGACGGCGCAGGTTCCGTCACCGCCCAACGCTTGCTGATGAGTGTTGGACGACGCCCCGTAACCCAGGGATTCGGCCTCGAGAACCTTGACTTGCAGAAAACCGAACGCGGCCGCATTGCAGTGGATGCCCACATGCAGACTTCCTTGCCCGGCGTGTACGCCTGCGGTGACCTGACGGGCTTTTCGCTCCTGGCACATACTGCCGTGCGCGAGGCCGAAGTGGCGGTGAACCACATCCTGGGCCGCGACGACGCGATGAGCTACCGCGCCATTCCCGGTGTGGTGTACACTAATCCCGAAATAGCCGGCGTGGGCGAGACCGAAGCGTCGTTGCAGCAAAAGGGCATTGCCTTCCGCACCGTGAAGCTGCCGATGGCGTACAGCGGCCGTTTCGTAGCCGAGAATGAAGGCGTCAACGGTCTGTGCAAGTTGCTTTTGGCCGAGGACGACACCGTGTTGGGCGCACACGTGCTGGGAAACCCCGCCAGCGAAATCATCACCCTGGCCGGCATGGCCGTCGAGCTGGGACTCAAGGCCGGGGAGTGGAAGAAGATAGTCTTCCCGCATCCCACGGTGGGCGAGATTTTCCGCGAACTGTTGTAACCCTCTAAACCGGCAACCGTATGAAAACCGTACGTCTCATCACTTGCAACGACGGCTTCCAGGCCAACGTCGTCAAGGGCGCCTTGCAGAACGAAGGCATTGAGTCGGTGTTGCACAACGAGAACTTCTCCAACCTGTATCGCGGCATGGGTACGGACTTTTCCGGCGTGGACATCTTTGTGTATGAGGACGACTACGAGGCTGCCCTCCGGTTGCTCGAGCGGAACGGCATGGTGGAGGCTCAGCCCCGTTACTGTCCCCGTTGCGGTTCGGCCGATCTGAAGTGCCGCCTGAAGCGGAAGCACCGTCTGCGTGCGTTCTTTGCCGTGGCGCTTTCCGTCTTGTCGGGCGGGGCACCGGGCACCGAACACTGGGAGTACCGTTGCAATGCCTGCGGATGTTGTTTTGAGAAGCCGGTCGGGAGGCGTGCGAACTGATTTTTGCTTATCTTTGCAGCCAACAAAACATGACTGCAATGAAAAGAACCATACTCTTCCCCTTGCTGCTCCTGTTTGGCCTGTCCGGCCTGCGGGGGCAGACCGTATCGCAGGCGGACAGCCTGCTGGCGGCACGCCTTGACTCGCTGGTGCAAGTGCTGTTGCCCGCGGGCGGCAATGCCGGCATCTGCATTTGCAGATGCTGGATTTCAGGAATCAGGAGTTCTTTTTCTTGTATTCGGACGGAGTCATGCCGAATTTTTCCTTGAATGTTTTGGTGAAATAGCTTGCCGACTCGAAACCGCACATCAGGACAATATCCCCGATTGTCTTTTCCGGGTCCCTTAAAAGAATCTGGGCATGAACCAGCCTTGTTTGCTTGATATATGCAGCGGTATTTATGCCTGTTATGGACTTTACCTTCCGGTTAAGTTGGGATTTGCTCAGGCACATGTTTTCTGCAAGCATCTCAGAGTTCAGATTGGCAAGCGAAACGTGGGAGAAAATGCAATTGTTGAGTTCCACAAGGAAGTCCTTCTCCCGCTCCGGAGTATCCGGTTCTTTAGAAATATCCTTGCCGTCATTCAGCAACCGGCTGTATTTTTCTCTGAGCATATTGCGGTACTCCACTAACTTATGGATTCTCAGTTTC
>Ga0192240_10686_pt1 | contig 11997 bp, 15 predicted proteins | sample Koala_Koa27_H3_FD_131237 | JGI IMG/M metagenome (GOLD analysis project Ga0192240, IMG submission 131237) | Enriched cells from koala feces incubated with labeled cellulose particles, San Francisco Zoo, California, United States - Koala_Koa2-7_H3 ...
TCAGTTAGCCCGCCTGAAGGAAGCGGTGACCCGCAGCTATGAGAGGGTGCCCGCTTACCGTGCCAAGATGGAAGCTGCCGGCGTGAAGCCGGAAGACATACAGACCCTGAAGGACCTGGAAAAACTTCCATTTACAACAAAGCAGGATATGAGGGACAATTATCCTTATGGCCTGTTCGCAGTGCCAAGAAAACAGCTGCGCAGGATCCATGCGTCCAGCGGGACAACCGGCAAGCCAACGGTTGTGGGTTATACGGAAAATGACCTGGAAGTATGGAAGGAGTGCGTGGCCAGGCTTGCGGTTGCCGGCGGCGCAACGGACGAGGATGTGGCCCAGATATGTTTTGGCTATGGCATGTTTACAGGCGCCCTTGGCCTTCACAACGGATTGGAAAAGGTGGGCGCGGCCATTGTGCCTTCCTCCACTGGCAATACCCAGAAGCAGCTTATGTACATGAAGGATTTTGAGACCACGCTGCTGGTAGCCACCCCGTCTTATGCCATGAGGATTGCTGAGGTGGCCCTGGAAATGGGGATTGACCCCAAAAAGGACCTGCATGTAAAAAGCCTGGTCCTGGGAAGCGAACTGATGACAGAGGCCATGCGGAACGAGCTGCGCAAGGTATGGGGGGAGGATGTGAACCTGACCCAGAACTACGGCATGAGCGAACTGATGGGCCCCGGGGTGTCAGGGGAATGTCTTAAACTCAACGGAATGCACATCAACGAGGACCATTTCATCGCAGAAATCATTGACCCCAAGACAGAACAGGTGCTTGCGGCAGGTGAAAAGGGCGAGCTGGTCATCACCTGCATCAGCAAGGAAGCCCTTCCCTTAATCCGCTACCGCACCAGGGACATTACCCGGCTCATGTATGAGCCATGTCCATGCGGCCGTACCACGGCCAGGATGGAGAACCTGTCAGGCCGTACGGATGACATGTTAAAAATCCGCGGCGTCAATGTGTTCCCAAGCCAGATTGAGGAAGTGCTGATTAATACAGAAGGCATTGGACCCAACTATGAAATCGTGGTGGACCGGAAGAACCACTCCGACCTCCTTACCATAAAAGTAGAAGTAGAGGCAGAAAGCATGATGGATTCCTACGCAGCCCTGGAAAAGCTGGATTACAGCCTGAGGGAGAAAATGCGCCTGATGCTGGGCCTGGATGCCAAGATACAGCTGGTATCCCCCAATACCCTCCAGCGTTTTGAGGGCAAGGCAAAAAGGGTAACGGACCTTCGCGCCAACAAGGACGGAATCTGATAAAATGCTGACACATACCATTGGAGATTACAGTGAAAGGAAGGAAGATAAAGTGTCTGAAAAGAGAATATTACTTGGCAATGAAGCCATTGCAAGAGGTGCCTATGAGGCAGGGGTAAAGGTTTCGGCCGCATATCCGGGAACGCCCAGCACGGAAGTGAGCGAGGCTCTGGTGCAGTATGATGAGATTTACGCGGAGTGGGCTCCCAATGAGAAGGTGGCAACAGAGGTGGCAATCGGCGCCTCCATCGCAGGCGTGCGTTCCATGTGCGTGATGAAGCATGTGGGGATGAATGTGGCCGCAGACCCGCTTTATACGGCGGCCTATACCGGCGTCAGAGGCGGCATGGTGCTGGTGGTGGCGGACGACCCCGGCATGTACAGTTCCCAGAACGAACAGGACAGCCGTATGGTTGCAAGGGCTGCCATGGTTCCGGTGGTGGAGCCCTCCGACAGTGCGGAAGCAAAAGACTTCATGAAATATGCCTATGATTTAAGTGAAAAATATGATACCCCGGTCCTTCTGCGCAGCACCACCAGGCTGTCCCATTCCCAGGGGCTGGTAGAACTGGAGGACAGGGCGGAACCCTTTGATATCCCATATGAAAGGGATATTGCAAAATACGTGATGATGCCCGGCAATGCAATCAAGCGTCATGTGGCGGTGGAAGCGCGTATGAAACAGCTGGCAGAGGACGCAGATGGGCTGCCCATCAACCGGGTGGAATACAACGACCTGTCCGTGGGTTTTATCACCAGCGGGATTGCCTACAACTATGTGAAAGAGGCAATGCCTGAGGCATCCGTCTTAAAGCTGGGGCTTGTGAATCCTCTTCCAAGAAAGCTGATTGAGGAGTTTGCTTCCAAGGTTGATAAGCTTTACATATTCGAGGAACTGGAGCCGGTTGTGGAAGAACAGGTCAAGGCATGGGGAATCCAGAAGGCAGTGGGCAAGGAAATATTCACGGTCCAGGGCGAGTACAGCGCAAACCTGATCCGTGAGCGCGTGCTGGGTCAGACACTGGAGGTTGACCCGGCGGCGCAGGTTCCTGCAAGGCCTCCCATCCTCTGTCCGGGATGTCCCCACAGAAGCGTATACACCGTGCTGAACAAACTGAAAATACACGCGGCCGGGGATATTGGCTGCTATACATTGGGCGCAGTGGCGCCGCTTAGCGTCATTGATACCACCATCTGCATGGGCGCCAGCATCAGCACCCTTCATGGCATGGAGAAGGCAAAGGGTAAGGATTATATCCACAGCTGGGTGGCTGTGATTGGCGATTCCACCTTTATGCATACGGGAATCAACTCGCTGATGAACATGGTCTATAACCAGGCCACCGGCACTGTCATCATCCTGGATAACTCCACCACCGGCATGACGGGGCATCAGGACCACGCAGCCACCGGCAAGACCTTAAAGGGCCAGGTGGTGCCGGCCATCAATATCATGGGGCTGTGCAGGTCCCTTGGCATTGAACATGTCTACGAGGTAGATGCCTTTGACCAGAAGGAACTGGAAGAAGCCATTAAGCGCGAAGTGGCCAGGGAAGCTGTTTCCGTCATCATCACAAAGGCGCCCTGCGCCCTGTTAAAAGGCATCAAGTTCCCCAACAAGTGCAGGCCGTTGTCTGATAAATGTAAGAAGTGCGGCGCATGCTTACGTCCAGGATGTCCAGCGCTGACTAAGAATGAGGACGGGACCATTTCCATTGATGAAACCATGTGCAACGGCTGCGGACTGTGCATGCAGCTTTGTAAATTTGATGCAATCGAGCAGATAAAGGCAGGTGAATAATATGACTTCAAAGAATATCATGATTGTAGGCGTTGGCGGCCAGGGTACCCTTCTTACCAGCCGTATCCTTGGAAAGCTTGCAATTAATGCGGGATATGATGTAAAATTATCTGAGGTACACGGCATGGCCCAGAGAGGAGGCAGCGTTGTTACCTTTGTGCGCTACGGCGACAAGGTAAACGAACCCATTGTGGAGGAGGGGCAGGCGGACGTACTCATTGCATTTGAACGTCTGGAAGCCCTGCGCTACCTGCATTTCCTTAAAAAGGACGGCGTGGTGATTGTCAATGACTGGCGCATCGACCCCATTACGGTGGTGACAGGGGTGGCTGCCTATCCTGAGGATGTGATTGAAACACTGAAGGAGAAACGCAGGGCCATTGTGGTGGAAGCAACGGCCGAGTCCAAGAAGCTGGGCGCGCCAAAGGCATTTAACATCATTGTCCTGGGAGCGGCGGCAAGGCACATGGGCTTTGAGAAGGAAGACTGGCTGCGCGTGATTGAGACAACAGTCCCGCCAAAGACCATTGAAGTGAATAAGCAGGCCTTTGAGATTGGGTATGCGCTTTCACTATAGAGGTCCTGCTGTAAGATTGTTTTAGGGCGTGCAGATGGCGGGAATGAATTTTCAGACACGCCCTAGGCAGGATGATTGATTCAGACATCCTAAAAAATACGGAGGGTTTACAGTCAGATGATTTGGAATGAGACAAAGGAATGTATGAGCAGGGATGAGATGACAAACCTGCAGGGCGCAAGGCTTTCAAAACTGGTGGACCGTGTGTACCACAACGTGGAGTATTACAGGAAGAAAATGCAGGCAGAGGGACTGGAGCCAGGCGATATCAAGGGGATTGAGGACCTGGATAAGCTGCCGTTCACCACCAAGGATGATTTGAGGGATACCTATCCATTCGGCATGTTTGCAGTGGATAATTCCCAGATTACCCGTATCCACGCATCCAGCGGCACCACGGGAAAGGCAACTGTGGTGGGATATACGAGGAAGGATATTGATGTGTGGAGCGAGTGCGTGGCAAGATGCATCACCATGGCGGGCCTGGGCAAGGAGGATACCATACAGGTGGCATATGGTTACGGCCTGTTCACCGGCGGCCTGGGCGCGCATTACGGCGCCGAGGAAATGGGGGCCACGGTTGTGCCCATGTCCACGGGAAACACCAAGAAGCTGGTGACCATGATGGTGGATTTCGGCGTGACGGGCATCATGTGCACCCCTTCCTATCTGCTGCACATCGCGGAAACCATTGAAGAGATGGGCGTTAGGGACCAGATTAAGCTGAAGGCGTCCATCAACGGGGCTGAGCCCTGGACGGACGGGATGAGGGCCCAGATTGAGCATCAGCTGGGAATCCATGCCCACGATATCTATGGCCTGAGTGAAATCATGGGACCGGGTGTGGCAACGGACTGTCAGTTCCACAGGGGACTTCATATCCATGAGGACCATTTCCTGCCGGAAATCGTGGACCAGAAGACCCTGAAACCTTTGCGGGACGGCATGGAGGGCGAACTGGTCATCTCCACACTGACCAAGGAGGGGCTGCCGCTTATCCGTTACCGTACCAAGGATCTGACCAGCATCAACCACGAAATCTGTGAGTGCGGCAGGACCACTGCCAGGATTGCAAGGTTTACGGGAAGGACGGATGACATGCTGATCATCCGCGGCGTCAATGTATTCCCGTCCCAGATTGAATCTGCCCTTTTGGAAATGGGCGGGACCACGCCCCACTACCTTCTGATTGTTGACAGGATTAATAACCTGGACACACTGGAAGTACAGGTAGAGGTGGAAGAGCGTTTCTTCTCCGATGAGATTAGGGAGTTAGAGAACCTGACAGGCAAGATTGCCCATGTGATCCAGAACGCCATCGGGCTGGCGGTCAAGGTGAAGCTGGTGGAACCAAAGAGCATTGAACGCAGCATGGGAAAGACAAAGCATGTAATTGATAACAGGAAACTGATTTAGGAAAGGCAGGTATGGATATGTTTGTAAAGCAATTGTCTGTATTCATTGAAAACCGCGAAGGAAGGCTGGAGCAGGTAACAGAAGTGCTGAAGGAGGAGAACATCAACATCCTGTCGCTGAGCATGGCTGATACCACGGAGTACGGTATGCTGAGGATGATTGTATCCGACCCCGAGAAGGCCAAAGCGGGTCTGAGGAGCAAGGGTTTTTCCGCCATGCTGACCGATGTGCTGGCAGTGAAGCTGGAGGACAAGGTGGGCGAGATGCATAAGATGACCCATATACTGTGCAGCCAGGGACTGAACATTGAATATATGTATGCCCTGGCATCCGCAAACAGGAGGGCCATGATTGTAAAGGCGTCCGACGGGGTGGCCGCGGCAAAGGCTGTGGAGGACGGCGGACTGGTGCTGTACACCAATGAGGAGATGTGCTGGTAGGTGTGGATTACATTAAAATGAATATGGCATCAGCATTGCAATGGAAAGGGCCGGACAGTTTTGGTGAGGAATGTCCGGCCTTTCTGCGCCGTGATGGGGGATTATAAAGAGGATATATATCCGCATTATCCTTTTTCGGCAGTGGGCATATCCTGAACCAGCCGGGTGCCGCTTTTTACAAAACCGCTGGCAGTCACATGGGCTACCGGATTGCCCAGGTCATCGGACACGTCCACCAGGTAATAGCAGGTGCTCCGCCCTTCTTTTACCTTGCGTGCCTCTGCAACCAGACGGGCGCCTTTTGCAGTGCCAAGGAATGTGATTTGGGAAGTAGTGGACACGTTTAACGGCTTATTCCAGTTAGAGGCCACTGCGAAGGCAAAATCAGCCAGGGTAAAGATGGCGCCGCCCATGACAGTCCCCCCGGCATTGAGATGGTGCGGTTGTATTTCCAACGAACATTTTGCATATCCATCATCTACTTCATCAATGACAACGCCGTTTTCAGTGGCAAACCGGTCATTTGCAAAGACCTTCTGTACCTGTTCAAGTTTCTGTGCGTTCATGTTTTTTCCTCCGTATCCTTTATGTATGATAATATACAGCTGGCTGAAATAATCTAAAGAACACTATAAACCAGGGCGGCAGGGGTTGTCAATGCCATGAAACGGATAATCATGGACCTATCATGAAAAAGGGGGCCCCAACCGGAGCCCCCTTGTATTTATATCAGCTGTCAGTCCAGCTGTTTAGTTGTTGCAACCGCACCCGCCCGCATCTACTGCAACCGGTGCCTGGGCAGCGCCGCCACGGGGCTGAGGGAATCCACAGGGTCTTCCCCAGCTTGCGTCATTGAAGCCTTCCCAATATCCGTTGCGGAAGCCTTCCCTATATGCCCTGCGTCTTTCGCCGGCACAGATATCATGCCTGCAGCCGCAGCCGCAATTGCTGTTGTTATTGCCGCAGCCGCATCCGCAACCACAGCCGCAGCTGTTGTTATTGCCGCAGCCGCACCCATTGTTGTTATTATCGCAGCCACATCCGCTGTTGTTGCCGCAGCCGCAGCCACAGCCAATATTTCCACAACCACACCCACAACAGCAACGATGACATCTACATCCACATCCAAATCTAAAACAACACATATATCGCATCTCCTTTTTTATTGGTTTGTACTATATCATATGGGACGGTTAGACAAAGTGTTACTGATTGCCGCAGGAGATTTTTCTGTCACGGTCCTTTGGGAATCACATAAACTATTAATAAAGAAAAGTTAATGGAAGGAGTTTCCATCATATGGACTCTTATACAGATGTAAGGGGACAGTGCTGCGGCTGCAGACACGTGTCCTGTAACACCTCCGGACCAAGCGGCCGCGGTTCCTTCAGGCAGACGGAGTATCCGGATATGAACACATTTCCCTGGGCTGTAAACAATGACTATAATGTAGCTCCCGCTGAATCCTTTGCGGGCGGACAGTACCCCGGCATGAATCAGATGAACTGTGTGTCAACGGAACCGGGATGTCTGGAACAGCAGCATCCGGTTGCAATGGCCTATGTTCCGTGGCAGCAGTGGCAGACTACCTACGCCCCTGAAAGGGGACTGGTACAGGGAACCATTTTCCCTGACCTGGATCTTCAGTTTAATTATGGGAGGTGCGGCAGATGACCAACTTCGATTATAATGTTTCACAGGAAGCCATGCTGCGTCAGGTAGATGAGGCAGGGTTTGCCGTGGTTGACGCCAACCTCTATTTAGACACCCATCCCTGTGATGCGGCAGCTATTGATTACTATAATCAGATGCTGGCGGCATACAAGAGTGCGGCAGCGGCTTATGAGGCACAGTTCGGCCCCCTGACCGCAGGCGCCAACAAGGATACAGATTACTGGTCCTGGGTAAATGATCCATGGCCTTGGGAAGGAGTGTGCTCATAAATGTGGATATATGAAAAAAGACTGGAATTTCCTGTTAATATTAAAGAACCCAATGCACAGATGGCACAGTTCATAATGTCCCAGTACGGCGGACTAAAATGTAATAACTCATGATGTATAGTAATAAAAAGAAAAATGCCTGGTTTCACGGTCGAAAACAATTTTTTTACAGATACTTCTCAGGGCATTTCCTTTTGTCTCATAGTCAATATTTGGGTCCGATATAATTTGGTATACATAGGTAACCTGTTGCATTATTTCATCTTGGCTTGGCATTTTATGTTCTTCTTGGCGGGCTTTTGCTTTTATTCTTGTTAAATCAGATAATAGTTTATCGCGCTCAGCCTTTAAACGTATTTTGTTTTCCTTATATTCATCCAAACTATCAATCTCATTTTCATAAGCCTGTTTTATACGCTTTTCTTTTACTTCTACTTTTGCCAAGGCTTCCTGAATGGCTATTTCCTCACCATTAAGCGCATCGTCGGTTTTTCTGATATATTCGCAATCTAACTGCTTTTTCCTTATAGCATCTTCTAAGGAATTGATGACAGCCTTTTCTGCGATTTTGGCTGATACACAACAGGAGCCGGGATGTATGCCTTTTCCATACCTCCAACATTGAAAAAAATCGGGCCGCTTATTGGTGTCAGTAGTGCGATTGAATCCCAACCCACCACCGCAGACGCTACATTTAAGCATGCCAGACAACCAGTGGGCGCCGGCAGAGGCTTCCCTGCGCTTCTTGGGGCGGTATTCTGATGTAATACGATTTTGAACATCATCAAAAATCGATGTGATAGTTGGCCGGGTTTCGTGTGTTCCATGAAATACAATTCCATTCCAGATAACATCCCCTATGTAAAAACGGTTGGTTAGTATGTTATATACAGCCCTGCGATTGAACGAATTACCACGGCGGGTTCGGTAACCTCTTTGGTTGGCCTCCCTTGCGGTTGCTGTCATATCTTTTCCTGCGTGGTATGACTCAAAGAGAAATTCCACAATAGCATACTGTTTTTCATCTATGATGTAGGGTTTTCCTTTACCAACTGCCTTGTATCCCAGGCTTGGTGCTAGCTGGTATCCATCCCTCAGTGCCTTTTCTGTCATTCCACGAATGACCTCTCCGGAAAGATTGTAGGAATAGTATTCATCGAACCATTCTATAATCGTTTCAATTAAGCGACCGAACATGCCTTCAGCAATAGGTTCGGATACACTTTTGATATCTACGCCACATTTCTTTCGTAAGATACCTTTATAAAAGGTGCTTTCTTCCTGATTGCGTGCAAATCTGGAAAATTTCCATAAATAGAGACGTTTGAAAGGGGCCGGATTTTGGGATTTCGCTATAGCAATCATTCTCTGGAAGTCCGGCCGGTTTTCGGCTTTTCGCCCGGATATTCCCTTTTTCTCAATAAAGATAAACTCTTCTGGAATGTAAAAGCCATCAGCTTTTGAGGCCTCCATGATAACACGGAGCTGGGCGTCCGGTGACAATTCTGTTTGGTCGTCTGTGCTGACACGGATGTAGGCTGCCGCTATTTCAAATTGTGGTGAGGATGAAACAGTGGTATTTTGAACATCATTGGATAGTGGAATTGATTGAACTGACATAATATCATCTCCTCATGGTGAATCATATGAAAAAAAGGTTTAAAAAATACGCCCCTTGCCAGGACGCTCCAGAAATGATATAATTTGGTTATCAAGCAAATTTATATCTTTCAGGAAACAACCTGGTAAGAGAAATATTTATGTTGAAAGTCATTCCTGCGCCAACAGGAGTGGCTTTTTTCGTATATATAGTCATGGATATCAAATATTTCATTTTCTTTTATATCATTTAGTGATGTCAGAAACAATCCATGTTTCTCCTGCTGCTTTTTTGATAGAATATTAATATCGTATAAATCTATGCCGGCATAAAATTGATAAATTTCATATTTTAAATTTTCCAAACGATATCGTACTGCCATTTCTGGAACGAGATACGTATCACACGCCAGGTTAACAAATGAATCTATGCATGATTTGGCTGGCCTATTTCCAATCGTATCGTGGAGCAGTGGAATAAACATCCTATGTGGCATAAAAAATTCAGCCGAACCCTCATTCGCCTGCCATTCCAGAAAAGGGTCCTGGTTCGGTGATACCTCGCTATAGCAATTGAAAGTGAATCTCCCAGTATGTCTATGCAATGCCAGGTGTATTGTTTCATGACCACAGTCAAAGTTCTGTTCCTGAGGAGTCCTGGCACTGTTTAATAGTATCACATCTGGCTGTGGCTTATTCCCGATGGCAGCCATACCGCGTAAGGCGTGGGTCTTAAATGGAACAGCCTCTGTCAGTATCCCAAAGTTTTTATATTCCTTTACAAGATTAATCCCATATTGATAATCCTTAAACCCCATAAATCGTTTGATACGTATTACATCTTTATACAGTTCCTGCTTGCTATTCTGGTTCAATCCTACTTCTCACCCCTTAGCCTCCTTATAGTATCAAGTGCGAGACGAATATCGTCCGGGTCTATTCCGCTGTCTTGTGCTTCCTTGGCATAGGACAGATATATGCCTTTCAAATCGCTATAAGGATTTTTTTTCTCTTCTGGTTCTTCTTTTCCTGTCATTAAATAGTCAAGCGATACTCCAAAATAGTCTGCCACTTTTTTCCCTATTTCTGGGCTTACTAAATTTTTTTTGCTTTTCCATGTACTGATAGTGGATTGGGATATTCCGGTTTCTTTGCAAAATTTGTATGCAGAGATATTGTATTTCTGTAAAAGTTGCTCAAATATTTCGTACATTTTTATTCACCTTTCACAAAAAAGCAATACTTCGTAGAAACGTCTTAAAAAGGCTTGACTGCTTCAATCCTAAGTGTTATAGTATAACCATACTTCGGAAGAGCGAATCAAAAAATAAAAACGCTTCGTATGAAAAATGCTTTATAAAATTGATATACTTCGTTCGACAAATAAAGTATATCATATTTCCGAAGTAAATACAATACTAAAAGGAAAGGTGGTGTATTTTTTGTACGAAAAATTTGAGAGATTACTTTCTGAAAGAAATCTCACCTCTTACAAAGTCTCTCTAGCAACTGGAATTGCTCAGTCATCTTTATCTGACTGGAAACGTGGTATAAGCAAGCCAAAGGTTGATAAGCTACAAATTCTTGCAGATTACTTTAGTGTTCCGCTTGAATACTTTCTCAGAGAATAAGAACATATGTTCTTGCGCATGAGGTAATTGTACCCCTATATAAGATAAGTGTCAATAGGGAGGGGATGAAAAAGAAAAGGATTTATAACTTATCTAGGAATAATTCCAAGGAGGAAGAAAGGAAAAAGAATGAATAATATAACTGTTGCAGAGTACAGAGATATTCGGGTTCTTACAACACAACAGATTGCTGAGGCATATGGGACAGAAACAAAAGTGATTTCTAATAACTTTAATCGCAATAAAGACAGATATGTAGAAGGAAAACATTATATTTGTCTGGATGGCGAAGAGAAGAAAGCATTTGTCAACCATCATCAATTTGAGGACAGTTCAAAGAAAGCCTCTAAATTATACCTCTGGACAGAAAAAGGAGCTTTTCTTCATGCCAAATCCTTGAATACTGATACGGCATGGGAAGTATATGACCATCTTGTAGATACATACTTTGATGTTAAGAAGCCCCTGAGCCAGCTTGAAATCCTTAAGCAGTCTATAGAGGTTTTAAATCGTCATGATGAAGAAATTAAACAGATGGACACCAGAATGGACAAGCTTGAATTTGAGATTCCCTTGTACGGTTCCGAGGCTGATGAATTATCCAACCACGTAAAGCGTAGGGGAGTCGCTATCCTGGGAGGTAAGCAATCTGAAGCCTATAAGGATACTGAAATCCGCTCCAAGGTTTACCGGGATATCTACGACCAGATTAAACGGGAATTTGGTATTTATGATGACACAGGCCGTCCAAAGTCATATAAAGCGCTGAAGCGTAAATATATTGCAGATGCCCATGAGTTAATTGACTGTTATGAGGCTCCAATATATTTGGCGGAGTTAATTGAGGGAGCCAATTCACAGATGAATTTGGGTGTAGCATAAAAAGTAAGTTGGACAACGTAAGATGTACAACCAATGCCGCATATCATTCATCAGAGAGGGATGGTGATTATGAGAGAATATGGTTTTACGAATTACATAGAGATTGACGGTAAAGATGTACGTATGGATTCGCTTAGTGAGGATGAACAAATCCGGATAGCGGTTTCACTTCAAAAAAAGATGATGGAAATCGCTGGATTCAAAGAAAAAAGAATAGAACAGACCGCCTAAGGGCGGATTGATGGACAAGCACATAGAGGAGGGAGAGAAAGTGAATAAAATAACCGAGTTAACCATCCGTGCCGAGGCGGCTGTCCGATACCCTGGCTGGCGGCTGGACATTGTAGGCCCCACCACTGCGGTGCTTACCAACATGATGGGTAGACGGCGGATTCTTATATTCAGACGGCACCGGAACCGGCATGACGGTCCATGGATGCG
>Ga0192240_10691_pt1 | contig 11940 bp, 8 predicted proteins | sample Koala_Koa27_H3_FD_131237 | JGI IMG/M metagenome (GOLD analysis project Ga0192240, IMG submission 131237) | Enriched cells from koala feces incubated with labeled cellulose particles, San Francisco Zoo, California, United States - Koala_Koa2-7_H3 ...
AAAAATCTGCGGTGTAAAAACCACCGTCGTCGGCTATGAAAACATCCCCAGGGACGAAGCAGTATTATATGTAGCCAATCACAACAGTTATTTTGATATTATTATTACCTATTCCATGTGTCCTGGTCTGACCGGATACATATCGAAGGCTTCCATCGGCAAGATTCCGCTTTTAAATCTCTGGATGAAACGGCTGTACTGCCTGTTCATGGATCGAAAGGATGTAAAACAGAGCCTGAAGATTATCCTGCAGGCAGCGGAGCAGATCAAAAACGGCATTTCCGTCTGTATTTTCCCTGAAGGTACCCGCGGTGATTCTACCGAGATGATGCCTTTCAAGAGCGGAAGCCTGAAGATGGCGGAAAAAACCGGCTGCCCGATCGTACCGATCGCAATCTACAACACACGCAGCATCATTTCCGATCACTTTCCTGTCGTCTCACCGGCACATGTGACCATTGAGTACGGTAAACCGATCTACACCAGAGATCTCCCGAAGGAGGACAAAAAGGCTCTCGCCCGCATCACGCAGAATGCGATTCAGGAGATGTTGGATCATATGGGAACAAATACACCGTCCGGTTCGTCATCACGGCTTGACGGGAAGACACCTGAAAGAATTCCCGCCAAAACTGCTGTAAAAACATCTGACATCACGCCGGGAACACTAAAATCTTCAGGAGATGTCTGCAGAACGCCGGCAGCCGGTTATCGGTAACCGGTTACGAAAACTTTTTTTTCAGTTCATCTACAATTTCAGAAAACTGCATGAAATGGGATGCCTTCACGAGAACGGCATCCCCTTTTTTTACAAGAGAAAGCAGCCGCTGCAGCAATTCCCCGCGTGTTTCAAAATACTCCGTCTCACAACAGACAGACGCCGCCTCTCTCAGATCCTTCGACAGTTCCCCCGTACAGAGGAGAATATCAATCCCCTTTTTCGCAGCGTAAGCACCTACTTCGCGGTGCAGATCACGTTCCTTCTCCCCCAACTCACCCATATCTCCGAGCACGGCAATCTTCCTTCCATCAGCAAGCCCCAGCACATCCAGAGATGCCTTCATGGAAACCGGATTGGCATTATAACAGTCATCAATGATCGTAATGCCGCCGGTCTGAATCAGATTCGTCCGGCCGGCGATCGTTTTCGCAGCCGCGATCCCCGCACGGATCTGCGCATGGCTCATACCGAGCGCATGGCCGACACAGGCCGCAGCACAGGCATTGTAAATATTGTGAATGCCCGGGATCGGCTCATGGATCGGCCAACCCGCGCACACCTTCCCGCATACGGGATAACCTTTCCCACAGTCATCCTGTACGGAACCGCTCCCGCCGTGCTCTCCTTTTTCCAAATCATCTTCGCTGTCCTCAGTACAAAAATGAAGTACGGCGTCCATCCCGTTCAAGCCACGGTTTTCGATATGATCAGCCGTCACAAAATAGGAATCATTCATGCGCATCGCGCTCTGATCCTCCACAAAATAACGAATCGGGCGAATGCCTTTTACCTCGTCAATCGTGGAAAGCTTATCATCATTTCCGTTTAAAACAATCACGCCATCCGGCTTTAAATAGTCAAAAATCTCAGCCTTTGCCCGCAGAACACCGTCCCTGTCGATGAGATTCTCCAGGTGACACTGCCCGATATTCGTCATCACACAGACATCCGGCCGCGCCATCTTCGCCAACCGGTGCATCTCGCCGAAATCAGAGATTCCCATCTCCACCACGGCAGCCTCATGTTCCGAACGAATACGAAGCAGTGTCAGCGGCAGTCCGATCTCGTTGTTAAAATTCCCCTCCGTCTTCAGCACGCGGTACTTCTGCCCAAGAACCGCGGAGACCATCTCCTTCGTACTGGTCTTGCCGACACTTCCGGCAATACCCACAATCGGAATCGTCAGAGTAGAACGGTAAAACTCAGTGATATCCTTTAACGCCTGCGGACAGGAATCCACACGTATATACGGTCCGTCCGGGTTCTCCAGTATCTGTTCGGACAAAACAGCCGCCGCCCCCTTCGCAAAAACGTCAGGAATAAATGTATGGCCATCCACACGCTCTCCGCGCATAGCGACATAGAGATCGCCCTTCTGTACCTGCCGGCTGTCAATCACCACGCCGGAAATCTCCTGTTCCGCAAATACCTGCGCCCCGTAATAGGTACCGCCGCAGGCACGTGCAATATTCTGTAAAGACATCTGTTTCATGATGTGCTCCTTCATGTGTCTATTAACTGACAACCGGGTGCAGATATCCGGTTATCTGACTTTTCGTCCCGCTGTATTATACATACTTCTCCTGAGAAATATGGATCAGCTTCTCGCAAAGCGTCCCGAAATCCATGCCGACCGCCGCGGCTTCCTGCGGCAACAGGCTCGTCGGCGTCATGCCCGGCAGAGTGTTAGCCTCCAGACAGAAAATCTCACCCCTGTCATTCAGCAGAAAATCCATACGGGAATAAGCATCCAGGCCGAGCACGTCGCAGACCTGCAGGGCAACCTCCTGCATCCGCGCCGCAATCTTCTCCGGCAAATCCGCCGGACAGGTCTCCACCGCACTCCCGGCCTTATATTTGTTCTTATAATCATAAAAACCTTCCACCGGCGCGATCTCAATCACCGGCAGCGCTTCACCGTCGACTACGCCCACGGAAAACTCACGCCCCTCAATGTAATTCTCCACGATCACTTCCTGTTCATACCGAAAAGCCTCCGCAAGTGCCGCGTCAAAATCTCCTTCACTCCTCACAATAGACACGCCGATACTGGAACCGCCGCAGCAGGGTTTCACCACACAGGGAAAAGAAAGCCCTGTCTCCGAAAAAGGAATCTGTGACTGTTTCTTCATGGAAATGCCATGGGGTGTCGGAATACCCGCCGACTCAAACAGAGCCTTGGAAATACCCTTGTCCATAGCCAGAGCACTGCTCAAATATCCGGTTCCGGTATATCGAATGCCAAACAGATCAAATACTGCCTGAATCTTGCCGTTTTCTCCATTCTCTCCGTGCAGCGCCATAAAAACAATATCTGCTGCCTGACAGATCCGGATCACATTCGGGCCGAAGAAGCAATCCGAAGAATCCTTTCGCATGGCTTTTACCTGCGCAAGATCGGGAGCCTGGGCTGAGATCGCACTGACTGCCTCATCCGCATCGGCACAATGAGAAAAAACATGAGCGATATCCGTCTCCTCCTCCCCATATCCCAAAAATACATCCAGCATCATCACGCGATGCCCCCGCCCGCGCAGTGCTTTAGTCACCATACTTCCGGTGATCAGTGAAACATCCCTCTCCGTACTCAGCCCTCCGGCCAAAACCACTATGTCCATATGTAAATTCTCCTGTTTTTATCTGAATTCCTCAATGCACAATGCGCGAACCCCGCCGTGCCCGGTTCGCAGCAATGTATGCTTTATCTTAACTCATTTCTTCTGCTTTGTGAATGGAGGTACGAAAAAAAGTTCTTTTTTCTTTTTTCGGCCGTTTCTGACGGCTTCGAATGGTCTCATCCAGCTTGCGGAAGCGTTCCTCTTCCTGCTCTTCGCGCTCGCGCATCAGGTAATTCATCTCCTTGATCACCTTTTCCCCGACCTGCATACTGATCTCCGCACCTAACGCATGATTATTTTCCGTCATAGCATTTTTCACGATCTCATTCATCATCATCTGAAACTGTTCCAGTTTCGAGAGCGGCTGTTCCTGTGCAGCCGCAATCGTTTCCGCATCCAACGCCGGCCGTACTGATTCCTTCCATGCCGCGGAAGCCTCTGACCAGGCCGGATCATCTGTCTCCTGCAGCATGGAAGCCGTTTCTTTTTCCAGATCGATTTGCAGGTCATCTGCTGATTCTTCCTCTGCAGGAGGGTTGTGAAGCAGCATCCGGATTGCCTTCAGCTGAAACCCCTCCTCCTTCAGTTTCTTGATCTGTTCAAACTGACGAATATTTTCTTCTGTATAATAGCGATGCCCCATCTCATTGCGCGGGACATCCAGCTCCAGTTCCTCTTCCCAGTAACGCAGCACATGCGATTCCACCTGAATCAGGTTGGCCGCGTCAGAAATCATGTAACGCACTTTTTCCATGGTCAAACCTCCTCGCTTCTTTACGCAGACATGCAGACATTCCGTAGCCTGTCCGTTCATGACCTTTTCATCATCAGTATAGAAGAAATTATGCCTGTCCTCAAGGAAATCTCATCGTAAAATTACGACAGGGTTTGTGCCGATTTCACACAAACCCTGTTTATTCTTCAAACAAATAAATAAAGTGTCGTTCTGCGGCAGGTCTGCCCTGTGCGCAAGCGGTTGCTTTTGCGACAGACTTATACCTGCTCAACCGAAACAGTTTCTTCCGGTATAAACGCGTCAAAGGTCACCGTCACCTTAAACAGATCACCGTCCAGATAAATCTCCAGATCACCGCCCTGCATCGTGGTCAGGTTCTTCGCGATCTCCAGACCAAGACCGCTTCCCTCCGTCGTCCGGGAGATATCCCCCCGCACAAACCTCTCCAGCAGTTCCTCCGCGCTGAAATTCAACTCATGCTCCGACATGTTCTTGATTTCAAAGGAAACCCTGCTCCGGCAGATACTGTTATTTCCGGCTCTGCCATTGCCGGCATCGCCGATACCGCCAATCTTTTTGCTTCCGGGACTTTCATCGTTTTCGATTCTGCCGTCCCCGAATCTGCTGTTTTGGTTATCCCGGATACTGCCGGTCACATAGACGCGGGAAGCCGGCATGGCATATTTTGCCGCATTATTGAAAAGATTCTCAATCACACGGTACATGCGCCGACCGTCGGCGCGGATCCGCATCTCCTCCTCAGGCAGATTCAGGACAAGCTGCAGATTCCTGCTCTGGAACTTATCATCGAACTCCCCGCTCGCCTGCTTGATCAGCTGTTTCAGGTCAATCTCCCGCATATCCAGCGTGATAACCCCCGAACTGATCTTTGACGCCTCCACCAGATCATCCGTCAGCTGTTTCAGACGCTGGGATTTCTGATCCAGAATCTCAATGTACCCGGCAATCCGCTCATCCGGCAGATGCTCCCGCTTCAGGATATCCACATAGTTGATGATGGACGTCAGGGGCGTCTTGATATCGTGGGAGACATTGGTGATCAGGTCAGTCTTTAAGCGCTCGCTCTTCATCTCGACCTCCACCGCACGGCGGACAGCCTCCCGCATGTTATTCAAAACTTCCGCCATCTCACGGTTTTCGCCCTGCAGCACAGCAGCATTCACCTGATAATCCAGGTTCCCCTCGCCGAGTTCCTTCATCCCTCTTTTGAGCATCTCCCGTCCGGAAACTCGCTGCAGCAGCTTCCACCAGACATACAGGTCAAAGAAAAACAGACCTGCCCACAAAAGAACAGCAAATGCCTTGTTCGACCACCAGCCCCACCAACGCCACCAGAATCCGGCTGCCAGAAACAGAACCGCATACTGAATGATGACAAAGATGAGATATTTAACCTTGATCCGACGGATTTCCGGCATAGTGTTCCCGGCTGTTTCCGTCAATTTGCGTATCCCTCCGGCAATTCTTACCACAAGACTGCCTCTGACAGAATTTTCCTTAATGCGCCGGCCGTAACGTTTCAGTTCCCACGCAAGAAGCAACGCGCCGAGAGCGGTGCCGGCCGCTCCGGCGATCATCAATTTGATATAGCCTCCGTAATTAACCGGCGCCTCAAAATAATACCAGCTTGAATTTGCCACGGCGGAATAAACAATATATACCGGAATAAACCAGAACAGAATATCCATCAGTATCATGATCTCAATCGGGAATCGATCCATCGGCGCCGGGTGAATATCCGCATCTTCCCGCCGATGCCCGGTCTGACAGGACAGAAGAATCAGCATGACCGCCGCCAGTGCCAGTGCGGCAACAAACACAAACACCGGATTCACGACGAGGCCGAAGAGCGGATTCTCATTCCACCACTGAAACACCTGCATATCCGTATAGGACGAGCTCGTCGTCAGCGGCCAGGTCGTGTCCAGCGCCAGATAAATCTCCCACGTCCCCGAGCCCAGATTCTCCTCCGCATCCGCCAGCAGCACATCGCCGTAAGCATCAATATGATCACCCGTCCATTCTCTGACCGGAGAGCCCTCCTCATCATAGTAACAGCTGAAATAAAGTCCACCCGTCTCATTCGTATCATAGTACTCATTCCCATATATATTCTGAATCTTCCACAATTCCAGGCTCTGCCAGTCGGATATATTGGTGTAAACCTTTCCCGTATCGGTATTTTTCAGATAAAGCATGGCGTTCGTATTCGTATCGACCGACTCCTGTGAAAGGAAGTAATCGCTGAGCTGGTCCGCCGCGTCGATCAGCAATGTATAACAGTCCTCAAGCGAAACCGGCGAATTGGTATCCTGCGTACTCCGCGCAAGCTCCGCCAGCGTCGTACCGGAAACACTCAGAATTGACTCTTCCTCCAGCTCTATGCCGTTGTTATAGAGGATATTGTCAGCGGTACAGTAAATCTTAAAGCGGTACGGAACCCCCTCATCCCCGGTCTCATCCATCGCATAGTCCGCATCCGGAGTATCGCCGTCCAGATACACGGTCTCCGTATCGTAAACCGTTGTGTCAGGTCCCATCTCCTCATAATCGGCATCGGTCACAACGTCGCCGTCAGCAACTGTATAGGTATCAGTCAATGCAGCTGTATCCGTACCGTACTCTGCCTCCGCTTCCACCGCGGTATCGTCCGCGGCAGCCGTCTCACTCGTGACCTCACTCTCTCCCCATTCCAAAGCATAAACCTCCGCATAATCCAGCAGGAACTGTAAGCGGTAGTAATTATTCGAGCCGTAAAACTCCGCCAAATCCGCCAGCACATAGGTCGTATCCGGATCCTTCTGCTCATTGTCCACCCCGGCGCTCAGGTTCGCGATATCGATCGTCTGCGTCTCATCGTAGGCGGTGCCCCCGGAGCAGAATATGTCCTGCGTCTGCCAGGAATCCAGCAGAACTTCCGCTTCAGTATACAGATAGGTCGCCGCCGTGCTGCTCTGCTCATAGCTCGTGCCGTGCGCGACCTCGGAGATCGTCATCCCGTACTGCAGACCCTGCACGATCCGCATCCCGGCAAGTCCCGTCAACAAAGAGGAAACAGTCAGGACAGCCACCACCAGAACCTTTGCCCATTTTGCGTAAAATCTTTTCTTCTTCAAAGGAAATCTTCCTCCTCCCATCATGTTTGATATACTATGATACAGCATATCGAAACAATCTTGCGAAAATGAAAGAAGAACTCTTAATCATTTCTTAAACGTATAAAATCACTTTATATCCTCAATCCGGTAACCCACGCCCCAGACTACCTTCAGGTAACGCGGTTCACGCGGGTTAATCTCAATCTTCTCCCGGATATGCCGGATATGAACCGCCACGGTATTGTCCGCATTGATGGCGGCCTCTCCCCAAACGCTCTCATATATCTGCTCAATAGAAAATACCCGTCCCTTATTTTTCGTGAGGAACAGCAGGATATTATACTGAATCGGCGTCAGCTTCTCCACCGGCTCACCATCCACCGTCACCAGTTTGGTATCATCATTAATCTCCAGACCTCCGGTCCGGTAAATCTGTGCCGCACTCTCCGCCGCGATCGTGCCGAGCTGCGTGTACCGACGCAGCTGGGACTTCACCCGCGCCACCAGTTCCAGTGAATTAAACGGCTTTGTCACATAATCATCAGCACCCACGTTCAAGCCGAAAATCTTATCCGTGTCCTCCGTTTTCGCAGAGAGTATGATAATAGGAATATTCGACTTTTCACGAATCTTCAGCGTCGCCCGCAGACCGTCCATCCGCGGCATCATCACATCCAGAATCAAAAGCTGAACATCATAATTCTGAATCATCTGAATCGCCTGAATCCCGTCATATGCCTTTAAAATATGATACCCCTCAGGCGCCAGATATATTTCGATAGCATCTACAATGTCTTTGTCATCATCGCAAACTAATATATTAATCATTCGTAACTACCTCCCTCGGTATCATAGCACAATTCACTGTATAAACAACTGTTTTTTACGAAATATGGAAACGACAAAATAGAATTTAATTTGTATTAAGAAAGGATAACATAAGAATTTTTACTAAAACACGTAAGAAACATTAAGAATTATTAAAAAATGTCCTGCTCATAAATCCTGTGCTTTAAAATGCATAAACCGCAGCCGTTCATGTCCGCGCTCTGCAAAACAGGCATCCAGAATCCGGCAGGCCTCCTGAAACCATGCAAGCCGTTCTTCCGCGTCCGTGGATGAACACACTTCCTCATATAAATCCAGAAGCCGGATCAGCAGCCAGTCCAGTCTTTCCCCGCCTGTCATCGTATGCTCCTCTGAAAGCGGCAGATATCCGAGAAGCGCCAGTCCCCGGTCCAGATCTGTGCGCGTCAGCTCCGGCAGCCCCATGATCAGCAGATGCCGGATCATCGTCTTTCTCGGGATCTCTCCCAGCAGCTTCGACTGACGCATAAATTCAGAATTAAAATTAATACTGGAAATATGGCGCAAAAACACTTTTCGGTCTACATTTGGCAGATGAACATAGTGAAGTGAATCCGTAAAATAAATGTGACGCAGATAAGCAGCTGCTCTCCCCCGCGGAATTCTGAGGCTTTCCAGATGCGAATTCGGAACGGAGCACAGGTAATGCCGGGTCAGTTTCTCCAGATAAACGCACCGTTTTTCATATAGATTGTCCCGCGAAAAACTCTCATTATGTACACGGCAATCCAAACATGCATCTGCCGGTCTGCCTTCATAAAAATCCTCCCGCAGAACCGACTGTTCGGAATAACAGTCCGTGCTGAGATCACACCAGCCATGAAGCATATCCTTTCGTTCCGTTTCCGAAAGTTCCAACGCTTCGGCCAGAAGCAGACACTGTGCCCGATTGGAAGGTGTGGATCTGCCGGTTCTCCAATAGCGGATTTTCAACATGTTCGATATTTTTTCCGGCGGATGTCCGTACATGCGTTCAAAAACCAATCGATCCGCATCAATTTTGCTCTTTAATTCATTGTTCTTTTGCAGCCTTTCAAATTTTTCCTGCAGCCACAGCACTTCCGGCCGAGGCTTTTCGCTGAGTACCATACAGGTATCTGCAAGGCGCAGAAGTTTCTCCTGTGTATCTGAATCCAAAACAAATCTCCCCTGTGTAAATATTTTTTTCTATAAAAATATTCGTATGCGGGAGACAAAAAGGGACAAAATTCAAAATGTTATTTTTTACCTTATTGAGAGATGAGTATTAAAATGCTACACTTAAACACACCAAAAGCAAAAGAGGATCGGCGCTACATCCTTAAACCTGTACCGCCGCTCCGAATAAGAGAGGAGAATTTGTTTATGAAAAATTGTATGCAAAAAATAACCCGGGTTGTGCTGTCGCTGGCTGTCTCCTGCGGCATGATGACGGCAGCCATGACACCCGCACTGGCAACGGAGCAAACAAAAGAAGCCGAACCGACGGTAACAATCAGCAGTCCATCGACAACCATCTATGCATATGAACCGATAGAGTTTACCATAACCGCAGCGAATCTTGATCCTGCGGAAACATACAACCTTGAACTGGTAGGCGAATTCTACGACTACGGAGATGAGGATACCGGATCTGATATTACGATCACAGGAGTCACATCCTACACGTGGACACTCTATCCTTCATTTTATTATATTGATGAATATGTGAATTCACAGACTTACGCTTATGCTGTTCTTCAGAATTACGAACAAGGAGGATGGTGGACCAGCCAGAAAATCTACTTTACGATTCTGGAAAAACCAAGCTGCAGTCTCAACCTCAGCTGGAACAACCCGACGCAGCTGACCACCGGAACGGATTATCCTTTTTCCGTAACTGTCACAAACAATTCCGATCAGGATATCTCCGGACTCCAGCTCTTATCCTGCGTTCCGACCAATTTACTGGATAATAACTGGACAGAAACTATTCAGTATACCCTGTCAGACGGTATGAGCATTGATGCTTCAAGCAGCGCAAAAGTAAATCTTCCGACGCTGAAAGCCGGCGAATCCATTACGGTTAATGCCACGGTTAATTTCCCTGCAAATGCAGCAGGAGATACCTCACATATGTCTGTCACACTGTATCAGGCAGCTGATGGCCAGGAACCGGAAGCAATTGCCAGCACATCCTCCGATTTAAACAACGAGTTCGTCATCAGTGCTCCCGCAGCACAGGATACGACAGACACAGCAACTGCAGATACTGCTTCGGCAGACAATACATCGGCCGGCAGCACTTCAACGAGTCAGACAACTTCACCCAAAACCGGCGACCCTGTGCCATTTGGCGGAATAATGGCTGCGATTATACTGGCTGCTCTTGCAACCGCTGCAGTAACAAAGAAGAAAAAAATATGATAATATTTGCCATGAAAAATCCCCGGGGTCACGCTCCGGGGATTTTTTGTATCACATGAAAGACCTTGTTTCTGTAAAGCAGCAAAGTATATGACTTCCCAAAATATAAAAACATCTGCCTACTCAACCATAAATGTAAAGTCAAAACTCTGATCCCAGCGATACCAGACGGCTGACATCCGGGAACTGTAAACCGGAAATGTCATTCTCAGTGTCGCCGGATCATCATATTGTCGGTTGATGGCACAGCGATACTGCACACTGCAGGCGTCAAAATCGCTCGCCGTCACAGTCGTATCCCCGCCGACAACGGCTGTGCCCGTGATTTCCTCCCGACTGTAATCGCAGGAAAAATCAGGATTCATCCCTGCAATCGGATGATCCTCCTCATCGGAAGCCCAGGAAAGACAAAGATCATAATAATCAAAATTATCCGGATTCAGATATGCTGCGGAAGCACCAATACTGCTCAAAAATGCTTCTTTTTTCTCATAAGCCAGATACTCCTCAGAATCATGGGACAGGTTGTACGGTTCTGAATAAGAAACCTCTGCCGTGCCTCCCAATATCCGGATTACCGTCGGCTCCGCAGGCTGTGCAGTCAGATCCAACAATGCATCGGCGTTCTCCTCATCCGACGCCATCTGCATCAGATACGGAATATGGAGCATATACTCTCCTGACGGGACCTCACCGAAATTCCACGAATAATAAGTCTCACTGCCGCCGGGGCGATAGCGGACACAGGTTCCGGTATAATCATTCCCATCCGAATCCGTCACAGTCAGCACGCCGTCCGCGTACTGCTCTCCGTACGGTCCGCGTACCAATCCCGGAAGAGTCTCATATTCCCCTGCATTCAAAGGGTAAATACTGATAACCAGCGTTGTATCCTCCCGATTCGGAATAATCATCAATCCGCCGTATTGCCCCATCTGATAAAGATAATTATTCTCAATCTCTTCCCCTTCAGACATAACCATTGTAAAATCCATTGACAGTCCGCAGAGCGTCAGAGACATTTCCAGTTCTTCCTGCTGCGCCGGCGCAAAATCCGGGATTATCAGGGTTACAGTCATCGTATAAGCATCCTCCGTCAAAGACCCCTGCTTTACGGAAAACGTCATGGTCTCATCCTGACACGACAGGGCCGCATCGGTTAAATTCTGGATCCGTATATCGTCCGCTGTGTCGGTTCGCCGCCAGGGATCGGTCTTAGAATGTACCACGGCTGTGATTTTCATTTCCCCATTGATGCAGGAAGCCGCCTGCACTACAATCGCGGTCTCATCATCCTCCGCAGCAGCAGCTGTGCTAAGGATATAAACATTTGCAACGGTTTCCGTATATGAACCGGAGTTATAATTGGCATCACTGCTGCCGCCCGAACCCGTATCTCCGCTCATTCCTCCATCTGAATCAGCATCTGGTATTCCGCCTGTAATGATTGCAATCCCATATCCGGGAATATATCTGTAATTTGCAATGGAAACA
>Ga0192240_10673_pt2 | contig 11833 bp, 4 predicted proteins | sample Koala_Koa27_H3_FD_131237 | JGI IMG/M metagenome (GOLD analysis project Ga0192240, IMG submission 131237) | Enriched cells from koala feces incubated with labeled cellulose particles, San Francisco Zoo, California, United States - Koala_Koa2-7_H3 ...
AACAGGAACTGCTGGTGTGCCGGCGTGCCAAAGAACCGGCCAAAGGCACACTTGACCTTCCGGGTGGCTTTATCGACATGGCCGAGACCGGCGAAGAAGGCGTGGCACGCGAAGTGAAAGAAGAGACCGGACTGACCGTCTCCAGAGCAGAATATCTGTTCACCTTGCCCAACATCTACATCTATTCCGGATTTCCCGTACATACGCTGGACCTGTTTTTCCACTGTACGGTAGCCAGTACCGCACACCTCGAGGCGATGGACGATGCCGCGGAGGTATTCTTCCTGCCGTTGAAAGACATACGCCCCGAAGAGTTTGGACTGGGTTCCATACGCAAGGGCGTCACCATGTTCCTGGCATCCATTTCCTAAAAAACATGAACGGATGTAACAAAAGCACGACATTGGACGTATATTTATTGATAGACATAACAGAATGAACCAGAATAACACCGAATTATGAAGCATAAACTTTCCCGAATATTGTGTGCGGCCCTGTGTTGCACCCCCTTGTTGGCAGCAGCACAGACCAGCGAGAAAAACACCTCCCCCGAACGGTTGTATCACGAAGGAGTGACCCTGTTCAAGCAGAAAGTCTACTCGGCCGCCCTCTCACCCCTGCAAGCCTACCTGAAGCAAGCCGACGCTTCGGGCCATCCACTGGAGTATACCGGCGAACGCCTGGAAGCCGAATACATGCTGGTGTGTGCGGCCTACGAGTTGAAAGAGCCCAACAGTCTGGAACAGCTGCAAGCCTTCCTGGACGAACATCCCGACACACCCCACCGCAACCGTATATACACCTTGATGGCTTCCTGCCATTTCTACCAGGAAGACTATACGGAGGCACTTGCCTTGTTCAACACGGCACGGCTCGACCTGCTGGGAACAGACGAACGCGACGATATGACCTACCGGATGGCCATCAGCTATCTCAAGACGGGCGACGTGCAGGAGGCGGCCATCTGGTTCGAGACCCTGCGCAGCACCAGCACCCGCTATGAGGACGACTGTACTTATTATATATCGTACATCCGCTACGTGCAGCAACGCTACGACGAAGCCCTCAAGGGATTCCTCTCCATGCAAGAAAGTCCGAAGTATGAGCGGCTTGTACCATACTACATCGCTGAAATCTATCTGCTCAAAAAGAACTACGACAAGGCGGAAATCGTGGCACAAAACTACCTGTCCAGCTGGCCCGACGAAGCCTATGCCGCAGAGATGCATCGCATAGAAGGGACAGCCAACTACCATTACGGCAAATACCACGAAGCAATGAATGCCTTTGCCCGGTATCAGGATAAGAATACGGAAAGCAGCCCACGCCGCGACGCCCTTTACATGCAAGGCATGTCGTGCTATCAGTGCGGCGCATATACCCAAGTGCCCGAGTTACTAGGCGAAGTGACGACCGGCGGCAACGACGCCCTTACACAGAACGCCTATCTGCACATGGGACTTGCCTACCTGCAACTGGCCGACAAGAACAAAGCGCGCATGGCCTTTGAGCAGGCTGCAGCGTCCGATGCCGACCTTCAGGTGAAAGAACAGGCTGCCTACAACTATGCCTTGTGTATCCACGCTACGTCCTACTCGGCCTTCGGCGAATCGGTTACCGTATTCGAGAAGTTCCTGAACGATTTTCCCCGTTCCCCCTATACCGATAAAATCAGCAACTACCTGGTGGAGGTTTACATGAGCACACGCAGCTACGAGGCTGCCCTGAAATCCATTGAGCGTATCAAACAGCCCAACGCACGGATACAAAAGGCAAAGGCACGCATCCTCTTCCAACTGGGCAACCAGTCGTTTGCCAATACCGATTTTACCAAAGCTGCCGATTACTTTGTCCAGGCACGTACAACTGCCTCCCTGCCCGGCGTACAGGACAAGGACATTCTGGACAAGGCACAATACTGGGAAGGCGAATCGCTTTACCGTCAGGGTAAAATGGCTGAGGCCGCCCGTTGCTTCAACAGCTATCTGCGCAATACCGCCCAACGCGAGGGAGAAATGTATGCACTGGCCCACTACAACCTGGGATACATTGCTTTCCATCAGAAAGATTATACTACAGCCGAAAATTACTTCCGCCGTTTCCTGCAACTGGGTAAAAACGGAGATGTAGCCGTCCAGGCCGATGCCTGCAACCGTATCGGCGATTGCAACCTGCACGTGCGCCGCTTCAATGCTGCCAAGGAATTTTACACCCGGGCCGAACAGATGGGTGCCGCTTCGGGTGACTACTCCTTCTACCAGCTGGCTTTGGTGGCCGGACTCCAGAAAGACTACAACGAAAAAGTGTCGTTGCTCGACAGGCTGGTCAGCAAATATCCCGATTCGCCCTACAACATCAACGCCCTTTACGAGAAAGGCCGTTCGTATGTACAAAGCAACAACAGCGCACGTGCCATTGCCACGTTTGGTGAATTGTTGAAGAAGTATCCCGAAAGTCCGGTGAGCCGTAAGGCAGCCGCCGAAATCGGTCTATTGTATTACCAGAACGGAGACTACGACAAAGCCATCGAAGCCTACAAGCGTGTAGCTACCCAATATCCGGGCAGCGAAGAAGCACGTCTAGCCATGCGCGACCTGAAGTCCATTTATGTGGACGCCAACCGCGTGGATGAATTTGCCGCCCTGGCTGCCCAAATGCCGGGGAACATACATTTCGAGGCCAGTGAACAGGACTCACTGACCTACATCGCCGCCGAAAAGGTATATATGAAAGGTGAGACCGCCTCGGCCAAGAACAGCTTTACCCGATACCTGCAAAGTTTCCCCACGGGTGCTTTCAACCTGAATGCCCACTACTACCTCTGCGTCATCAGCAAGCAACAGAACGACGAAGAGGCCGTGTTGCAACATGCCGGCAAGCTGCTTGAATATCCCGATAATCCTTATTCGGAAGAAGCCCTGCTTCTGCATGCCGAAGTATTGTTCAACCGCAAGCAATACGACCAGGCACTGGCCGACTACAAACAACTTCAGGCCAAAGCCTCTTCGGCCGAGCACCGCCAACTTGGCATGCTTGGTGCCCTGCGTTGTGGTGCCCTGATGCACGACGATGTGGAAGTAATCCATGCGGCTACCGACCTGTTGGCCGAAGCCAAACTTTCACCCGAGTTGCAAAACGAAGCTCTGTACTACCGTGCCAAAGCCTACCTGAACCAGAAAGCCGACAAAAAGGCCATGAACGACCTCGAAACGCTGGCTAAAGACACCCGCACCCTTTATGGTGCCGAAGCCAAATACCTGGTGGCACGCCAATGGTATGAAGCCGGAGACTATGCCACAGCAGAAAAAGAGATACTGGACTTCATCGAACAAAGCACACCGCATGCCTACTGGCTGGCCCGTAGCTTCATCCTGTTGTCCGACGTTTACGTAGCTACCAACAAAAAGCTGGATGCACGCCAGTACCTGCTCAGCCTGCAACAGAACTACCAGGCCGATGATGATATCGAAGGTATGATACAGGAAAGGCTTGAAAAGCTGGACAAGCAGGAGAAGCAGGACGCCGCACAATAAACGGCAGTGTCTCATATTAATATATAATACATTCGCTCAAAACATCGTAGTAAAGTAGTAATAAGTATATGAAAAGAGTACAACACATCATACTTGCAGGAATGGCATCGGTATTGTTGCCTGCCGGCCTGCTGGCCCAGACTCAACCGCAAGACTCTACTCTAAGCCGCACGGTAGTGGTAGAGCAGGAGTACAACCCGGACATTATGGATGCCGCCAAAATAAATGTGGTTCCGCAGGTAGAACCTCCCGTTGCGACCAAAAGTGCCGTAGAGTATGACTCCCGGCTGGTACCGGCTCAAAACATTCCGGCTGCCACCATGCAGGCCTATCGCGGAAAGGAAGCGTTCCAGAAAGCACTCCCCGGCTATGTACGGGTGGGATACGGCAACTACAGCAATCTGGACGTACGGGCCAATTACCTGTTCAACCTCACTAATCGCGACAAGCTCAACCTCACCTTCACAATGGACGGCATGGACGGAAGTCTTGACCTGCCCGCCAACGCCGGCAAATGGGACTCTTATTATTACCGTACCCATGCAGGAATTGATTACCGGCACGCCTTCAGCAAAATGGATATGAACGTGGCCGGGCACTTCGACCTGAGCAACTTCAATTTCCTGCCCGGCTCAGTCAATAGCAAGCAGAAATTTACCGCCGGCGATGTGCACCTGGGCTTCCAGTCGACGGACGAAGACTTGCCCCTGCAATTCCGTGCCGAAACCAACCTGTTGCTCTACGAACGCCAGCACGAACTGGACTGGCTCAACGCACGCGAAGTCATTGTCCGCACCAAGGCCGACGTGTCCGGTGCACTGGCCGACAATCAGTCGGTAGGCGTAGCATTGGGTATGGACAATGCGTTCTACACCCACAGCCCGTTCGAGAACTATACTTCTTTGGAACTGAATCCCTACTACCGCCTTAAAAACGATACATGGAACCTCCGCCTGGGCGCCCACGTGGATTTGGCATTTGGATTCGGGAAGCAACTCCGCGTAGCCCCCGACGTAGCTGTTGACTACAACTTCTCCGACGGTTTCGTGCTCTATGCACAGGCCAAGGGCGGACGTTTGCAGAACGATTTCCGCCGACTGGAGGCCACCAGTCCCTACGGGCAACTGGGCGTACAGCCCGACGCCACCTACGAGCAGCTCAATGCCGCCATAGGCTTGAAAGGAGGCTTCCTGCCCGGCATCCGTTTCAACCTGTACGGAGGTTACCAGAACCTGAAAAATGACCTCTATGCCATGGGCACGCGGATTAACAGCGGGCAATACCTGGCCCTCTCAGCCTGGAATACCGACAACCTGTATGCCGGCGCCGAATTCAGCTACGACTACAAAGACCTCATCATCCTTTCGGCCTATGGCATCTACCGCAAATGGACGGCCAACGATAACGGCGAGAGCATAGGCGTGCTGGCCTACAAACCCGTGACCGAAGGCAACGTACAGCTCGAGGTACACCCCCTGCAGCCCCTGCGCGTGCAGGTAGGCTTCCTCAACATCTCACGAGGCAGTTATGCCGGTACCAAGGTAGACCCGGTGAGCAACCTCTATCTGGGAGGTAGTTACGAAATCTTCAAAGGAATATCGGCCTACGTCCGCGCCAACAACCTGCTGAACAAAAACTACCAATACTACTGGGGATATCCAGCCGAAGGAATCAGTTTTGTAGGAGGAGTGAGTTTCCGCTTTTAGTTTTTTTTGCTTAAATCTCTAATATTAATAGGACGGGTAGAATCTTTTTTCCTACTTTTGCGCCGAAATAGGTAGTGGGAAACACTATAAAACAGAAATTTATGCAGAAAAACCTTGTCATTGTCGAGTCACCGGCAAAAGCGAAAACAATTGAGAAGTTTCTAGGGAAGGACTTCAAGGTGCTGTCCAGCTATGGTCACATACGCGACCTGAAGAAGAAAGACTTCAGTATAGATGTCAATGACAGTTTTAAACCATACTATGAGATACCCTCGGACAAGAAGGCGCTCGTTGCAAAGTTGAAAGAAGAAGCACAGGACGCAGAAACCGTCTGGCTGGCTTCCGATGAGGACCGCGAAGGAGAGGCTATTGCCTGGCACCTGTACGAAGTGCTGAAACTGAAACCGGAACATACCAAACGTATCGTCTTCCACGAAATTACCAAAAACGCCATACTCAAAGCCATTGAGCAACCGCGCAGCATCGACCTCAACCTGGTCGATGCCCAGCAGGCGCGACGTATACTCGACCGCATTGTAGGTTTCGAGTTGTCGCCCGTATTGTGGCGCAAAGTCAAGCCGTCACTCTCGGCCGGACGCGTACAATCGGTAGCCGTACGTCTCATCGTGGAGCGTGAACGCGAAATACACGCTTTCCATAGTGAGGCAGCCTACCGCGTAACCGCTACTTTCCTGGTGCCCGATGCCGACGGCAAGACCGTAGAACTGAAAGCCGAACTGGGCACCCGCTTCAAGACCAAGGCCGAAGCACAGAAGTTCCTGGAGAATTGCAAAACGGCCCGGTTCACCATCTCGGACATTGTGACCCGCCCGCTCAAGAAAAGCCCGGCCGCACCCTTTACCACCTCTACCCTGCAACAGGAAGCAGCCCGCAAACTGGGTCTCACGGTGGCACAAACCATGCGCATAGCCCAACAATTATACGAATCGGGATACATTACCTACATGCGTACCGACTCTGTCAACCTGTCGGAATATGCCATCAACGGATGCCGCGAAGCCATTACCCGACTCATGGGCGAACGCTATGTAAAATCGCGCCACTTCACCACCAAGACCAAAGGGGCACAGGAAGCCCACGAAGCCATCCGCCCCACCGATATGAACACGGCCAAGATAGACGGGCAGGCACAGGAAAGACGCCTGTACGACCTGATAAGAAAGCGTACCCTGGCCTCGCAGATGGCCGATGCCGAAATTGAAAAGACAACCGTAAGCATCACCATCAGCAACGAAAGCGAAATGTTTACCGCCAGCGGCGAAGTCGTGAAATTCGACGGATTCCTGCGCGTATACCGCGAGTCGTATGACGACGATGCCGAGGGACAGGACGAGGAAACACCCCTGTTGCCCCCGCTGAAGAAAGGCCAGCAACTGGAACGCGAAAACATTACGGCTACCGAACGCTTCACCCAGCACCCGCCGCGCTATACCGAAGCCAGCCTGGTGCGCAAGCTCGAGGAACTGGGCATCGGACGTCCTTCGACCTACGCACCCACCATCTCGACCATCCAGCAGAGAGAATATGTAGTGAAAGGCGAAAAACCGGGCGAAGAACGCGCCTACAACGTGCTGACACTGGAAGGCGCCCAACTCTCTGACGAAACGCGCACCGAAATTACCGGAGCCGAGAAAGCCAAGCTGTTGCCCACCGATACCGGCATGGTAGTCAACGACTTCCTGACCGAATATTTCCCCGACATCCTGGACTACAATTTTACGGCTACGGTCGAAAAACAATTTGACGAAATTGCCGAAGGCGAAAAACAATGGACGGATGTTCTCGACAAGTTCTACAAGAAGTTCCATCCTTCGGTAGAAAGTACCCTGGCCACCAAGAGTGCCCACAAGGCAGGCGAGCGTGTACTGGGTATCGACCCGGTAAGCCAACGGCAGGTATCGGTAAAAATTGGCCGCTTCGGTCCCGTAGTACAGATTGGTACGGCCGAAGACAGCGAAAAACCCCGCTTTGCCCAGCTCAAAAAAGATATGTCCATCGAGACCATCACTTTGGAGGAAGCGCTGGAACTCTTCAAACTCCCCCGCACGCTGGGCCAATACGAAGGCAAGACGGTTACCGTAGGTGCCGGCCGCTTCGGACCTTACGTCTACATTGCCGGCGTATACGTATCGCTCAAGACGCAAGACCCCATGACCGTGACGCTGGACGAAGCCATCGAACTGCTCAAGGAAAAACAGGCTGCCGAAGCCAAACGCCACCTCAAGAAATTCGACGAGGAACCAGAGCTGGAGATTATGAACGGCCGGTTCGGTCCCTACATTGCCTACAAGGGCAACAATTACAAGATTCCCAAGGACATTGTTCCCGAAGACCTCAGCCTGGCCTCGTGCCTGGAGCTGGTAAGGTTGCAGGAAGAAAAGGAGGCCGGTTCGCCCAAAGCCGCCGCCAAGGCCCGCAAGGCTGCCGCCGCCAAGAAAACCACGTCCAAGAAAAAGGCCGCTTCGACCGAAGGGAAAAAATAAACGCCAGACATCCGGCAATGCCCCAATAAGCCAATGGCGCGTATCCGTGGATGCAAAGCAAGCATCGTCACAGATACGCGCCATTCGTTTTCCAAATACTCTCTTTGCCTCAACCCGGCAAATTTCCTACGGAATCTCTTCGCAAAAAACGGCTCTACAAGCCTTCTGAAAGGGGGTTGCTTCTAACCTGTTACGAGCGTGCTTCCGACCTGTTACGAGCGCGCTTTTAACCTGTTGGAAGTTTGCTTCTGACCTGTTACAAGTTTTGCCCCCTTCCATTGCCCTGTTTTACCCATCGTATTCCTCCCCGAAAATGCATGGGTACGGATACAAAAAGGTGTGCCAACATGGAAGCACCTTCTTCAAGCCAGCCGTTTACCGACCTGACAGACGGGCGTCTTCCACTTTGACACACCTCTTGTCTATACCTTATTTACATGCGTTCGGGTACCTCGATGCCCAGCAGCCCCATGCCCAGGCGGACTACCTTGCCCACCTCACGCGACAAGGCGAGACGGAACACCTTGACGTCGGCATTTTCTTCGCGAAGAATGCTGAAGTCGTGGTAGAACTGGTTGTATTCCTTTACCAGGTCGTAGCAGTAGTTGGCAATCACCGACGGACTGTAGTCTTCGCCGGCCTGCTTTACCACGGCGGCAAAGTCGGCAAGCATCTGAATCAGGCCTTCTTCCTTCGTACTCAGTTCGATGCCGGCATGAAGCTGTTCGGGAATGGCTATGCCAGCTTCGGCCGCCTTGCGCAATACAGACTGGATACGGGCATAAGTATATTGGATAAAGGGTCCTGTATTGCCGTTGAAGTCGATGGACTCTTTGGGGTTGAAGGTCATGTTCTTGCGGGCGTCTACCTTCAGGATGAAATACTTCAGGGCACCCAAGCCCACAATGCGTGCAATGCCGTCGGCCTCGGCCTGTGTCAGTCCGTCCAGCTTGCCCAGCTCGCCGCTGGTTTCCTTGGCGGTGTTAATCATTTCCTCCATTAGGTCGTCGGCATCGACCACCGTACCTTCGCGGCTCTTCATCTTGCCTTCGGGCAGTTCCACCATGCCGTACGAGAAGTGAACCAGGCTCTTACCCCATTCAAAACCCAGACGGTCGAGCAGGATGGAGAGCACCTGGAAGTGGTAGTTCTGCTCGTTGCCCACCACATAAATCATCTTGTCGATGGGATAGTCGGAGAAGCGTTGCTCGGCCGTACCGATGTCCTGCGTCATGTAAACCGACGTGCCGTCTGCGCGGAGCAAAAGTTTGTGGTCGAGCCCTTCGCCCGTAAGGTCGGCCCATACCGAACCGTCGTCCTTACGATAGAAAAGGCCTTTGTCCAGTCCTTCGAGCACTTTTTTCTTGCCTTCGAGATAAGTGTTCGATTCGTAATATATCTTATCGAAGCTGACACCCATCATCCTATAGGTCTCGTCGAAACCGGCATACACCCAGTCGTTCATCTTCTGCCACAGGGCACGCACTTCGGGGTCGCCGGCCTCCCACTTCACGAGCATTTCGCGGGCTTCCTTCATCAGGGGCGATTCGGCTTCGGCTTTTGCCTTGGCTTCTTCCTCGTTCATGCCCTCGGCCTGGTATTTGGCCATCAGTTCCTTCACCTCGGCCTTGAAGTGTTTGTCGAAAGCAACGTAGTAGTCGCCAATGAGGTGGTCGCCTTTCTTGCCGCTCGATTCGGGTGTCTCGCCGTTACCATACTTCAGCCAGGCCAGCATGGACTTGCAGATGTGTATACCACGGTCGTTCACAATGTTGGTCTTCACCACCCGGTTACCGTTGGCGGCAATGATGTTGGCCAGGGCATTTCCCAGCAGGTTGTTGCGCACGTGTCCCAGGTGAAGGGGCTTATTGGTATTGGGCGATGAGTATTCAATCATTACCAAAGGTGATTGCCCGGTGGCTTCGGTCAGCCCGTAGTGCGGATCGGCCTGTATGACATTAAGCAACTCAATCCATGCCGACGAAGCGATGGTGAGGTTCAGGAATCCCTTGATTACATTGAATTTGGCCACCAGCGTGGGTTCGTTCTCCAACAGGTATTGGCCAATCTCCTGTGCGGTCTGTTCGGGGCCTTTCTTCGACATGCGCAAGAAGGGGAAGACAACCAGTGTAAGATGTCCTTCAAATTCTTTTTTGGTCTTCTGCAACTGCACTTGTGCGGCAGGAATCTCCTGTCCATACAATGCTTTCAGTCCGTCCATAACGGACTGTGCCAGTTTCTGTTCTATATTCATAAGTTATCGTGTATTTTCGTGCGGCAAAGATAGTGAAAATCAGAAACCTCTGCAACAACAAATCCATGATACAGGCAGGCAAGCCCCAAAATGCCATGGCGCCGGGCAGGCTTTTCAACAAAAACGCAAATCTCCACACGCCTCACCGGCCGCCCAACCTCGTTAAAGCAGATTATAAACAGAAAAGCAAACGTATAAATCCACTACTTATTTGCAAAGCAGGAAAAGCCACATGTAATTATAAACCAACAGGTTATGTTTAAAAAGGGTATTCATGTCACTACTTTAACCCTACACGCCAAGCAGAAGGAATGCACAAGGAAGTACCTTTGCAAAGTCTGAAAACAGACTCACAGTTATTCTTCAATTTTAACTTTAAATGTAATAGTATGCAAAAGAACAAAAAGCCATTCACAGCAAAGCTGATGGCATTCCTCACTGGAATTTTGCTATCTGTGTGCATCTCGGCACAAGAAATTACGGTACAAGGTATTGTAAAAGATCAGACTGGCGAACCTGTAATAGGTGCCAGCGTAGTACAGGAAGGTACAACCAACGGTGTGGTAACCGACTTCGACGGTAAATTCTCGCTGGCTGTTCCGGAAAATGCCAACATCAACGTCTCCTTCATCGGCTACATCAGCCAACTCATCCCTGTAAAAGGGCAAAAGATGCTCTACATTACGCTGGAAGAAGACAACAAAATGCTGAGTGAAGTGGTCGTTATCGGTTACGGTAGCATGGCCAAAAAAGAGCTGACATCGGCAGTTTCGCATGTTTCGAGCAAAGACTTCCTGAACATTTCGTCATCCGACCCTGCCATGCAGATACAAGGTAAGGTAGCCAGCGTTTCCATCGACAACCGCGGCGCCGCCGACCCCAACGTATCGTCCAGCATCCAGGTGCGCGGCATTTCTTCGCGCAACGCGGGCACCGGGCCCCTCATCGTTATTGACGGTGTTCCGGGCGGAAACCTGCAAAACGTAAACAGCAACGACATTGCATCAATCGACGTACTGAAAGACGGTGCCGCATCGGCCATCTACGGTACGCGGGGCAGCAACGGCGTTATCCTGATTACCACCAAACAGGGGAGCAAAGACGGAGCCGTACACACTACCTACAACGGGTATGTATCGGCCGACTTCATCGTCAACCCGCTGAAGACGCTTACTGCCGAAGAATTCCGTAAATGGCGCGTACCCCAGGGAGGTACCGACCTGGGTGGAGACACCGACTGGATGGACGAGGTGAGCCGCACCGGATTTGCCCACTCACACGCCCTTACCGTTTCGGGCGGCAATGCCCAAAACAACTACCGCGTCACGGTAGACATGCGCCAGGCCAACGGTATCGACCTCCGTTCAGACCGTAAGGAATGGGGTGCACGTGCCACCTTCAACCACACGAGCAAGAACGGCTTGTTCAAGTTCATAGCCAACATGGCACCACGCTTCATCAACAAAAACAATTCCGACTGGGGAGTATTTGACGTAGCACTGGTGGCCAACCCGACAACTCCGGTCTACGACCCCGAAGACCCCACCGGAAAGACCTATTATAATTTCAAGGGCCAGGACAACTACAATCCGGTAGAAAAGCTGAAACTGGAAAAGAGCTACGAAGAAACCAAATGGTTTGACTGGGACATTACCGCCAAACTGAACCTGCTTCCCCTGCTGGCTCCCGAAAAGGCCGAAGGACATACACTGGATACTCAGATTACACTGGCTCAACAGATTAATGACAACATGAACTATTGGTTTGTACCGTCGACCATGACGACCCAAATCAATGCAGGACGCCAGGGCGAAGCCAGCCAAAGTTACAGCAAGA
>Ga0192240_10699_pt1 | contig 11829 bp, 12 predicted proteins | sample Koala_Koa27_H3_FD_131237 | JGI IMG/M metagenome (GOLD analysis project Ga0192240, IMG submission 131237) | Enriched cells from koala feces incubated with labeled cellulose particles, San Francisco Zoo, California, United States - Koala_Koa2-7_H3 ...
GGGTGCAAGGTAACTCTGTCCAACAAAATACTGTGCATAGGCATCATTCGGCTCGCCTATTGGGAATATCATTTCAGCAGCATGAGCCGCCTTTGCATCAATGGGAGCTGCTGCGCCATCCGTCCAGATCTCCTTTGCCATATTGAACACAGCCCAGCCCTTTGGCCAGCCAACGTAAAATGCAGCGTGGGTGATAATTGCCGCGATTTCTTTTCTTGTCACACCGGCTTTCTTCGCGTTCTCCAGATGATACTTCAGAGAAGAATCCGTAATGCCGGAGGACATCAGTGCTACCACCGTGATGATGCAACGTGTCTTGTGGTCGATGTCCTGATTATTCCAGTCCTCGCCGAAAAGAATGTCATCATTAAAGTGAGCGAAATCCGGCGCGAACTCGCCAAGAGAGTTACGTCCTGCTGTCTGTACAATTTTTTCCATCATTGATTTCCTCCAATCTTCAGATTTTCTGATTTCCGGTTAACCATACGTGGCTTTCTTTCGCAGCGGCGGCAGTGTTCTGCGCCATCACGCCCACCAGTGCATGGGGAACATAAGGCTCCTCCAGAGGGTACTCTGTTTGAAAAACAGCGATCTGATCCGCAAGTGCTGACATATTTCTGGTTTCTCCGCAGCCAATCGCAATCTCCCCGGCAAGCGTGCCATCTTTATGGGGAAGCTCCTGGATCGTTTTATCCGACAGAAGGAATGTAATAATTTATCCGGTTCCTTCGTTTGCGTGGAAAACGCTTTGCTTACCGGTTCACCGAAGGAGATTTTGGTAGATTTGCAAGTCGATGTCTTTGAAAACATTGAAGATCACTTCGATTTCGCTGTTGGTCTGTTCTTTATATTGCTTTACCGTACTGACGGCAACCTGCGCCGCTTTGTCATTTGGAAAATGAAATTCTCCGGTGGAGATGCAGCAAAACGCGACACTTTTGATGTTATTCTGGTCAGCCATCTCCAGACAGGAGCGATAGCAGGAAGCGAGCAGTTCCTTATCTTTTCTGGTCAGCCAGCTTCTGATGATGGGGCCGACAGTGTGGAGTACATAGTCACAGGGCAAGTTGAATGCCTGCGTGATTTTTGCTCTGCCTGTTTCCTCCTCATGTCCCTGTTTCACCATCAGCTCTGCACAGGCAGCGCGAAGCTGAATCCCCGCATAGGCGTGAATGGCGTTATCTATACAGCCGTGATTCGGGCAAAAGCAGCCGAGCATCTGAGAATTGGCCGCGTTGACAATGGCCCCGCAGCGAAGAGTGGTGATATCCCCTTGCCAGAGATAGATCCCCTCCTGCAAAGGCGTCAGATCAGATAAATCTGTAATTCCTTTCTGCCGGGTTGCCTCCTGCAAATAGGCATCCTGTATTTCGATGAACGGATCGCTGACCGGTTTGGGCATCCGCACATTGAACAGCGCCCGCAGGAGCCGTTTCTGTTGCTGTATATCATCGGGAATTTTCATGTCCCGATATTGTGCTTCATCTGAAAGAAGCGCTTTGATCAAATATATTCTGCGTTCGTCCTGGGTCATGATTATCCTCTCTTTTCGATGGTCTGTTTCGGACAGATTTCCGCGCAGCGGCCGCAGCACAGGCAGCGGTTCTGGTCGATGACCACCGGCTTCACAGAAATGTCGATACACTTCTGGGGACAGACGGAGTAACACAGCTTGCAACCGATGCACTTGTCACCCACAAAGTAGCCGCTTATCACTGTCTCCGGTTGGCCTATCACAATACTGTCCCTTGTCACATGAGCCGGATCGCTGATGTCGAAATATTCCCCGCTTGCCTCGTACAGCCAAAACACCTCAAGAGCGTTGCGTGTACCATCGGGATAGATTTTCTGCATATAAGGATTCTTTTCAAAAATCTCATCCAGCTTTTCACTGCCGATGTTCTGAATCTTTCCCCGCAGAGAAATGGACTTTTTATCCTTTGTAGCGGAGAGTGCGATGTATTTCTGTTCCATCAGCTGCGTATAAAAGGCTTTGCCTTTCGCAGTCAGGAAGTATACGCCTTTTTCATCCCACAGCATCATATCAATGGTACGGGTCTGGGGATGTCCATCCGAGCCGATGGTAGCGACGGTAGTGGAATGAATGTCTTCCACCAGCATTTTCAAATAATCCAGATTTGTCATGCTTTCTTTCCCTCCTCGTTTTGTAGGATAAGTGCCGACTTCCCGCCCCAGTGTCTGTTCAATACTGCAAATGATATCTTTAAAACAAACTCATCTGTCTGTCAATCCAGCTTGTCTGTTTTGCATCATGAATCTGATCATCCGGTCCTTCCGTTCCAATCAGAAATGGAGAAGTCGGGTCATGTCGCTGCATATTCTGTTTCACAGCTGCCGCATTTGCATTGGCATAACAGTAACGGCAGAGGTGGCCGCAGGTATCATAAGCGCCAATATCGCTGCCAAGATAACAGGCGCATTCACTGCGGGCTGATTTTCGTTTGGGAGCGTCCAGCCTACAGTGCAGAGCAGTTTCAAAAGTTTCAATCGTCATGCAGCCGGAGCAGTCAACTCCATAAGGAGCCAGGTCATTCCCTTCTGCGCAGGCTTTGATTGTCATACCATATCTGCGCCCAATCTCCCCAAATGCTTTTCCAATTTCTGCCCGTTCTGCAGGGCGAACCGGCCTCGCCTGTGGAAAGTTGCGCTCGACTTTTTTATAAATATCAATGAAGCTGATAACACAGGTTTTTGTATATCCGGACAGGTATGCTGCCATCATTTCAAAATCGGAGATATGCCGTTCCAGAGGATAAACATCCGAAATCAGGATCGGGTCATACCTCCATCCAACAGAATCAATGCCGACGATATTGGAGAGTTCTCGGAAACTCTCCATCACTTTTTCTTTTTCCGGTACATTTGGCTCTATATCTTTTCCATATGACGTAATGGTAACAAACCAGTATTGCCCGTATGGAGCAAGAAGATTCATATATGGAAACATCGGTGCGGGATTTTTCGTACAGAATCCGATCAGATCAACAACATCCGGTGCCAGCGTGTATCTTGTCACAGAAACAGGGTTATACGGATTGCGCACACAGATAAAACCAGCCTGAAGCCGGTTTGCAAACCGCATGGAATAGAATGCCGGAATATCCGTCCGGAGTCCTGTCTGTAAAATCATATCTCACCTTTTTACAATTCTTTCAACTGATTTATTACATCTCCAATATCAGCATCCATACAAATTGATTGCCGCTCAATCTCTCTCGGACATAACGCTTCTCCTCTGTTGATGCAGGCATAAGTAGCTTTCGGATTTTTCGCTGTCATCTGCCAGAAGGGATATTTGATAATTCCCGGCGTGTTATAGCCGACTCCGAGTTCCAGGAACAGCATCTGCATTCCTTCATGGCGGCGAAGAAACAGCGAGTAGCGTTCCGCCGCCCTGTGCCAGCCCTCATCCTCCACAAAGGTGTCATCGCTTCGCAGATTCATCGTCATTGGTTTGCCGCAGACCGGACAACGTGGAATCAGTTCTGACGGGATTTTCATATCCCGCTGCTGCTTTATCATCTGCCGGATGGTATCTTCGTTGTCATAGTTTTTCTGATGGCACGGTTCGGAGCATTGGAACAAACCATAATCTCCCTGGGTGTAAAAGAGACGCTTTTTATCAAATCCGGCTTTCTGAAAACAGTGATCCACATTCGTGGTCAAAACGAAATAATCCTTATCCTTTACAAGTAAAAGCAGCTCCTGATAAACCGGCTTTGGCGCATCCACATATCGGTTGACATAGATATATCGGCTCCAGTATGCCCAATGTTCTTCCAGCGTATCATAGGGATAGAACCCGCCAGAGTACATATCGTGGAAACCATACTTTGCTTCAAAATCAGAAAAATGCTTCCTGAACTGATCTCCATTATACACAAATCCAGCCGATGTGGAAAGCCCCGCACCGGCTCCGATCACAATGCTGTCTGCCTGCTCGATCGCCTCTTTTAATTGATTGACCACAGATACAGCAGCCGTCTCTTCTCGTTTCAGGTTAATCATTGCTGCGCTCCTCATCTTTGCTCTTTTCATAAAATCAGCCCAGTCTCTCAATGGCCCCCACAGGACAGTTTTCAAAACAGTTGCCGCAGTGCAGACAGTTTTCCTGCGTGATCCTGTAAGGTGTCCCTTCTTTGATGATCTGCTGCGGACAGACGGAAGCGCAGGTGCCACATCCTATACAATTATCCGAAATCCGGTATCCTTTCTGATGCGCTTTCCCATTTCCTACTGTATAAGTTTCCCGAAAAATTGGCCTGACACCAAGATTAAAATATTCGATTTCCATATCCTTTACACAGAATACAATGCCAATACTTCTGGTATCACCCGGATATACATTGGAAAGATACGGCTGCTCTTCAAAAATGGTGTGAATCCACTTTTCCTGATCTTCGGCTATTACAGCCTTTCCGGATGCCCGGATGGTTTCCTTGAAGCGTGTATATGCAAGAATCTGGACACGTCCGTCCGCTTTTAGCTCTGAACAGAAATTCTTTCCTCTTGCTGTAAAAAAATAAATCGCATCCGGTTCATAATGAATCGCACTGATGTTGCGTATTTGCGGTTCTCCGTTTTTTCCTATTGTTGCAAAAGCAAGCACACCGACCAACTCACATTTTTTCAAACAGGCAGCTGCATCCATAGATTATCTCCTCTCTCTATACCGATGAATTTTTTCGATCCTTCTGCACACCACGGGCATCCCCATATCTGTCACCGCCTTTATACGGTAACGACAATCTTGCCGTTGACCTTATGGTGATCCATATCGTACAGAGCCTCCGAAATCCGCCCGAATGGGTATACTGCACCGATGATCGGTGAAATCTTATGCTCCTGAATGAAACGGAAAATGTCCTGCATGATGTCCTGTGTCGGATAGTTTGAGAAAAATCCGGTCAAATACACGCCGTTGGGAATGAATTTGACGGGATCAAAATTATTCAGGGTATATACGCCCCCTAAAACACCGGTGTTGCACACAATACCGCCTTTTTCTACTGTACGCAGGGTATCGGACAGAGTTTTGGGGCCGACCAGTTCCAATGCCCTGGTTACACCGTGAATCGTTCCTGCAAGTTCCCCCGTATCAAGGATTGCCTCGTCTGCATCGTGAAGCAGCGTCAGCTTGTTTTTCCGGTGTGTTGTGGCAATGACTTTACACCTAAGCGCCTTTGCGATCTGAATCGCCGCATAGCCCAGCGCACAGGTTGCGCCGCGAACAAGCAGTGTATCCTCAGCCCTTAGCTGTAAGCACTCAAAAAGAGAGCCCCATGCAGTAAACCATGTTTCCGGGACAGCAGCCATTTGTTCCCATGACAGTGCAGTATCCGTTTCAAATACATGATGTGTCGGAAGCAGGGCGTACTCAGCATAGGAGCCATTGAAGCTGCGCCCCATACCGCCCATCAGGGCAACTACCTTTTGCCCGACAGCAAAACCGCTGTCAGAAGGATCGACAATTTCTCCCACACACTCAATGTCGGGAATAATTGGCTTCTGAATATAATCTGCCCGGATTTCGTTCAGACGCAAAATCTGTTCGGAATGATTCAGGCCAAAGGCTTTCACTTTCACCAGTACCCAGCCGGGTTTTGCTTCCGGAATCTCCATTTCCGTCAATGTAACTTTATCTGCATCCGTGGGCTCTGTCAGCACCACAGCTTTCATTTTCTTATCCATAATCATCAAGCCCTCAAAAATAATTCGCTGGTTTCGTCTGCCCAGCACTGCGGGTCAGCGGCGTAGAAGTTCCCGTCCTTCCCGCTGGCCACAGCGGGGCAGCCCCGGCAGAACGACAGCAGCTTACATCTGGAGCATTTCTCAAATTTCGTATACTCCCGGTACCGCTCCATCTCGCAGACCCAAAGGTCCGCCAGACGGTCATCAAACACATTGCCGACCTTGCTGTTCTGGACACGGCGGCAGGCGTACACATCCCCGGTGGGCAGGATGGTCAGGTGACAGTTGCCGCAGTTACAGCCTCCGTAAATCACACCTGAGCGTCCAGCAAAAGGGTTCAGTGAACCCTTTTGTCGGATCCCATCCTCCACGGTTTCAGGGATTTTGAACGCACCCGTCTCGTACTCGTAGAGCGTCCAGAGATGATCCTTTTTGTTGAAGTAAGTCTGGCACCCGGCGGTTTCATACTCTTTGAATTTCCTGTCGCAGTCTGCCAGCAGCTTCCGGTATCGGAGCGGTTCGATGCCGGTATCTTTTTCTTCCGACGCATCAGCGTGCAGGGGAAACGTCCAGTGGACGTTTTCATCGCTCGCCTTAGCGTGCAGGGGAAATGTCCAGTGGACATTTTCATCGCATGTCGGGCAGTAGCGGGCAAAAGCGAACACATTCGCCCCGGCCGCAACCACTGCGTCAATGATATCAGGTACTTCATCAATGTTTGTGCCGGAAACGGTGGTCATGATCACGCTGCGGATGCCTGCCCGGTTGATGCAGCCGATCTTTTCCAGCGTAATGTCAAAGGAGCCGGGTTTGCGGAACCAGTCGTGTGTTTTCCTCATTCCGTCAATGGAGAGCTGGTATTTCTGGCAGCCATACTCCTTCAGACGGCGGCATACATCATCCGTCAGATGAAACGGATTGCCGAGAATGGTAAAGGGGATGCCATGCTCTTTCATCAGTCCCAGCAGCTTCCAGAAGTCAGGGTGAAGGATGGGATCGCCGCCGGTGATATAAAAATACGGCAGACGGTGATATACCTCGCAGAAATCCAGACAGTTGTAGAACGTGTCCTGCATCTGCTCCCAGTTCATAGCGTCCGGCTTTTTACAGACGTTTTCACCTGCGAAGATGTAGCAATGCTTGCACCGCTGATCGCATTCGTCTGTAATATGCCATTGAAAAGAAAAATACTGTTTCATAAATGGTCTCCTCATATTTATTAAATGAGAAAGTCGATGAACGGATATTGTTTCGCAGGTGCCTGATGAACCGATATTTATTACATAGATATCGGTTCATCAGGCTACCAGTTTGCGGACAGAATTACTTGTCACCAGCGCCGCAGGCAGAGCCGCAAGCTGTGGGCGTCTCAGCCGGCTTATCAGCTGCACCGCAGGCAGAACCGCAAGCCGCAGGCGTCTCAGCCGGTTTGTCAGCTGCACCACAAGCAGAACCGCAGGCTGCGGGCTTTTCAGCTGGCTTGTCCGACGCGCCGCAGGCTGTACCACAGGAAGCAGCAGATGTCTCGTCCTTCCATCCAGACAGATTAGAAAGTGCCATTGTCGTTTACCTCCGAATTTGTATTCAGGAGCTGTCTTGCTCTCTGTAATTATGATTATACTTAGGCGTCCGGAGGCAAACAAGTACGCACCTTTTTATTACAAAGTCACAAAAAGGTGACCTTTGGATTTTCCGGGAGTTTTCCTGTAGAAACTTCATATTCTTTCTATTGATTTTGATGGCATGTTGCATTATAATTCGAGTGTAATACTCAAATTTAATGTTAGAGGAAAATAGAATGTTAGGTGCCTTTTATGAAAACAAAAGACGAGCTTCCGGCTTGCCCGGTGGCAACGACGGTTGAATTGATAGGAAGTAAATGGAAACTGCTGATATTGCGAAACCTGCGTTCCCGTCCCTGGCGGTTTAATGAACTGCGGCGCGATTTGGATGGAATCAGTCAGAAGGTTCTGACAGACAGCCTGCGGTCTATGGAAGATGATGGGATTGTGATTCGTACTGTTTATGCTGAGGTTCCGCCGAGAGTAGAGTATTCTCTCAGTGAATTGGGAAAATCAATGAATCCTATCCTTGACGCTATGGAAGCGTGGGGGACAGCATATAAAAAAAGCTTAGAAAAAAAAATAATCCCCTCTGCTGACACTGTCAACAGAGGGGCATACATCTTGACGCTTCTTCACCTGTTCATCTATATTTGCCGAATTCTATTTCCATGTTCCGGCATACACATCATCGGTTGACTTTCCGTAGGAAATCACCTGATCCGCATTTCCGGATTTTATTGTATTACTGATATGGTTCCGGTAAGCGAAACAGTCTCAACCAACTGATAAGACCCGTCATCCATTAACGTAAGATGAGACGGATATTCTACTGTCAGATTTGTGCAATTGTAAAACGCATTCGCGCCTATATAAGTTACACTATCCGGGATATTAATACTGGACAGGCTCGTACACGAATTAAATGCAACGGAACCGATAGATGTCAGACATTCCGGAAGAACCAAAGCAGTCAGAGACGTGCAATTATAAAACGAATTTCCTCCGATTGATTCCAATCCATCCGGCAATATAAGTTCTGATAAACCGGTTCAGCAGCAAGAGCTGCCGCAGGCAATACAGAAACCGCAATCAAAGCCGAAACAAACACTGCAAAAAAACGTTTCCATAACTTCATTGATTTTCCCCCTTTGAAATATAAATTTTCTATGCGCCTATAATTATAAACATTTTATTCCTCTATTTCAAGAAAAAACAGCATTCTCAATCTGATGTGAATGCTGTTTTTTTATGCTATTTTATTATATCCATCAGGTAATCCGTGTTTGCCGACGGTTCGGCAAATACGTCATCCTTTACCGCCGTCAATACCTGTTTCACCGGCTTCAACACTCCGCCGATCACCTCGCCCTCAGATGCCTCGCGATACCATGTCAGGCTGTCTGCCATTTCCCGTTCTATATCATCCTCCGCATCGCATGAAAACGGCATCTCCAGTGCCTCCGCCAGTTCGCAGATAACCTGCCAGTTCCGGAAGCCGGCCTCCGGCTCCAGTGCTGCATGCGTCATCTGGAAACGACGCTCTGTATTGATATAGCTTCCCTCCGCATGGATCGGCGCTGTGCCCGGCAGAATCACATCCGCCTCTCGTGCAAGAGACGTCAGATGCGTGTCGCACACCGCCAGGAATTCCACATTCTTTACCATCTCCGGGTCAGGGTTTTCGCCGAGAACGAGCAAGGCTTTCACACCCTCCAGACACTCCGCGCCCGCCGTGATGCCAAGCTGAACCAGTCCCTGACTGTTATTCTTCGGCTTTAACATCACGATTCCGTCCCTCGGGCTTCCGATATGTCCGGAAAGAACTGCGATGTCCGCAATCAGTTCTGCGCAGGAAACGGATACCACATGCTGCTGGAACACGATCATGGCTTTCTTTGCATTCTGATACAAAGCGGCAATTTCCGCAGCTTCATCGGAAACAGTTGCATCCGCAACGGATGACAAATCCGCCGCATCCGCTTCTGCCGCAGACTGAGCCGGGCTTTTTCCTGATGCCGCAGTCTTCGTTTCAGCCAATACCTTCGCCACCTGCTTTAAGAATCCAGGATTATTATCCGTATACACAGCCTTTGCCGCAAATTCCATATGTTCCTGCTCATATCCGACCGGGTTGATAAGAACGACCTGCGCGCCTGCTTTCGCCGCCTGCATCAGCTTCACCCGCATCACCTGATTGGCCTGCGCGTCAAAGCCGACCGCCAGAATCACTTCCGTGCCCATCAGCTCATCCATCGTGTTCGGAGAAGCATTCAGACCGAGCACCGGCTCCAGTCCGCAGACACGGTTGCTGAAGCTGAAAATTTTTGCACCGAGCTGATCCGCCAGTTTTTTCGCCAGATAAGCTTCCTCTGTAGTAAATCTGGCAGAAACCGCGACAGCAACCGCATCGCTGCCATAACGGCGGGCAGCTGACTGCATGGATTTCGCAGTCATAACCAACGCGTCATGATAGCTGGCGCCTGTCACGGTTCCGTTTACTTTCAGCATCGGCACAGAAATCCTTTCTTCTTCCCTGCATGCACTCGAAAAGCCGAACCTGCCGTTTACACAGAGCACACCCGCGTTCACCGGACCGCCCGGATCCGGAATCGCCTTCACGGCCAGACTGCCGTGAGTCATCGTCTTCTGTGCGCAGCCCATCGAGCAGAAACCGCAGATGGTATCCGTCTCTTCCGTTTCAAGCGGAATCTGTTTTTTCATCGGAAGATGTTCCTGCAGGGCGCCCGTCGGACACACGCTGACGCACTGTCCGCAGGAAATGCAGCCGGTCTCCTCCAGAGGTCTGCCCAGAGCCGGGAGCACTACGGTATCGAAGCCGCGTCCCACATATCCGAGTGCACCGACCCCCATCACCTCATCGCAGGCGCGGACACAAAGTCCGCACAGGATACATTTGTTCGGATCCCGCTCGATAAAAGGATGTTTATCTTCAAACTCTGTTTTTTTATATCACCGGCGATTCGTTCCGGCTTGACATCATACTGATTCGCGTATGCCACCAGTTTACACTCAAAATAATCGTGGCAGCCGCACTCCAGACAGCGGGAAGCCTCCGCCGTCGCCTGTTCTTTGGTAAGGCCTTTCGCCACCTCCAGAAAATTGTCTTTTCGCGCTTCCGGCGATAACTGCATTTGCTTCGGCCGACACTGCCGCTCCCGGTCTTCAAATGTTTTCTCGGTGATATCCGTCCGTTCCACGGTATATTCCGGGTGATATCCAACGGTCTTTCCTTCCAGATAGGAATCGACCACGGCACTGCCCTTTTTCGCGTCCGCGATGGACTCCACCGCGATGGATATCTTGTCGTTTCCGCAGTCGCCTCCGGCAAACACACCCGGAATCTTTGTCATAAAGGTGGATGTATCGTAAACAATTCCGTTCTTTCCGGTCAATTCCACACCGGTAATGCCGTCAGGATCCACGGCCTGGCCGATGGCGAGAATCACCATATCTACATCCAGTTCCTCAGTACATCCCTCAACCGGACGGGGAGAACGTCTGCCGCTGGCATCCGGCTCACCGAGTTCCATCACCTGCAGGGTCACAGAAGATACACACCCGTCTTCTCCCGCATGGATTTTCAGAGGATTCGTCAGATTTTTAAAGATAACGCCTTCCTCCTGTGCCTCCTCGATCTCCATCCGGTCTGCCGGCATCTCATCAATCGTGCGCCGGTAAACATTATAAACCTTCTCAGCGCCGAGCCGAACCGCGCTGCGACAGGCATCCATAGCGGTATTGCCGCCGCCGACGACTGCGACCCGTTTGCCCATCTCAAAAGGCTCGTTCCGCTCAATCTTTCCGAGGAAATCAATACCTCCGATCACCCCCGGGGTATCCTCTCCCTCGCACCGGACGCCGGTGGATTTCCAGGCGCCGATGCCAATGCACACCGCGTCGTAATCCCTGCGGATGGACTCAAATGAAATATCCCTGCCAACCCTTGTGCCGGTACAAATCTCGACACCCATGTCCCGAATCAGCTGAACCTCCTCCTCCAGCACCGCTTTCGGAAGACGGTACTCCGGAATGCCGTAGCGCAGCATACCGCCCGCATAAGGCATCGCCTCGAAAATCGTCACCGCATGTCCCTTCTGACGCAGAAAATAAGCCATGGACAGCCCGTAAGGACCCGCTCCGATCACAGCGACCTGCTTTCCGGTATCCTCCGCACAATCCGGCATAAAAGGATCTCCCTCGAGATCCAGATCTCCGGCAAAGCGTTTCAGATTCGCGATGGAGACCGGCTCCTCAATCAGGCCACGCCGGCATTCCTGCTCGCAGGGATGCGGACAGACACGTCCGACGGAAGCCGGAAGCGGAATCCGGTCACGGATCAGCTCCAGTGCCTCACGATAACGTCCTTCGGCGATTAATCCCACATATCCCTGACAGTCTGTCTGTGCCGGACAGGCCTTGACACACGGCGGACGACAGTCGCCCACATGATTCGAAAGCAACAGTTCCAGATTGGTCTTTCTGGACTCCTCAATGCGCTCGCTTTTTGTGCGCACGATCATATTCGGTGCGA
>Ga0192240_10700_pt1 | contig 11827 bp, 8 predicted proteins | sample Koala_Koa27_H3_FD_131237 | JGI IMG/M metagenome (GOLD analysis project Ga0192240, IMG submission 131237) | Enriched cells from koala feces incubated with labeled cellulose particles, San Francisco Zoo, California, United States - Koala_Koa2-7_H3 ...
TAATAATATCCAATCCGCATAGTTTATCCTTATATTCTTGGTAGTAATGCTAATGACTGGATGATGCGGTATACATATTAAGATTTTTCAAACCTCCGGACATACATTCCTATGTAAAGGTGGAAGGAATATAGTAAACTTATTGCATTAGCTGGAATTAACAACAAGGTTTGATTTATCATATACTATCAGGTGTAAATCTATAGTTCCCATATTCATGGTGAAAATGATAAATTTCTGTTTGGGAATGCGTATTTCCCCTGGAGTGATTCGGTGATTTAATATCATGAGAGCTATTTTTTCGTGTTGATAAATTGTAATTGCAGAGCGTAGTTGCGGTGATTAAAAAGTAATGATGGATATTATCCACTAATTACAATTCAATATAAAGAAATATCTAAAATGTCTGAAAATTATAATGAATCCGCTAAAAAATCTCTTTTGATTAGGTAATTATACCTATTCTCGCAATAAATAGGTTTAAAATTCATGATATCTTTCTATTGAATTTGTTCACAACGATACTTATAAGCAAGCTTTACATTATAAAAAATGTGTATGGTTTGGTATATTATTGAAAAAGGATTTGTAAATTTGTCAGGAAGTTTCTCTTAATATATCTGTCGCATATGTATTATGGGTAAAATTTGAAAATGGCCAAGCTGTTGTTGCCGTTAATGACCCTATACAGAAGCTGCTGGAAGCGGGTTTAAAATTGCCTTATATATAGAGAGAGTATGCAGCTAAAATTACTTTCCCGCTGGTTACTATATCGGAGAGAAGATAAATTGCAAGGTTAATTCGTTATGGCTGTGTAAGTAAAGAACATTTTTTTAGTAAGTATAATAAATAAATAGGTAAGTCTTGTTTGTGAAAATAAGCTTAATGAGTAAAAATTAATGCACCCTTTAAAAAATGAAGGGTGCATCTTTTTTTAGATGCCACTGCCTGATTAATATTGCTGGTATAAGAAGTTTTTATTTTTTAAATTTATAAAATTTGGAAAGAGGAAACTATTTCAAAGCTGACAGAACAGAAAAAGAAAATCACTACTTATAATTATTCTGTAGTAAAGAAAGAACAATTCTAAATCATATTTGGTATATTTGGAGCAAATAACAAAGAATCGGTAATTCTATTTATTAAGTAAAGCTCGTAAAAACTATAAAAGATTTAAAAGTAAATGATGAAAAAAGTTTTGTTTTTTTTAGTGGTTTGTATTTGCATGGTTTCCTGTAACCGGAAAGAAGAAAAGGAGTTATACTCTCAGAAAATGGTGGAATCGGTAGCGTTAAAAAACTTCCTCAGCAATAAAAAAGAGCAAAGACTGGCAACCGCTCATTGGGATTATGTACCCGGACTTGTTGCATTCAGTGTGTTAAAAGCCTGGCAACAATATCCGGACAAACAAGCATATTATGATGTAGTAAAGGCATATGCGGACTACTGTTTGCAAGGACAAGATACCATAGCCGTCGGAGAGAGCAACATTGATGACTTGGCAGCAGGAAAAATTTTCTTTGCATTGTACGAAGAAGAAATGAAAAAAGGTAATCAGGCAGATGCGCAACGTTACAAAAATTGTGTTACTTTCCTGAGAAATAAATTGAAATATCATCATAGCCGTATCGGAGAAGATCTGCCCGGAGCCGGAGGATTCTATCATAAGGCAATTTATCCGAACCAGATGTGGTTGGACGGACTTTACATGGGACCTTCTATGTATGCAGGTTGGCAAGCACTTTTCGGAAGTGAATTGGGTGAAGAAGATAACCAGGCTTCATGGGATGATATTGCCATGCAGTTTAAAATTATTCATACCTATACTTATGATGCTGACAAAAAATTAAACTATCATGCATGGTCTGCCAATCCCGAAGATGTAAACTCTTTCTGGGCACGTAAGGAACCACCCTATGAGGGCTGTTCACCTGAGTTTTGGGGCAGAGGTATGGGATGGTATTTCGCAGCGTTGGTAGATGTGCTTGAGATTATGCCGAAAAACCATACTGATTATAACGCACTTGTTTCTATAGTCAATCAGGTAGCCGAAGGGCTGGCTTTGTATCAGGATAAAGAAGCGGGTAGCTGGTATCAATTATTGCAATATGATGCAAGTGTGGTTGCCGATAACGTAGGTGATACGGTAGAAGGAAAAACATATAATGTTTGTGATAAGCCTAACTATCTGGAGTCCTCGGCATCGGGTATGTTTACCTATGCTTATTTCAAAGGAATGCGTATCGGGGTTTTGGATAAAACAAAATATATGGATGTTGCAAAGAAAGGATACCAGGGATTAATTGATAACTTTATCCGTGAAGATGAAAATGGTGATCTTGTCATTATTCAGTCTTGTGCGTCTGCCGGACTAGGACCTGCAAAAGATCATTCACGTACCGGAACAGTCAATTATTACTTATGTGGTAAAGATGTTACTATTACCCAAAATGAAGGAAAGGCAATCGGACCGTTTATTATGGCCAGCCTGGAATATGAACAATTGGGTAACTGATATTTTTGTAAATTGAGTTATGACTTTTTTATAATACACCTTATCAGGCATACAGTGGCAACGACAATGGCTCTTCCGTAAGGAAACCGTCAGTAAGATGATAAGCATACTCATATAGGAATTACTCAGGTTTATGCCAAAATAAGGATTGGGAAAATCTTGCAGGCTGTGGAAATCTCATCCCATAAGTTAGAAGATTTATAACAGCAAATTGCAGCTTATATATAATAGTAGGGTAGACGGAAATATAAATTTTTTCGTCTACTTTATTTTTCCATAATTTTGCATCATGTTAAAAGAGTACGCTATAGCTGATATACTAGCTTTACCCTCACAATATATACCCTATTATGTAGGAGTATTTGAGGAAACGGAAGACCCTGAAATCGAGTGGCCACACCGTCATTCTTTCTTTTCGCTGGTTTGGTTTACGGAAGGGAGTGGATTCTATGTAATTGATTTTGATGAGTATGAAATTAAAGCGGACAGGGTGTTTTTTGTGAGTCCAAAACAAATCCATAATTGGAATTACCCGGAAAACTGCAAAGGCTATATTCTTATAATTGATAGTATATTAGGAGAGGAATTGAATTTAAATTATACATTTCCATATATCGACATAAGCGGTAAGACCAAAGATTTGATATCAAAGGTTTTTCCTGATTTAATAGAAAATTTTGAGAATAAGAATGAGATAGCTCTTGACATTCGGTATATTCATCAACTTTGCGAAAGATTTGCAGATCGGCATAAAATCATATTTCATGCTCCACATCCTCATATCATCAACTTCAGAAAACTTATTTCTGAAAATTATGAACACCCGCATCATATAGATTGGTATGCCGATAAATTGCATCTGTCCGCAGAAGTATTAAACTCCCTCTGTAAAGAATATACAGGAACTACGGCAAAGCAATATGTGTTGGATATTAAATTAACCGAGGCAAAACGTTTATTGCTTTACAATCAGTCTAATGTAAGTGAAATTGCTTTCCGGTTAGGCTTTGAGGATAGTTCTTATTTCTCCCGTCTTTTTAAAAAGAAAACATTACTCTCTCCCTCCGATTTTCTGAAAAAGTACCGAAAACAGCAGTAAAAGTCCTGTAAATTTTACTCTTTTCCACGCTATTTTTGTGCAAAAGATAGAAGAATGAAAAAATTATTATTTATCCTGTTGGTGATGTTGCCAACATTAAACATGCATGCGCAAATGGAAAAGTCTGAACGTTATACTCGCGGATGGAGTAAACTACAGGAAATCGATGGGGAAGCCGGAGAAAATGTAGTAAGTAGCTTAGCGAACATTTCATCTGATTTAGCCCGCTTTATCATTGAATATTCATTTGGTGATGTTTATTGTCTTAACTCCCTGGACAATAAATCTAAGGAAATAGTAGCAGTATCATCCTTAATTGCACAAGGAACTATTCCCCAACTAAAAGTACACTTGAACGGAGCATTAAATTCTGGATGTTCGGTAACCGAAGTAAAAGAAATAATCCTGCAAATGTCTGTTTATACAGGATTTCCGGGAAGTATAAACGCAATGAATACTTTAAGGGAGGTGTTAAATGAGCGAAAAAGAAACGGAATTAGCGATTTGGCAGGAAATGTGTTAAATACCGCCACCGATACCGCAGACCGTTATTCAAAAGGAGTGGAAGCCCTCTCACAGCTTGATAGCTTACAGGCGCATCGAATGGAAGAGGCGTATTGTGATTTTTCTCCCGAACTGGTACAATTCACATTTGAATATGCTTTTGCCGATATTCATTCCCGAAAAGGATTGGAGAAGAAGTATCGCCAAATTGCAACAATATCAGCACTTGCAACATTGGGAAATGCATCTTCCCAATTAAAATTCCATATAGGTGGAGCTTTAAATATCGGAGTGACCGGAGATGAAATAAAAGAAATTATGTTACTCCTAACTGTATATGCAGGATTTCCAGCAGCTATCAACGGAACAAATAGCTTGTGGGAGGTTATGAAAGAACGTAATATCCAATAATTTGTGATAAAAATAAATCATTCGGCATCTGGTATTTATCCATATATAATCCCGGTTATTTACAAATAAATTATGTGTTTGTAAACGAATATTTCCCTGAATGTTTTAACCTTTAAAAAATATAGTTGAAAATATTATCGGTAAAAGTGAAATGGTTTGTGGTTTTAAACAAACATACATAGAGGTTTTCCCTTAAGAAAGTCTCTGTTCCGGGGTTGTATCTTTGTTCGCTTCACCGTGAAATGCTTTTCCGTTGAGTAAAGAAGTAGAAATAGTAAAGTAAGGGTTTTCAATAATAATAGAATGGGTACTATCTTATAAATCAATCTTATAGTTTCATGCTATCCATAAATTTATAGGTAGTATGTCCATGATACTATCAGCAAAATATTAATTTTACCATCTTTCAAAAGCATCTTTTAAGATGTTTACACAAGTCTCTATCTGTTGTGGGGTATGATTGGAAGACATAGAAAGACGTAAGCGGGTTCGTTTGCCCGATACGGCTGGAAAAGTTACTACTCCTGTGAAAAGTCCTTCTTTATGGATAGTACGACTTATTTCCCGTAAACGGCGGTCATTTCCTACAATTATGGGTATTACCTGTGATTCGGTTTTTCCAATATCTAATCCGGCTTCCTTTAATTTTCTTTGCATGTAATGAGTGTTTTCCCATAATTTTGTCCTATCTGATTTATCTTTTTTATATAGCTCAATTATTTTAATAATACCTGCGGCTGTATGAGGAGCCATTGCACACGAAAAGACATACGAGCGGGCATACATGCGTAAATAAGTCATCAGGGCGGCTTCTCCTGCTACAAAACCACCAATGGCCCCAAATGATTTGCTGAATGTTCCAATGGTCACATCAATCTGGTCTTCAAGTCCATAATGTTCCGCTACACCTCTTCCATGTTCCCCGAAGATTAAGGTTGAGTGAGCTTCATCCAACAATATTCTGGCGCTGTATTTTTTGCATACGGCAACAATTTCCGGAAGATTTACCAGATCACCATCCATACTGTATACACCTTCCACGCATACAATAACCCTTCTTGTTTCTAGTTTTTTCAATATGCTTTCCAGGTGGTCGGCGTTATTGTGACTAAAAACTTTTATTTCCGCACCTGCAAGTCTGGCACCATCGTAAATAGAAGCATGGGCAAGAATGTCTAATATAGCTATATCTCCCGGTTTCAATAGACAGGAAAGCACACCAAGATTAGCACCATATCCTGTAGGAAACACGATGGCACTTTCTTTTTTCTTAAAGGCTGCAATAGCATCTTCCAATTGTTTAGTTACATCGTAATATCCACTTAAAAGCGGGGCAGAAACCGCTCCGGTTCCATATTTCGCTACACTGTTTTGTACCTCACAGATAACTTCCGGATGGCAGGAATACCCTAAATAATTATAGGAACAAAAGTTTAGAAAGTTGTGTTCCCCGCCACCATACCTATCATAGACCTTAAATTCGGCCTGGGGAGATGTAGTAATGGGGTTTCCATATACCATGTAGCCTTTCCGGGTTGCATCCTGTAAATAAGCGGAGAAGTAGCCGGTTGCTTCAAATAAATCTTCACCACGATATTCCAGGAAATCTGCCTGTGTATAATCATCACAGTTTATAGTTTGAATATCACACTCTTTATTTAATACCATGTTATTTGTAATTGTTGGTTATTGTATATATTTACTCTGGGAGAAGATTAATAAACGCTGAACGAAACAGGGCATGATAAGTAGAATACACTGAATCACAAGCCTTGGTGAGTTCCGTTGGGGTAAATCCCGAAAGTTGTTTCAGTTCTTTTATTAAATGTGATTTATCATAATATCCACATTCGTAGGCTAATTCACTGACAGGCATTGGGGTATGTTTTTGCAACAAATGGTGTAACCGCTGAAAACGTACGATTTGTAAAAAGTCTTTCGGATTTATTCCAATATGTTCAGTGAAGACGCGTTTAAATTGTTTATAACCGAGACATACGGTTGATGCCAGGTTATCTACATTGGCTTCTCCCTTATAAATAGTATTGATGGCTGTATTTATCCGTTCATCATTATAGGGGTTGAACCGGTACATACGGCGAAGTAAAAACTGTTCGATAAAGTTCACACATTGCAGATTATCCTGGGTTTCGTATACTTGTTGTTCCAGTTTATTTAATTCAGGATCATTCAGAAGGTCAACAGGAAGGTAACTACTATTTAATTCATTCAGGGGGAAGGTAAAAAATAATCGGGCTCCTGCGGGTTGAAAAATGATACACAGAAAATTAATGTAACCCGAAAACACCAGGTCTGTATGGGTTTTAGTGACTCCATAAAGATGTGTTTGTGGTAAATAAGCCTGGTCAAGGGAGGAATAAGTAAGATTGCCCCGATGAAAAGTTAATGCCGTGCAACCAAACGGAACAAGCCTTTGAGAACTTTTCACGCTACTCTCCCTGGTTAAAAACCAATATTGTTTTACATAGGGAGCAAGCAGTGCTGAGGGTTGTATGATTTGAAACTTATCCATTTTTATGATTGCACAAAAATAGGGTTATTATTATTTTTTACTGGTGTAAAAAAAGGACATTTTTAAAATTAACCCGGAGTACTTCCGTTAGGACCCTATGAACTTATACAATCATTGATTTTTTAATAATACAGCGAATCTATGAAATCTTAAAATATTACTTTTACCTAAGTATGTTTTTATCATCCTATTTTTAAGAATTTCCCTTTTTAAATGTATAATAGCACAATAACTATAGTTAGTTTTATCTATAAATTTAATATAACAGTAGATTAGGAGACCTGTTTAAAGATGAAATGGTGTGCATCTGACTTTCATAAATATTCAAATAAGGCTATTGTCGCCACTTTTCTTTACTCTATTAGGTAAGCATCAGTAAGTAACTGATATTTTCTGGGTTATTAATAGTTACTTTTGTTGAGTCAGCAAATTAGTCATAATTTGATTGCGGTTTTTACTTTACATGCAATATCTTAATTGGACTTAATTGGCTGTTTAGTATTAATTAAAACTTAATTTGGTATGAAAATTAAAACTACTATTCTTTTATTTTTTTTCTCTTTTATGGGAAGTGTATATGCTCAGTATACGATTAATGGAGTGGAGCGTATGACGGGTAATGCTAGTTATACACTATCGGGTGTGCCTTCCGGCTCAACTGTTGTGTGGCAAATATCCAATACGGCAGAGTTCAGAATTGTTTCTTCCGGCACTCAAAGTGTAACTATCCAGCCTTTAGCTTATGATAAAAGCTGTACGTTAACCGCTAACATTACTACTTCCGGAGTGACTACCAAAACTACTAAAACTATTAAATCGGCAGCTTTAGAAATTCTGGGTGATAGTGAAATCGAAACCACAGGTACATTTAAAGTGAATTACCTGTTGAGTGGTTGGAATGTATGGTGGATTTTAACAAGTGGTGCTTTCACTGCGACTTTTTCCGGGAATGATATTATTGTAGGTTCTCTCCTATACTATTCGGGAACTGTAATAAAAGCAAATGTAAGTAATGCTTCTACAGGAGCTTATTATGAAGTTTCCCGCATTATTAATTCAAAACAACTGGAAATTACACAAACTAAACTCTCAAATGGGCAAATAAAATGTGCTGTTAATTATATACCGGTTAATTCAACACTTACATGGAGTCATAATGTAAATAATGCGATTATCAGCTCTAATAATGAGATAACGGTAAATACCTCGGGAATTGCTGCTCCCTGGGTCAAAGCTACTATAGAAGCGAGAGGAGGAACGTATTGCCATGCTGAAACCTATATAATGCAATTAGACCTTTCTGGCAATTATTCTTATAAGTTAGCAAGCAATCCGGTTAATGATGTGCTTGAAATCGTACAAGAGCCTTTGTCTTATGAGGCTGATGCGGAAAGACTTTCCGTTAAAGAGCCATTGTCGGTAATATTATATAATGATTTTGGTGTTGTTAAAATGCTCGATAGCGATACAGAGCAAGAATCTTTGCAGATAGAGACTTATGATGTTCCAAATGGAACTTATTACCTTAATATAGTAAAGAGCGGTGAAATTATAGACCGCAAGGTTATATTTATAAAGCACTAAAACAGAGTGATAAATAAAGAAAAAAGGAGGTTTCTAAAAAGGTCACCTCCTTTTTCTTTAAGCTGCTTGTCTATATTTTGTATATTCCTTATTTTTCTTTTCCCATTCTACAATCCTTGTGTATGTCTTTCTGGTTTTGTTTCCCTTTTTGGCACAATTACAACTTTTTTGTTATTTACCTTATCCTATGGGTTATAGCCACCCGTGTAAAGTAAGTATTTACCTTCTTTAATATTTTAAATGGGAATCTTTTCCATCCACTGATCCATTGGGTATGCGTAAAAATTACTTCGGGTTCTCTACCTCTTTTTGCTGTATGATATATACCTTTTTTGTAACATCTTACCTTTCTACGTTCGTAATATTCTCTGCCTGCTTCTCCCGGCCACTACCGACACTTTATCCGTTTCAGTGCCTAACGGTATTTTTTTCGTTTTATTCCTGTTCGTACGAAGGCTGTGAAACTCACGCTTTGTATCAGTAAATAAGATATGGCAATGATCCCTTGCCATATCTTATTTACTGACGGGCGAACTTTCATTCCCCATTTATGGCGTTCGCACACAGCGTGCAAGCATTTCACCCCCTTTACCATTAGTATATGTTTGCTGGTTGGGCCCAAATACATAGAAAGCATTAAATGCCTGATTTGCATCCTCTGTACTTGACCAGTAACCAGCAAGACCCAGATTCGGAATAAACATTATGTTTCGTGCCATTTCTTGTGCCTCGGGTAAAGTGGGCAAACGCCATAATCCCCTGTCCGTAGTGCTCTCCGAATAGATGTTACAACCAGTCTGCATAGTGGGTATATAATTTCTGTTATTTGCATCCGGACCGCCCATGGCTGAAGTGTAGAAGAAAATAAACGGTACATAAGGATCCTTATTATCATAATTAGTGGGTATTCCCATAGCCCTAGACCAAGTTAACGTAGTTCTCGTCTCCTCATAAAGAAACTTTTTCGAAACAATGCGTCCTGTGCTGAGTTTAAAATTGGATATATCCTGTTCATATTCGAATGTCGTAGTTTTTCCGTCCGTTCCTGTGGCACGTATCTGTATAGGGCGGTTTAACATGGTCGCGGGGTTGGCGCTAATGGAAATACCCTTTCTTTCACTGCCGCTTGTTGCCGCTGCAAAGTCGATCCGTGCACCCTCTATTCCATCTTCCACAGCCACTACCGATATGGCGGGGCGGGAACCCGTTACCGTTATGTATACTGTCGCTCCCGAAGAATCGAATATTACAGAGTTGCTTGCCGGGTCAGCTGATACAGTATAGTTGTAAACCGTTGCCTGATTCAGATAGCCGATCTGATGCCATGTTGAAGAGGCTCCGTCCTGATACCAGAAATAAATGTCGCGGGGCGAACCGGTATTTTGAGGAATGGTTAGTGTGGCACTTCCACCGTTGGTGCTGGCCGAGAGCGTAGGACTTGCATTTGACTGGATATCCGGCGATGAAGAGTTATTTCCTGCGGTTGCCTTCACATATACTGAATTTGCCGGGAAATCACCGCTGACAGACACTGTGATCGTTCCGCCGCTCCCTGTTAAAGAACCTGATATCTGGCCGCTTCCGCTTTCGGTGTAATAGCACCGCTGTTTGTAATTGATGTTTTGAGGTGTCCCGTCTTTTTGATAGTAACTTACTGTCAAATCACGTTCCTGCCATGAGTCATTGTTCTTTATGGCGATTGTCTGGATCTTGGAACCCCACTGGGAGGCTCCCATTGTAGCCGCACTTCCGTTGATCTGGGAGGAGGTAAGCGTCCATTCGTTGTTGGTTTCGGCAGTAACAGATACCGTGGCTCCGGCACGGTTCAGAAGCGTATTCTCGACCGGGGTGACGGTTTTGTATTCAAAGTAGGCGGGAACTTTCCGTTTCAGGGTTACCACTGTTTCGTCTTGCTGGTTGGTGGGTGCAGCAGTTTTAATGGTTGCTGATGCGGTTACTGTCGTCTCCGCTCCCGGAATATTGGTTCCGGACAGTATTGTATTTTTGAATCTTATTGTGTATGGTTGGTCATCGAGCGAATTAAGGTTGTTACCGCCTGACGTATCTTCTATCGAGCTCACCACTTTACTGTAGTCATTACCCGAACCGGTTACTGCCCATTCGCTGTTGCTGTTGAAAGTTACGGACTTTTCAATCACTTGTGCGTTTTCATATCCGAAGTCTACTTCGGTCGGATTCACATTATTGATATACGGGAGTGTATAAAGCTGCAATAAACTGAATTCATACCACGGGATATTCACATCGTTGGTCGTCACTTTAATGATCACCTGCCGTTCACTCCATCCTTCATTGGGATCGAGTTCGAAGTAGAAAGGTGTTTTGACGTCTTCGCTTGCCGGTTGTGACGGATTCGAAATGGGATTGAAGCCCGAAAATGGCGTATTGTCATAATTGTATGCTCCTTCGTATTCCCATGGCCTTGCTGTCTGGGTATAGAAATAAAGCGATTCGATGTTGCTTCCCGTTGCAGGGTATTTATTGGCATACTTATCCCATGGTGTAAACTGGAATAACAGGTCATAAGGGTATTGGACAATCTGTAATATCTCGTGCCGTGTATTTCCGTCATTATCTTCGGCAGTTACCGTTACCGAAGCGGTAAGCACCCCGTTTCCGGCATTGTCATACTGGCCTACTTCGAATTCATACATATCATCAGGTGTTCTGCCGGAAGGCAGGGATTTCAAATCAATACCTCCTGTTATGGTAGGGGTAAAGGTAAGTAACGCATCTTCCGGTACGGTGGTTATCTTTGCACTCATTTTGCCCCCCCCCGTGAGTAGAACGGGAGCGTGGTGGGGTCGATGATGATTTGCAGGTCAAGGGCATTGTCCTGCGTCACTGTTATATTCTTTTTCAGCGTTCCGGCCTGAATGACGATGATGCCTTCCAGAATGGTTTGCTGGGTATAATTTTTATGGATTGACTCTATGGATACTTCTGTGGTGGTGTTGTAGGCTCCTTCTGTTGGGGCTACCTGAATCCAATCGGGCTTTGCTATGATTTTCCAACCCGGATTATAATCGGTATAGACCGAGAGTAATTGTGGAGCACCGGTAGCATGGAACTCGAAAAGGCTTTTGTTCACCGATAGTTCGTTCTGTCCGTTCCATGTAATATCGTTGAGATTCTCATCCCAGGAGACGATCTCGGTCGA
>Ga0192240_10703_pt1 | contig 11742 bp, 15 predicted proteins | sample Koala_Koa27_H3_FD_131237 | JGI IMG/M metagenome (GOLD analysis project Ga0192240, IMG submission 131237) | Enriched cells from koala feces incubated with labeled cellulose particles, San Francisco Zoo, California, United States - Koala_Koa2-7_H3 ...
AGGGTCTGTTTGAAAATTGCTTTCCGTCAGCTGTGCGTCCCACTTTGTGGGAAATCTGGTCCCGATGAGGGAGGCGTAGCGGGCTACGTTGACCGAAGTGGAATCAAATATACCGCGAAGTGGGGCGGGCGCACCCTAAAGACGGACCGGTATCCCCCGGCCGGCCAGATATTCCTTAAGATCCCTTATCTCCAGTTCCTTATAATGGAACAGGGATGCCGCAAGGGCAGCGTCCGCTTTCCCCTTTGTAAGGGCGTCATAAAAATGCTCCTTTGTGCCTGCCCCGCCTGATGCAATGACCGGCACTGAGACATTTTCCGCGATCAGGGATGTGAGTACGTTATCATACCCGGCCTTGGTCCCATCACAGTCCATGCTGGTGAGGAGGATTTCCCCTGCCCCCATCCGGTCGGCCTTCATGGCCCATTCCACGGCGTCAATCCCCACATCCACACGGCCTCCATGCTTGAAAATGTTCCATCCCGACCCGTCCGGCCTGCGCCTGGCATCAATGGCCACCACCACGCACTGCCGCCCGAACTTATCCGCCGCATCACTGATAAGACGCGGGTTATCAATGGCGGAAGAATTAATGGAAATCTTATCAGCGCCTTCCCGCAAAAGCATTCGGAAATCTTCCACCGTGCGGATTCCTCCGCCCACGGTAAATGGGATGAACACGGTTTCCGCCACCTTGCGCACCATATCCGCCACCGTGTTCCGGTTGTCCGATGAAGCAGTGATATCCAGGAATACCAGCTCGTCCGCGCCGGCCTTATCATAGGCGGCCCCTATCTCCACCGGGTCCCCTGCATCCCGCAGGTTCACAAAGTTCACACCCTTTACAACACGCCCCTTATTCACATCCAGGCATGGAATGATTCTTTTTGTAAACATAGCCCTCTCCTACAGTTCAATGAAATTTTTCAGTATGGCAAGCCCCACCTGGCTGCTTTTTTCCGGATGGAACTGGCAGGCAAATACATTGTCCCGCTCAACCGCGGCGTGTATATGGGTGCTGTATTCCGTGGAAGCCGCCACAATGTCTTCCTCCCCTGCCTTCAGATAATAGGAATGTACAAAGTATACATACGCCCCATTCCCAATCCCCTTAAACAGCCTGGACCGTGGCTTTATGTCCAGGGAATTCCATCCCATATGGGGAATCTTAAGCCCCGGGCAGTCCGGTATTTTAAGGATACGGCCAGGAAGGATATCAAGTCCTTCCACTCCCGGGCTCTCCTCACTGCTTCCAAACAACAGCTGTTGTCCCAGGCAGATTCCTAAAAAGGGGGTTCCTTTTTCCACCGTGTCATGAATCACATCCACCAGGCCGTACTGGCGCAGGCGGCCCATGGCATCGCCAAACGAACCCACCCCCGGCAGGATAACCTTGTCCGCATCCAGTATGGTCTCCCCATCCCTTGTGATGACCGGCGCCTCTCCCAGGGATATCAGTGCTTTTTCTACGCTGCGCAGGTTGCCTGCGTCATAATCAATTATGGCAATCATATCATTAACCTCGCTCCTATGATTTAACATTTTAGCATGGTAACGTAATAAAGGCAATGTGTTTTTAATATGTTTCTTAAATTCCTGCTAAATCACGGATAAAGTCCACGGAATTGCAGCGGACGCCATATGCACGTTCCCGGACTTCCCCCGGTATCTGGTAAAAGCTTTCATGAATCCTGAAAAACCTGGACTTCTGGTTGAAAAATGCAATCTTCTCAAAGGGCCATCTCATGACCGTCGGCGTACCGAACCCTTCTCCCAGTTCCAGAATCACAAGGGCCCGGTTCAATGTGCCTGTCTGCCATTTCTTGTAAGCTTCCCATCGGGGCAGGTATCCCTCTTCTATATAACTGCCTGAATCCAGTGTGTTGCCGGTAAGGGGCTGGCCGCAATGGGGGCAGATATCATCCGGTATTTCCCCTTCCTCCCATATATCCTTGGTACAGGCGTCCGGACACTGCCGCCAGTGGATATTGCCGCAGGGCGCCACCACCCGGCCCGGATCAAAATCCGTTTCATAGACAGCTCCGTCCGTCAGGGTGGTAACCACATAGTAATCCTTGTCCCTTACAAGGGCGTGTAAGGCATCATACGCTTCTTTCAGCCCGGCCTGGGCCCTGTCCTTTAGGCTCCGCTCCCTTATGTCCCTGCCGTCATCCCCCAGTTTCCACTCACCGCCAATTCCAATCAATACCTTTTCAGCGCCCGAAAGGGCATCTGTCAGTTCCTGTTTTATATCTTCCGTCATACGTGCATCACTTTCTTTCCTGCTTTTTATGCAAACCATCATACCATAAACACGTACATTGTTCAACGCCGGTAAATACGGGAAATCCACAGCGTGGAAATCTGCACATCCGGTTGCATTTTCCTGTTCCGTGCATTAAAATATAATGGACTAAAAACAGGCTGATGCCCCATCCTGCACTGCCACTATGGTTCGGATGGTGCATTAAATATGAAAGCAGCCGCAGGCACAGCCATGGATCTGCGGACCAAGAGGTGAGCATAAATGACGAAATCAGCACCAGATTTAAGAAAGCTATTAGAATCCATTGACCGGAGAAGCTATCCGGCCTACAAGGATGCCAGGGGATCCTATGACTTCAGCGACTATGTCCTGACCATTGACCATGTGCAGGGGGACCCCTTTGCTTCCCCTTCCAAACTGAGTATCTTCATTCCGCACCAGAAGGCGGGATATCCATCGGATTTCTTTGATACGCCCTGGAAGCAGACAGCCCTTGAGGATTATCTGGTAAGGCAGTTCTACCAGGAGATTGCAAAATTCAATTTTAAGGCAAAGGGCTCCGGCAAAAGCGGGCTTATCGCCACCAGCCATCCGGGCCCCGAGGTCTTAAGCCGCACTGCCTGCGAGTGCAGCGCCAAGGGAATAACCGTCCGTTTTGAATGCGGTTTCCCGGCTAACGGAAGGACCATTAATTCAGGCGAACTCATTAAAATACTCTTTGACTTCCTTCCCAGGTGTGCCAAAAGCGTACTTTACTTTAAGAACCGCAGGCCCGGCGAGGTACAGGCAGTCATTGACCTGGCTGAGGACCAGCAGTTCATCCGCGGTGAGCTTGTCCGGCTGAACCTGGTGTCCTTTGTGGCTGACCAGGCCATCCTGCCCAGGGAAAGCGGGATTTCCAGCCGCCCCATGAAGGGCAGCGTACCCTTTGTATCCCCCCGTCCATGCGCGTCAAACTGAATCTTCCCCATCACGGCGCCATTACAGGCATGGGGCTGAAGCGCGGCATCACCCTGATTGTGGGAGGCGGCTATCACGGCAAATCCACACTGCTCAAGGCCCTGGAGTCCGGGGTTTACAACCACATTGCCGGGGATGGACGGGAATACGTCATCACGGACAGCACTGCCATGAAACTGCGGGCCGAGGACGGACGCAGCATCCGTAACACGGACATTTCCCTGTTCATCAATGACCTGCCCAACAAAAAGGACACACGGTGCTTCACCACCGAGGACGCCAGCGGAAGCACGTCCCAGGCAGCTGCTGTCATTGAGGGCATGGAGGCTGGCAGCCGTGTTTTCCTGATTGACGAGGATACCTCCGCCACCAACTTCATGGTGCGGGATGACCTGATGCAGAAAATCATCAGCCGTTCCAAGGAACCCATTACCCCGTTCATTGAGCGGGCCAGGGATCTCTACGAAAAGGCGGGCATATCCACGGTCATGGTTGCGGGCAGTTCCGGCGCCTATTTCTATATTGCAGATACCATCCTTCAGATGGACTGCTACGAGCCCTATGACATCACAGACAAGACAAAGGCATTCTGCGCGTCCTACGGCGCAGAACCCATCACCTGCGCGCCCGGATTCTCCATTCCCCAGAAAGGGCGGAAGCTTTTCACAGGAAGCAATGGGAATGCGGCCGCGGTCCGCAGCGAATCCACTGGACGGGACGGTTCCTCCTATAGCCGGGGGGATTCTTCCTACGGCCGGGAGGAGTCATCCAATGGCCGGGGAGCTTCTTCCTACGGCCGGGGCCGGGGCGGACAGCGCGGACACGGCCCGTCCGATTCAGGGGGACGCGACGGACGCATCAAGGTAAAGGTCTATGGAAAGGATTCCCTTCAGGTAGGCAGGTCACCGGTTGACCTGCGTTTCGTGGAACAGCTCATCGACCCGGAGCAGACCAATGCCCTTGCCCAGATACTCCGGTACTGTGTGGAGCACCAGCTTCTGGAACGCTATACGGTTGCCGACACGGTTGCGCTTGTGCAGAAGGAAATAACAAAAGGCGGCCTGAGTGCAATCAGCGATTCCTCCTATGCAGCCATGGGATTATGCATGCCCAGGGTACAGGAGATATTTGCCTGTATGAACCGTTACAGAGGGTAAATATAAAAGCAGGGGCTGCGCAGTACGATTTAAATGCTGCGCAGCCCCTGCCCAGACTGCGGACAAAGTTCATTTGGTCATATCGCGGGGTATCTTCAAGGATAAATATGCACTGGCAGATTTATGGCCTGAAATATTGTACAAAAAGGTGAATCGGGATTTGGAGGGAATATTGAATGAAAAATGTACTTATTGTTTCAAGTAGTCCCAGAAAAAAGGGGAATTCTCAAAGGTTATGTGAAGAATTTAAAAAGGGTGCTGAGGAAAGAGGAAATTCTGTGGAGCTCATCCGGTTAGCAGAAAAGAAAATAGGATATTGTAGGGCATGCGATTTCTGTATGAAAAATAACGGTACTTGTGTTCAAAAAGATGATATGGCTGAAGTTCTGGAGTCTTTTAAAAAAGCAGATGTTCTGGTATTAGCAACGCCTGTATATTTCTATGGTATTTGCGCTCAAATGAAAACATTTATTGATAGGACATACCCTATATGGCAGCATTTAGGTGAAAAAGAAGTTTATTATATTATTTCCGCCGGTCTGGGCGAAGACATAATAAAACGTTCTTTAGGTGATTTGGACGGTTTTGTTGAACATTTAGAAAAGTATGAGATAAAAGGGCGGATTTATGCAGCAGATGTTATGGATGCAGGAAAAGTCTGTGAAACGCCTTACATGAATATTGCCTATCAAATGGGAGGCCATATATAAGCAGATGAATCCTGGTTTGGGTATGATCCATGTAAACATACCCACAAGCCTACTCTTGTCCCTTATCGAAGTATTCACCACATGCAGCTTTGCGGGAAGGCGTCAAGTATCAGATAGCTTGAATTATATGAATAAAGAACTTATAAAAACCGTGCTTGTCTACAGTCTGAACAGGGCTGTGCAGCATGTTTAAAATGCTGCGCAGCCCCTGCTTCCATTATGACATTAGACTTCCGCTACGCCACTAGACTTCCGCTACGCCACTAGACTTCCGCTACGCCACTAGACTTCCGCTATGCCACTAGCATTCCTTCCCATCCAATATCTCAAGATAATCCTTCAGATTCTTCTCAAGCAAAGACGGCGTATCCAGTCCGTATGGACATTTCCCCTTACACTGTCCGCAGTGAAGGCACTGCTCAATCAGCTTCATCTGGGCCTGGGCCTCCGGGGTAAGCTGGGCCTGGGACGGGGCGCGGCGGATCATCAGGGACATCCTGGCGCTGTTGCAGATGTCAATCCCTACCGGACATGGCATGCAGTATCCGCAGCCACGGCAGAATTCGCCCTGAAGCTGTTCCCTGTCGCTGGCAATCAGTTCCTCCAGTTCCTTTGTCATCACCGGAGGATTCTGGACATAGGATAAGAACTCGTCCAGTTCCTTCTCCCTCTGGACACCCCAGATTGGAAGCACGTTGTCAAACTGTGCCAGATATACATAGGCTGCCCGGGAATTATTAATCAGGCCGCCGGATAATGCCTTCATTGCAATGAAGCCCATGTTGGCATCCCTGCATCTGCTTACCAGTTCCAGGTCCTTATCCGTTGCCAGATAACAGAATGGGAACTGCAGTGTCTCATAAAGCCCGGAATCAATGGCTTCATTGGCAACAGCCAGCCTGTGGTTCGTGATGCCGATATGCCTTACCTTTCCCTGGGCCTTGGCCTCCAGGATTGCTTCATAAAGCCCGGTCCCATCGCCTGGCTTTGGACAGAAGGACGGATTATGGAACTGATAAAGATCTATGTAATCTGTCCTCAGATATTCCAGGGAGGTCCCTAAATCCTCCCAGAATTCCTCCACTGTCCCCGCCATGGTCTTGGTGGCTATCAATACCTTGTCCCGGATTCCTTCCAGCGCCATCCCCACTTTCTTCTCACTGTCCGTATAACATCTGGCCGTGTCAAAAAATGTGATTCCTCCTTCATACGCCTTTCTTACCAGATATACGGCGTCCTCATCCGATATACGCTGGATTGGAAGGGCGCCGAAACCATTCTTATTCACAGTTATGCCAGTGCTTCCCAGAGTCACTTCCACCATCTTTTGTACCTCCACTTGAGATTTTTTATTTATTTTATCATAAAAATCCCGGGCTGTACACCATGTCAGGCGCTCAGGCTGTCTCCTGCCTCGGATGAAAGCATTTCCTTCAGGTCTTCCATGGTCATATCACGTTCCCGCAGCATTTCGTTGACAACTTTAAACTCTTCCAATTGAATCTGTTCTTCCAGATATGTTTCCTTTTCCCTCATTGTCTCCAGGCAGTTCTCATACTGTGCAATGGATGCCTGCACCTCAGCCAGTTCTCCCTGCAGTTTTTCAATTGGTGTTTTTCTTACTCCCCGTGCCATAGCTATGCGCTCCTTTTCTCTGATTTTATTATTAAGGCTGTAATTCTAATCTTTAAGCCCATTTATTACCAGTATATGTAGGCTTATCCAAAAATATACGGCGTTTTTCAAACCATTCCATGATTCTTTACATATGCATGCCCCTAATACTCCAGCATTTCCAGGGACTTTACGAATCATCCTGCCTGCGATATACTAGGGTGTGTTATATTCATGTGTGCTCCACAGACAGACGGCGGGCCCCAGGCATTAACGGGCCCGCGCCAGATACAACAGAACCAGGAGGTAAGAATGTTAAAAGAGTATGAGCATCATGCCCAATATTATGAGACCGACCAAATGGGATGCGTCCATCATTCCAACTTCATCCGCTGGATGGAGGAAGCCAGGATAGATATGATGGAACAAATGGGATGCGGGTACCGGGCCATGGAAGATGCCGGAATCATGAGCCCGGTCCTGGAAGTCCGCTGCCAGTACCGGAACATGGTGCATTTTGACGACCGCATCCGTATCCGGGTCAATTTGAAGGCTTACAATGCAATCCGCATGACCCTGGAATATGAAATGCGGGATGCCGCAAGCGGCCGGCTGATGGCCACAGGTGAAAGCAGCCACTGCTTCTTAAACAGCCAGGGGAGGCCCATATCCTTAAAAAAAATCCATCCCCAGTGGGATGAGGTCTTTATCCAGGCCATGGAACAACTGAAACAACTGAAATAAGAACCCACAGAAAGGCTGACTTTAAAATGACCAGACACAATCGTATCCGATTATTGATAATTAGCATATTCACCATGATTGCCGTGCTGACAGGCGGCTGTTCCTCCTCCCCGTCCCCAAGCCCTCCATCCGCACCGAACAGCGGATCCGAGCAGGGACTTACGGTGCATTACATTGACGTGGGACAGGGCGACAGCATACTGGCAGGATTAGACGGACATTATATGCTGATTGATGCAGGTGAAAATGACCAGGCGGACACCGTGGTTTCCTATCTGAAACAGGCCGGTGTCACCTCACTTGACTATGTAATCGGCACCCATCCCCACTCTGACCACATAGGCGGCCTGGATAAGGTCATTGATGAATTTAGCGTGGGCAAGGTCATACTACCCCCGGTGGAGCATACCACGCGTACCTTTGAGGATGTACTGAATTCAGTCTCCAACAAGGGGCTTAAAATCACCAAACCGGTTCCGGGCAGCACCTATACCCTTGGCAATGCATCCTTCACCATTGTGGCGCCGGTAAAGGATTATGGCAATGATTTAAATAACTGGTCCGTGGGAATCCGGCTTACCTATGGCAGCAACAGTTTCCTCATGTGCGGGGACGCTGAATCCCAGGCTGAATCCGATATGCTGGAAAGGGGCATGCCCCTGAAGGCAGATGTGCTGAAGGCAGGCCATCACGGAAGCAGCACCTCCACCAGCAGCGGTTTCCTGAAGGCGGTTTCGCCCTCATATGTGGTAATCCAGTGCGGAAAGGACAATTCCTACGGACATCCCCATAAGGAGACCATGGAAAAACTGGAAAAGGCCGGATGCCGGGTATTGCGCACGGATGAATCCGGCACCATCACGGCCTCCAGCGACGGGACCCATATCACCTGGAATGTTCCCGGCACGGAGGATGCCGCCGGCGCCCAGCCTTCCCAATCCCCGCAATCCACTTACATACTCAACACCAGCTCCAGGAAATTCCACCTGCCTGACTGCCCTTCCCTGGAACAGATGAAGGACAGGAACCGGAAGGAGTTTTCCGGCACAAGGGATGAGCTTATCAGTGAGGGATACGCGCCCTGCGGGCAATGCAGGCCGTAAATACAACCCATGGATGCAACCCATAATCAATGCAACAGGAGGTTTACATGAAATACATCATCGACCGGCTGGAAGAAGGTCTGGCCATATGTGAAAACGAACAGAAGGAAATGATATCCATCCCCCTGGCCCAATTGCCAAAAGCCATAAAAGAAGGGGATATGATCCATGAAGCGGAAGGTGTCTATTCCATTGATAAGGAAGGCACTGAGGAACGGCGCAGGAACATGCGCAATAAGCTCATGGGTTTATTTGAATAGTTTTTTATTTTTAGCCCTTGCACCTTTTTCCCATTAATGATACCATAAGAAACATATGTAAATGGATAATTGGAGGATTATTTAGATGGAACTGATTTTACCTGAAAACTATGACCCCCGGCTTACCATCCGGGAGACACAGGACGCAATCAAATACATACGTGACACGTTCCAGAAAGAGATGGGACGTGAAATGCATTTAGAGAGGATATCCGCGCCCCTGTTCGTGGAGCGCAGCAGCGGACTGAATGACAACCTGAACGGCACGGAGCGGCCCGTGGACTTTGATATGCTGGGGCTTCCCGGCGAGACCCTGGAGGTTGTCCACTCCCTTGCCAAATGGAAACGTATGGCCCTTAAGGAGTACGGCTTTCAGCCCGGTGAAGGCCTCTACACCAACATGAACGCAATCCGCAGGGATGAGGAGCTGGATAACCTGCACTCCTGTTATGTGGACCAGTGGGACTGGGAACGTGTGATCACAAAGGAGCAGCGCAGCCTGGATACGCTGATGGACACGGTCCGCGAGATTTTCAAAATCATCAAGCACATGCAGCACGAGGTGTGGTACAAATATCCGGAAGCGGTCAAGCATCTTCCCAAGGACATTTTCTTCATCACCACCCAGGAACTGGAGGACCTGTATCCTGACAACACTCCCAAGGAAAGGGAAAACCTGATTACAAAGGAGCACGGATGTGTGTTCCTGATGCAGATCGGCGACAAGCTCACCGGCGGCAAACCCCATGACGGGCGGGCGCCTGACTATGATGACTGGAGCCTGAACGGGGATATCCTGTTCTGGTTTGAACATCTAAACTGTGCCCTGGAGATTTCCAGCATGGGAATCCGTGTGGATGAAAAAGCCCTGGAGGAACAGCTTAAAAAGGCCGGATGTGAAGAGCGCAGAAGCCTTCCCTACCATAAGATGCTTCTGGACGGCGAACTGCCCTACACCATCGGCGGCGGTATCGGACAGTCACGTCTGTGCATGCTGCTGCTGGACCGCGCCCACATCGGCGAGGTACAGGCCAGCATCTGGCCAAAGGACATGAGGGAAGTGTGCAGGCAGCACAACATTTTCCTGTTATGATATTTTCCTGCTGTATTCAATAAACAGTACGAAGGATAGAATGGATCTTATGGAATTTCATATATCAATCTTTTTCATTATCGAGGTAATCGGAACCATTGCCTTTGCCTCCTCCGGCGCCATGGTGGCCATCAAACAGCAGCTGGACCTGTTAGGCGTGGTTGTCCTGGGCGTCACCACCGCGGTGGGCGGCGGCATGCTCAGGGATATCATACTGGGCAATGTCCCGCCCGGACTTTTCATGAACCCGGTTTATGTGATGGCTGCTTTCATTACCGTCCTTGCACTGTTCATCGTGGTAAGGCTGAACCAAAGGATACTGGAGAGCCGTTACATTGCCTCCTACGAGAAAATGATGAACATTTTTGACGCCATCGGACTGGCTGCCTTTACGGTTACAGGAATCGATACAGCCGTGCTGGCAGGATATGGGGATTATCATTTCCTGTCCGTCTTCCTGGGTGTGCTTACCGGTGTGGGGGGCGGCGTGCTCAGGGATATCATGGCCGGCCAGACACCCTATATCCTGCGCAAGCATGTATATGCCAGCGCGTCCATTGCAGGGGCTTTGTGTTACGTGTTCCTGGCTGACTGGATGACAGGGGATGCATCCATGATCATAAGCGCCCTGCTGGTCATCCTGATACGCATGCTGGCCACCAGATACTGCTGGAACCTTCCCACCGCAACCAAGAAACAGCCGTGAGTTTCCGGTAAAACCATAAAAAGTACGGCTTCCTGGAATTTGATTTCCTGGAAGCCGTACTTTTATATTTCAGATATGCACCAGCCATGTGCTTAAGCAATGGCTGTTGCGGCTGTCTGTCCCCTGTCCCCGGACCAGTCAATGGCAGCGTACGCCTGGGCAATGTTCAGCATATGGTCTCCAATCCTTTCATAATCCGTCAGCATTTCCGAATACAGGATGGAGGATTCCACATTACAGTTCCCCTCCCTCATACGGTCAATCTGGTTCTGACGGAACTTCAGGGTGATATCGTCAATACGCTGCTCAATCTCCTCAGCCATTGACAGTTTAAATTCCGGATTCCCCTCAGCGGCCTTGCGCAGAAGTTCCATGCCCTCCCTGCAGGTTTCCTCCATGACCTGGAACTCCTTCTTGGCATAACCGGAAAATGACAGGTTCTTCTGTTCTATGGTTTCCGCGTACTCAGCCAGGTTCATGGCATGGTCCCCAATCCGCTCGATATTGCCCAAAATGGAATACATACGGTTTAAGGTTTCCACGTCCTTCGGCGTCTGGTCCAGTACCAGGATCTTGGATATTTTCTTGGAAATCCTTACATTGCTAAGGTCAATCTCTTCTTCCCTCTCCTCAATGCCCTGGATTCCCTCCTTGCCGGTGCCATTGGCAACCGCCATGAAGCTTTCCGACACATTGGTGGCAGCCACACCCATCATTGCGGGTATCGGCGTGCTGTTCATCGGAATGGGGATGATGAGCGATGCCATGGTCCCGCTCCGCGATTCACAGACATTCATCCATATGGTAACCAAGTTCTCCAATCCCATCCTGGGAATCCTGGTAGGCGCTGTATTTACGGCCGTGATCCAGTCTTCCTCAGCGTCCGTGGGCATCCTTCAGGCCCTGGCCATGGGCGGGGTGATTAATATCCACAGTGCGGTGTTCGTGCTCTTTGGACAGAACATCGGTACCTGTATCACGGCGCTTCTGGCAAGTGTGGGAACAAGCAGGAATGCCAAGAGGACAACGGTCATCCATCTGATGTTCAATGTGATTGGAACCACGCTGTTTGTAATCCTGTGTATCCTTACCCCGTTTACGGATTTCGTGGCAGGCCTGACCCCGGGCA
>Ga0192240_10696_pt2 | contig 11660 bp, 11 predicted proteins | sample Koala_Koa27_H3_FD_131237 | JGI IMG/M metagenome (GOLD analysis project Ga0192240, IMG submission 131237) | Enriched cells from koala feces incubated with labeled cellulose particles, San Francisco Zoo, California, United States - Koala_Koa2-7_H3 ...
TGCTGTCCGGAGTGGTTCTGAATTTCGCCTTTCATCAGAGATTTCTCCGGATATTTTTTTCCGCCGGAAGATTGTTGTTTTCTGCCCGAATGAGTTCTTTTCTGATCATAATTCAGTTTATTTGCGTTCGCATACTTATGTTTCTGATTCTTATATCTGTTTTCAGATTCCATATTCTTACTCATTTTCCATAATTTAAAAGCGGCTGAGACACCTTCCGGTTAAAGAAATCAATCAGCGGTCCCATAAAGAGTGCCGTTACAATCGTGCCGATTCCGATCTGTGCCCCCAGTTCGGACAGGCTCCCGCCCCCGCAGAAAAACAGCAGACCGCCCATCACGACACAAACCGCGTCAGTCAGAATCCTTACCCAGCGGAACTGTCCCTTATGCCAGGTCTGCGTGATAATCAGAGCCACCGCGTCATAAACCGACACGCCCAGATCCGCCGTCATATACAGCGAACAGGACAGGCACATGACAATGACCCCCACAACAAGGAACACAACTCTTCCCGTGATGCCTAGGGTTGGAAAAACCCGAAACAGAATCTCCTGTGAATAATCAATGATATATCCCGTCAGGAACAGGTTGATCAATGTAGCAAGACCGGCATAATGACGATCCGTGAATAACGAAAACAGCAGAAGAATTATACAGGCAACGATATAAAGCCTGCCGAACGGGACAGGTATCGCCGTATGAAGTCCCGCCATAAAGGATTGAAACGGATCCAGTCCGAAGGCTGCCCGCTTAAAAAAGCCGACGCTGATACCGCAGATCACGACCCCCAACACACACATCAGCAAACGCCGTTTAAAATTTTCCGATTCCCATGTTTTTTTCATGATATAGTTCCTCCCGCTTTTCCGAAAGAAAAAATACTCCTTTTCCATGCTTTCTGCAAGAGGTTTTATGAAAAAAATCATGTCATTCTGTTCTGTTTTTCGTACATTTTTCGCCGCGCAAAAAGAACCATACATACCGCCACGGTAGCCACGCCAAACACCCACGCCCAGACCGGAATATCGTATATATTATAACATCTGATATGAATCCACATCTGATTGATTTTTTCATTCGTCTCATCGTCAAAGTATGTCATGATGCAGGCCCGTTCCAGCGTTTCTTCCGACGGATACTGCGCCGCCAGCTGCCGGTTTACCTGATCGGCGGGCGCCGTGATCATGTAATCCGCATCGTCGCTGTCTCCGCTGAAAAAATAGCCGAGCGGGTATTGTGCCGTATCCTCTTCATCCTCCTCCGCGCCGTAGCACCAGTCCGCATACTCAAAGATCGTCATGTCATCTCCGCCGGCGATGACGGATGTATAACCGACATAGTACATATTCTGGACCACATTGTCCGGACGGGAGAGATAATTGATAAAAGCCTCCGCGGCATGCTGTTTCGCCTCATCACCGTTGATTCCGCTCTTTAACATGACCCAGCCGTCAAAATAGATGTTGGTAGACTCCTCCGGAACCGTGAAGCACAGTTCCATGTCATCCTCCTCCGCCTGATCCAGTGTGTAAACACCGTCGCCCGACCACTGATAATTGGCAACCACCTTTCCCGTGATCATATCCGCCTTTCCGGAATCTGACTCCAATGAATAGGCATTATCTGTCACTTCCTGCAGATATTCCTCCACGGCGGCAATCGTCTCCTCCGAGACATCATTCATTTCCTCCTCCAGACGCTGCGCGTAATCCGGATCATCCAAAAACTCTTCCGACGTCAGAAGATCGGATTTCAGCGCACCCACCGCCGCAAAATAGGAGTCCCGGACATTGTCTTTGATCGTAACCCGCCGCATGTAATCCGTATCGGAAAGAATCTTCCATGTGGCGGCATCCTCCTCAGACACCACCTCCGGATTATAGACAATTCCAGTAATGCCCCACATATAACCGGCCATGTAGGTGCTCCAGCTCTCCCCGTCGATCTCATGCTCATCAAAAATATTCTGTATATAAGGAGAGACTCCGATACTGTAGTAATTATTGCTGTCCGATGTGTCAAAAAACTCCTCTGACAACGGAACCAGCATGTCCTCCGCCATCAGCTTCATCACCATATATTCGGAAGGACAGACCAGATCAAATTCATCCCCGAGTGTCAGCATGTTGTAAAGGTCCTCATTTGTGCCGTAGGTAGAATACTCTACCGTCACTTTTACACCGTAAGTCTCATAATACCAGTTTTCAAAATCATCGATCATGGAGTTGACGCCGATGATATCGCCGCTCTCCAGATCAATGGTTTCATCCTCGTCCCAGCCGCCCAGATCAATGTACTCTTCCCAGTTGCTGACGCGGAGCTTAATCTCTGTTTCCTGATTCGATGCTTCTGTATCTGAATCTGTATATGTCCCATTTTCTGCGGCCGGCACACGCTCCGTACGCCCCGGGCAAAAACATCCCGCCACGCAGAGGATGACTGCCAGCATCAGGGCTGTCCGTTTTTTTCTTTTCATCGACACGCCCTCCGTTTTTCCTGCCGTGCGGCATATACATTCATGCAGACAACCACCAGCACGACGATCACAAAAATAACGGCAGCCAGTGCCCACAACGCCGTTTTTATATCCGTCTGAGCGCCTTTGGTCGCATTTACCACATACGTACTGATTGTGTCAAACGTCGCCGGTTTCGTATATGTAGCGATGAAATAATCATCCAGCGACAACGTGACCGCCAGAGCGAATCCGGATATAATGCCGGGCGCGATCTGCGGTAAAATCACACTTCCAAGCGCATGAAACGGCGTCGCGCCCAGGTCCAGCGCCGCCTCATAGGTGCCCGGATCCATCTGTTTGAGCTTCGGTATAACAGAAAGATAAACAAACGGAGCGCTAAGCGTCACATGTCCCGCCAGTAAAGGAAGATAGGTATCCTTACTCACGCCGAAAACAACGACCATCAAAATACAGATAGAAAACCCTGTCACCACATCCGCGTTAACCACCGGCACCTGATTCATGGCAGCCAGAAAAGAAGCGGTTCTCCTTTTAGAATAAAAGCCGCCGATTGCACCCAGCGTTCCCAGCACCGACGCGATGGCAGCCGAACCCAGCGCAAGAACAACTGTACCCCGAATCATCTCCAGCAGCTCCCGCGTCGTAAACAACGTCACATAATTCTGCAGGGAAAATCCGCGGATTGCTCCGATATGCGTCGAGGTCGTAAAGCTGTATACAATCAGAATCAGAATCGGTGCATACAGAAAAGCAAGCACCAGCGACATAAAAAATCCTTTTCCGAATTTTTTCATCAAAGCAGCGCACCCCCTCTCCCGTTCTGCTCACTCTCGCTGCCTCCGGTCATAATCGTAAACAGGCAGATGATGGCAAGCAGAATCAGCGCGATCATGGAACCGCCGTGCCAGTTATAGGCGGTAAAATAGCTTCCGATCAGGCTGCCCATAATATACGTGCTGTTATACAGCATTTCCAGCACAACATAGTTTGTCATGGACGGCAGAAACACCATGGAAATCCCGCTGATGATTCCCGGCATGGACAACGGCAGCGTCACTTTCAAAAAAGCACGCCTTGCATCCGCGCCAAGATCTCTGGCCGCCTCAACCAGAGAAGTGTCCAGTTTGGATATCGTCGTGTAAATCGGCAGGATCATAAAAGGCAGAAAATCATAAGTCATGCCGACAATCGTATTAAAAAACGGATAATATGCCATATTTCCTTCCAGAAGAGTCAGAATCTCCTTCAGCGCCGTCAGGCGCAGGGAAAAATTGATCCACATCGGCATGATAAACAGAAGCAGCAGGACAGACTTTCGTTTCATCCTGCTCAAAGCCAGAATATAAGCCGTCGGATAGGCCACGGCCAGACTGACCGCCGTGGTCACCAGCGCAACGGCAAAGCTGTAAAACAGCGTCCCCAGCGTATTGGGGTTTGTGAAAAAGCCGGTCAGGTTCTCCAGCGTAGGCTCTCCCTGTCCGTTCGTGAAGGCATAGAAAACCAGCACCGCCAGGGGCGCCGCCACAAAAATCAAAAGAAATACGGCATAGGGAATGCCCAGCGTCTTTCTGGAAAACTGAAAGCTTCTCATTCGTTTCTCCTATTTTTTAAGGTTAAATTTCATCTTTTCTATCGGCATGATCAGTCCGACGTAATCATCCATGTTCCACAGATATTCATCATTGACGATAAAATCGTGGTCAAGCTCCGTGCGGACGACATAGCTGTAATGATCGCCCATGTAAAGCAGATCAATGATATGCCCATGAACAATCCCCTCATCCTCTTCGTCTGTCATGCGGATGTCCTGCGCTTCAATGGAAACCACAACCTTGCGCCGTTTCAGATCCACGGCTCTGCCGTTCTCATCCACCAGCGTGCCGTCCTCCAGCCGCCGGCTGCCCCTGATGATCTTCGTCACGCTGACATCCAGTTCATGCCCGTTGTATTCCAGACGGTAATTGCGGTTCATCTCAGCCGTAAAGAAGTTCGTACTGTCCTCCGCCACCATGATATGTAAATCCTCCGGCGCAACCAAAAGACCGACCGTCACACCCTCTTTTACCGGATGCACGGCATTGGCGACAATCTCATTTTTTCCGGACTCCAACGTGAGCTCATAGTGCGTTCCCTTAAACACAACACTCTGCACAACGCCCCGGATCTGCCCCCGGTCAGGCTCCGTCAACGTCACCGCCTCCGGCCGCACCACAGCCGTGATCGGCGTCCCCGCCGGAATATCATCCACGCACCTGAAATCGCCGCCGCAGAAACGGGCTTTCATCGGTCCGGTCATAATGCCGTTGAACATATTGCTCTCTCCGATAAAATCCGCCACAAACGGATTCACCGGCGCATTATAGATCTCCTCCGGCGTACCGACCTGCTGCATCACCCCGTCGGACATGACAACAATCTTATCCGACATCGTCAGCGCCTCCTCCTGATCATGAGTCACATAGATAAACGTGATACCCAGTTCCTCATGCATGGCGATCAGCTCCAACTGCATTTCCTTGCGCATCTTCAGGTCAAGTGCTCCCAGCGGCTCGTCCAACAGCAGGATCTCCGGTTCATTGACCAGCGCGCGGGCAATCGCCACCCGCTGCTGCTGTCCGCCGGAGAGAGTGCTGATATGGCGGTTTTCAAATCCCTCCAGATCAACCAGTTCCAAAACCTTATTCACTTTTTTGGCAATCAGATCCTTCGCAATTTTCTTCTGCTTCAATCCGAAGGCAATATTCGCCTTTACGTCCATATGCGGGAACAATGCGTACCGCTGAAAAACCGTATTGATCGGCCGTTTGTTCGGCGGCAGATTCGTGATGTCTTCGCCGTTCAGCAGTATCTGTCCCGTCGTAGGCAGGTCAAATCCGGCGATCATGCGCAGCGTCGTTGTCTTGCCGCAGCCCGAAGGACCGAGCAGCGTGACAAACTCGCCGCGGCGGATCTCCAGATTCATATCCTCCACGGCGGTAAATCCGTCCGGAAAAGATTTTGTAATATGTTTTAATTCTATAATATTCGTTTTAACTTCCTTCATGGTAACCTCGTCTCCGCTAAAAATTATACAGATGCATAACAAAAAGTCAATCATGCAAAATGTTTTTTCTGTTTTTTCAGCTACCCTTCTCTTATGACGCTCTAATCATATGATCGAAAAAGCAGCAAAGCATCCCCTCTGCTGCCCTCTGTTTTCTGTCAACACTTTCATTTCAGTTATCCGAAATCTGCATCCCGTTCGCGTCCAGATGGTAATCCCCCTGATAAATCAGCTCTGAGATCGGCACAATCTCATAACCCTGCGTCTCAAGATTCGTCAGCAGCTGATCGAGCGCCTGCGCCGTATACTTTGCCCCGTTGTGGCATAAAATAATCGCCCCTCCGGTCAGGTTTTCTGAATTGCAGACACGGTCAATCATATCGTCCGCTCCGTAATCCTTCCAGTCAAGGCTGTCAATGGACCACTGAATCGCGTAATAACCGCACGCAGTCACGTTTGTAATAACATGATTGTCATAATCCCCGTACGGAGGGTGGAAAAGGAACATCTCATAACCGGTCAGATTCCGTACCTTCTCATGGACAGACAGAATCTCCTCCTGTATTTCCTCATCCGTCAATTGACTCATATTTTTGTGATTTTCACTGTGATTGCCAAGATCATGCCCGGCCTCGTAAATAGCAACTACATCATCCGGATAGGACTCCACCCATCCGCCTGTCATGAAAAAAGTAGCGTGGACGTTGTGCTGTGCCAGAATATCCAGAATATTCTGCGTATCGTCATTTCCCCATGCCGCGTCAAAACTGATGGCTACTTTTTTCTCCTCCGTATCGACACAATAAATCGGCAGTTCCCGCCCATTCACCGTGTTGCTCACAGAGATAATATCCGTTTTGGCCTGAAGCGCTAAAACGACCGCAAGAACTGCCAGAACCGCTCCGATCGCCGAAGCGGCAAAACACATTTTTCCTTTCCGCATGGTTCACCTGTCAGAATGCTGTTATTATATGATATGGTTCGGACAGGCAGTATATGTATACCACTTATATAACAACAAAAAAAACAGTCAAAAACATATCCGGATAGCACGAATCATCAGTTCTCCTATCGTGTTCGCTGACAGGTCGAACAAGGCAAAATAATCTTTATAATCACACAGACTGTCAGCGAATTTTTTTCAAAAAAATGCTTGACAAATGGCCTTATCAGTCGTTTAAAATAAACACTCGAACCGCTCAGAAGAGCCAACCAGACGAAGATTGCTTCGTTTCACAGGTGCAGAGAGGAGAAAAAATGCAAGACAAAATCATCACCATCAGCAGGGAGTACGGCAGCGGCGGCCGGGACATCGGACGGCGTGTAGCAGAAGCCCTGAACATCCCTTTTTACGACTCGGAAATCATTCGTGAGACCATGAAAAAAACCGGTCTCCCGGAGGAAGTGATCCAGAGCGCCGAACAGCGCGTGACAAGCAGCTTTCTGTTCAATATCGCGATGGGCGTGGACATCACGAGAAACTATATGCAGCAGATCCATGTAGCGGAAAAAGAAGTCATTCTGGAAAAAGTAGTGGAAGGTCCCTGCGTCATTGTCGGGCGATCCGCCAATTTTATCCTGCAGAATAAAGTACCTGCTATTCGGGCTTTTATCTACGCAGACATGGACAGCCGGATGAAATACGCATCCGAACACTACGGAATTGATGCCAAAAATGTACAGTCCATCATCACGCGGTCTGACAGTGACCGGAGCCTGTACAGCAAAAACTTTTATAATGAAGACTGGGGCGAGCGCACCAACTACGACATGATGCTCAATTCCGGCCTGCTCGGTATCGACGGCTGTGTGGATCTCATTATAACTGCTTATAAAAGAAGCTGACTTCTTTACAGCTATCATCCATAAAAGTCATCCAATATTCAACCCGCTAACCGTGCATACACATCACGAGCTTGTCTGTTGATGACATCTTGTTATTGAAATCGGAGGTTTATGAAAAATGAATACAACAAAAATCCCAGTCCGCCTGACATTATCTGTCGTGGCGGCCTGTTTAGTGTCTTTTTGCGGACTTTTGACAGAAACAGCTGTCAATGTCGCATTCCCGACCATCATGTCGGACTTTGGCGTCACTACCAAAGCCGTGCAGTGGCTCACCACGGGAAATCTGCTGGTCGTCGCCATGATCACACCGCTTTCCGCGTTCCTGCAGAAGCGGTTCAAACTGCGAAGCCTGTTCTGTTTCAGCGCCGTCTGTTTCCTGATCGGGACGATCTGCGCGATTGTTGCCCCGACGTTCCAGATCCTGCTCCTGGCCAGACTGATCCAGGGTGTCGGAACCGGCGTCGGCGTTCCGCTCGCCTTTTGCATTATTCTGGAACAGATTCCCTTTGAAAAAACGGGAACCTATATCGGCTTCGGCGCACTTGTTTCCGCCGCAGCGCCGGCTTTCGGTCCGACGTACGGAGGCATTGTCACCTCCACGCTGGGATGGCGGTTTATTTTTGTGATCCTGATTCCGGTACTGATCTTCACCATCGTACTGGGCATTGCGACCATCCGGGAAATCCACGAGCCGCAGAAAGCGCCGATCGACATGCCCGGTATTATCCTTATCATGCTGACATTTTTCTGTCTGGTATTCGGATTTGCCAATATCGGTTCCATTGCAACGGCACCGCTGACGGAAATCATCTTTTTTGCGGCGGGCGTTATCGCTCTGATCCTGTTCGTCCGCCACTGCATGAAAAGCGATCATCCGCTGATTCAGATCGATGTATTTAAAAACATCCCGTTCGACTGTCATCTGATCTGCTTCTTCCTGATCAACGCGATCATGCTGGGAACCGCCTTTGTACTGCCCAACTATTCACAGATCGTCCTGTTATGCCCCTCCATGCTCGCCGGCCTGATGCTGCTGCCGGGCGCCGGCCTGAATGCGCTCACGGGACCGTTCAGCGGCGCCGTCCTTGACAAAATCGGTGCAAAGCTGCCGATCATGACGGGAACGATACTGATGGTCGTGGGTATTTTCCTGCTGATGATCTTCGGACGTGTTCTTACACCAGCCGTTATCGTCGGTTTTTATATTATCTTCGGTCTGGGCTGCGGTATTTCCTTCGGAAACACCATGACCGTCGGCATGATGCGTCTGCCGATGGAACTCAAATCATACGGCAATACCGCCTTCAATACACTGATGCAGTTCGCCGGAGCCGTCGGCACCAGCGTGGCAGCCGCATGCGTTGCGTTTTCGCAGAATTCCGCCGCCGACATTACCTATGAGGCAAAAACCGCGATCGGATCCACGCACGCGTTTATCTTTTTGTTTGCGCTGACACTTTGCTGTCTTCTGCTGCAGGCCGTCGGATTTATATCTTACGAAAAGAAAAATGGGAAAAAGTGACTCGGAAAACTGCGGGCGCAGCCACGGCTGCGCCCATATTTTTCATTATGAAAAAATTTAATTATTGCAAATTGTGAAAGTGTGCGATTCAGACATTTCGGTTCTTATGAGGTTTATTATCGTACTTATGTTTCCATGTACCGTCCGGCTGTCTCTCCGTTGTCAGGTCATAGTGTACATTTTCCCACGGATCCGGCAAATCCTTCCACAGATTGTAAAGCGTCGGAAGAAAATCCTTCAATCTGCCCGATTCGTACGCCATATGGGACGCGATCGGCATATCATCCTGATGCGCAGCCATAAACTCCGCGCACTCCTCCGTGACAACAACGACGGTTCTCCAGTAAATTCCGCCTTCCACATCCTTATACATATGAATCAGCAGCGACTCACCCGGCCCCATCGGAGCCGTGCTCATCCAGCAATGCTCATAGCACTCGGTGAACGGGTACAGTGTAATGCTCTGACGGTTCACAGCCATCGGATGGTAAGGGTCAAATTCATAGGAGAATTCTACAGATCCCTCATATCCGACCTCACAGGGCGGTACAAGCCAGTCAAAACCGTAATGTTCACCGGGCGCCCAGATATGATAGCCCTTTTCCATATTGGCCCACCACCAGTCAACCATCTTTGCATTCACATCGGGAATAAACTCCGTGACATCATGTGCAATCATCTTTCCCTGATTCGCAAACTTCGGGTGAAATTCCAGCGGCGGTTCCGTGGTGATCACCTCCGCCGTGTCATACGGAACCCTCTCATATGTCTCTACAGGTTCTCCATCCTGATAGGTATGTCTCTGGCCGCCGTTAAAAATGATTTTTTCCATTTTGATCCTCCTCGCCCTGCCATCTTTGCAGGAGCATTTCCCTGATTTCTTCCGTTTCGCCAACCGGAATATTCCCAATCCCGGCAGTTGATCCGTTACGAACAGTTTAACCGTTTCACATATGGAAAACAAACAAAAAAAGAGAGTCCTGATACAACGATATTTTGTATCAGAACCATAAATCTCACATCAGAAGATATTAATTATATCTGCTCAGTTTGTCTCTTAAAATATTCCCCAACGCTTCCGCTTTGATACGCACCCAGTCTTCCTTCCAGAAAAGCGCCATATCCAGATGTCCGGTGACAAACTGATTCATAATCCGTCTCGGCGACATGACCTCAGACTGAATATGCAGATCCGGGAATTGCTTCTCATACGCCGTGAAAGCCATCATGATATCCTCACTGCACTTCCCCATATCCTCAAGGCCGATATAAATATTTTTACTTCTTTTTGTGTGATAATCCTTCGCGCGGTCGACGGAAATCCGGTATTTTGTCTGAATCTCCTGCCGCTTTTTCATTTATCTTAACACAGTTTATAAAATAACAAAACATTTTTACTCCGCATATGCAAAGATATTAAATTAACTTTGAAGTAATTTACTTTGAAGTTAATAATCAGCCAAAAAGTACTGCCTCCAAAAGAAGATATGCAAACCGCACAATTGAGTAATATAGAAATCGAATAAGAAACAGGCTTCGATATCTCAACTTATATCGAAGCCTGTTTCTCTGAGTATAAGGATAATAGACGGAAACCTGTTGTCTATCTAAAACTGAAACTCATTCACATGCGCCAGAATCTCCTTCGCGCCCGCGATCGCATCGTCGATAATCTGCAGCGCCGGTCTTTCCTCATTCACCAGTGCGGTGATCTGACCCGCCATCACGGCTCCCCCGACCATATCGCCTTCCATCATCGCTTTCTTTAACGAGCTCTCCGCTACCGGACGAAGCAGCTCCGCCGCCTTTTCCTTCGTGTTGTTATCCTCGATGGCAATCATCTCGTCCGCCAGCTTATTTTTGATCTGACGGCAGGGTTCATCCGTGCAATAACCTGTAATCACGGTGGACATATCGCCCGCCTCAATCACCGCTTTCTTCACATTCGGATGCACCACGTTTTCGCTCGCCGCCATAAACGCGGTTCCCATCTCAAAGCCTTCCGCGCCCATGGCAATCGCCGCCGCGAAACCTCTGCCGTCCGCCAGACCGCCGCTGGCCACGACCGGAATATCCAGCAGATCGACCGCCTGCGGCACCAGCACCGTCGTCGCCTCGAAGGTCACATGGCCGCCGCCTTCCCAGCCTTTTACGATCATCACATCGCAGCCCGCCTCCGCGGCGATTTTTGCGTCGGCAATGAAGGATGCTTTCACCACGATCTTGCAGCCCGCTTCATGCCAGATGTCAAAATATTTTTTGCACAGAGCCGGATCCAGTCCTGCAATCGTATCCGCATACATCACCGGCGGTTTCATGTCCACAACAATCTTTGTCACATGCTCCAGATTCTCCGGCAGCATGATCACATTCATGCCGAATGGTTTATCCGTCATGGAGCGCGTCGCCTCGATCTGTTCACGGATGAACGGCTCCGGCGCGAAGCCGACGCCCAGCACGCCCAGACCGCCCGCGTTGGATACGGCGGATACCAGCGGCGCCGTGGAAATCCATGCCATCGGTCCCTGAATGACCGGTTTTTCAATTCCTAAAATTTCACATACTCTGTTCATAAGTCCCTCCTGTTATAATTATTGAAACCTCGGCGGCTGTACCTGATATTCTCCGATCGGCACATCCTCCGTAGAGAATTTCATCTCGCCGTTATCATTCTCGCAGACAATCCACTTCAGCCAGTTCTCGTTATCCATCTGCGGATAATCTTCTCTCAAAAACCATCCTCTGGACTCCTTGCGCATGGACGCT
>Ga0192240_10707_pt1 | contig 11608 bp, 8 predicted proteins | sample Koala_Koa27_H3_FD_131237 | JGI IMG/M metagenome (GOLD analysis project Ga0192240, IMG submission 131237) | Enriched cells from koala feces incubated with labeled cellulose particles, San Francisco Zoo, California, United States - Koala_Koa2-7_H3 ...
TAAATCCAATTTCAATGGAAGAAAGCTGGTGGTTGAAGTAGCAGGCGGTGAAGCAAACGGCGGCAATCAGCGAGGGGGTTCATCCTCCGGCAGAAGTTCTTCTTCTACCCGTCCCAGTCGTTCGGAACGCGGTTACTCAGCAACACGGGGACCTAAAAAGAGAAACTACGAAAAGTAATTACATTTTTTGCTTACCATGGCCCATCAGGCATCTAAAAATAAAGCGAAACCCCAAAATAAGAATTCCGGTAGGAAGACTCCTACCGGAAAACGTATTGGAAAATCCAAACCATCAAAAGCAAATAACCAATTGAATAGAAGAGTTTAAGTAAGTTTAATAAATAAACAAATCAAATTCAGATTTTGTTTAACACTCTGATAAAAAAATATCAAAATTCTTTTAATTCTTTTTTATAAATTTACCTTTCCTTACTCTCTCTCCTATTATATCCTACCATGTAGGCTATCTTTATAAGATTTCCTTTTAAAATAAATACTTGTTTTATTCAACTAACGTAAAATCAAGTTGTTTCTTTTCCAGGTTTGCACGTGCTACTTTTATAGTAATAGCATCTCCCAGATTATATACTTTATGTTTCTTCCGTCCCACAATGCGATAATTCTTTTCATCCAATTCATAGTAATCATCATCCAAATCGCGAATAGGAATCATTCCCTCACATTTATTCTCATTGAGTTCTACATATAGTCCCCAGGCAGTTACTCCGGAAATCACTCCATCGTAAATCCTACCTAATTTATCGCTCATAAACTCCACTTGTTTATATTTGATAGAAGCACGCTCGGCATTGGCAGCCAACTGCTCCATAGCAGAAGAGTGTTCACATTGTTCTTCTACTTTATGTTCGGAAGCCGTACGCCCTCCTTCTGTATAGCGTGTGAGTAACCGATGAGCTATCATATCGGGAAAACGACGTATGGGAGAGGTAAAGTGTGAATAGTAATCGAATGCTAACCCATAGTGCCCGATGTTATAAACCGAATAACGGGCTTTCTGCATGGCACGGATGGTTACCGTTTCAATCAGATTCTCTTCATTCTTTCCTTCCACATCATCCAGTAAATGGTTGATGGAACGGGAAACATCCATTCTAGACCCTGTGGTGCGCAGCCGATAGCCAAAACGGGCAATAAACTGAGAAAGGCTTTCCAGCTTTTCCGGATCGGGCAAATCATGAATACGATAAGGAAATACTTTAGATTTTTTATTTTTAGGTACTTTTCCTACTTTTTCTGCCACCGTTTTGTTTGCCAATAGCATAAACTCTTCTATGAGTTTATTGGCATCTTTTGACTCTTTGAAGTATACACTCAGGGGCTTCCCTTTCCCGTCAATTTCAAACCGTACTTCATAACGGTCAAAATCAATCGCACCCGCGGCAAATCTTTTTTGACGCAAAGCCTTGGCAATCTTATCCAGGATTATTATCTCTTCTTTAAAATCTCCTTTACCGGTTTCTATCACCTCTTGTGCTTCTTCGTAAGTAAAACGGCGATCAGATTTAATTACCGTATGCACTACACGGGAATTTTTAACTTCTCCTTTTTCGGTGATATCAAAGATTACCGAATAAGTAAGTTTCTCTTCATGGGGACGTAAAGAGCAAATAAAATTAGATAAACGTTCGGCCAACATAGGAATGGTGCGGTCTACCAGGTAAACAGAAGTAGCCCGCTTTTCTGCTTCCTTATCTATGATTGATCCCTCTTTCACATAATGGGTCACATCGGCAATGTGTACCCCTACCTCCCATAAACCCTCCTGAAGAGGACGGATTGACAGGGCATCATCAAAATCTTTGGCATCTTTTGGATCAATGGTAAACGTCGTTACCTTCCTGAAGTCTTCCCGTTTACTAATTTCTTCTTTCGATATCTCTTCGGATATTTTATCGGCTGCTTTCTCTACTGCCTGCGGATATACATAGGGCAATCCGAATTCTGCCAGAATAGCGTGCATTTCGGTAGTGTTATCGCCTGCTTTTCCCAATATATCGACTACCTGGCCGATTGGATTTTTTGCTTTATCGGGCCATTCTATCACTTTTACTACCGCTTTATCCCCGGTTTTTCCTCCTTTGATTTTCTCTTTAGGAATAAATATATCATTGGCCAATGTGCGATTCTCCGTTAGTAGAAAAGCATACGATTTGTTGACTTCGAGTGTGCCGACAAAGGTATCATTCGCACGTTCCAGAATCTCTATCACCTCTCCTTCGGCCTTTCTGTTTTTGCGCTTCGCATAGAAAGCAATCTTCACTTTATCATCATTCATAGCATGCGCAGCATTTCTTTCAGCTATGAATACGGGTTCTCCTCCTCCTTCGGGAATAAAGGAGTTTTTACCATTGCTCTTCCGTATAAAGGTACCTGTAAGAATGGTTCCATGGTCATTATATTTAAACTTTCCCTTATCAATTTCTGCCACATACCCATCGGCCAGCATGTCAGAAAGTATATCCATACAGAGCCTTTTTAAGGGATGGGTCTTTAATTGAAGTTCGGAAAATATATATTTGGAAGATAGCGTTTGTTCGGGTTTTGAACGAAAAAGCTCCATTAACTTACCAACCATTTCACTCTTTGTCATTCGCTTACCTCCTTTTTTCTCTCTTTTTTTTGCCATAAGATTTAATTTATTAAATAGATGGTTAATTATGAATGAGTTAACACTGGGATATCGTTAAAATAATCTTTTTATTTAAAATTATCTGCATACAAAGTAAACAAAATTAATAGTAATGTGTTTATTACTTAGCAGAAAAACATCGTTTTATCAGATTACTGGAAAGCATAGCTTTTAGAAACTGTTTAAACTTTACCCGTTCTTTTATTTAATGTGATTTGAAAGGTGTTTATTTTCTTTTTAAGATGATAAAAAGAAGGGAAAGCATTAACCTATAGCCAACCTGGTTAACAGAATGCTATAGAAAAAAAGAATATACACACCCAAAACGTATAAAAATCTATGGAAAATCGAAACAGTTTCGCAGGTGTATTTTATATCCTATATTTGCATAAAAAAGAAATAACCGTCTAATCTCTCTGTGCGAAAATCTTTTAAAAAGAGTTCATTTAAATTTTGTTGATTTCTTATTCCGGCCTGTGTTGCAGTACAGGTATTTCTTCTTTTTCTGACATGCTAAGGTGATGCAAAGTACCTGACCATGAAAACGAAAGATGGATACCTGGTTCAATAAAGGGAAAAATAAGCAAAAGAAGTCTCACAAAGAAATTTGTTGAGACACCGGAGTATATTATGGCCACTACAAGGGTTGCCGTTAGTTAAACCGGAAATTCATGAATGGTTTATAGTAATGAATATGAACCAAAATTTAAACAGACTCTCAATCAAACATTGAAAAACAAGAATTCTGATTTCTTATTAAATTAGAATAAAGACAAATATGCTAGTTGAAAAATATATAAATGGCATCCTTACTAATTTTATATTTTGAGACGGTTCATTAATAGCTAGATGAAATATGAGATGTAACATTTTAGTAACAGGAGCCAGTGGCTTCATTGGAAGCTTTCTTGTAGAAGAAGCCTTAAAATTAAATTTCAAGGTATGGGCAGGTGTCCGCTCTACAAGCAGCAAAAAATATCTCACCGACAAACGTATTCATTTTATCAACTTAAATTTTCAGAATCCTACTGAATTAAGAAGCCAGATAGCCGGTTTTAAAAGCACACATTGCAAATGGGATTATGTTATTCATTGCGCAGGGGTGACCAAATGTAAAAACAAAGCCGAATTTGACCAGCACAATTATGAAGCTACCAAAAACCTGGTAGAAGTATTGACTGAATTCAATATGATTCCCCGCCAGTTTATTTATATAAGTACTTTAAGTGTATATGGCCCGATACGGGAAAATAACTATGAGCCTATTGCCGAAGAAGATACTCCCCTACCTAACACTGCCTACGGAAAAAGCAAATTAAAAACCGAGCACTATTTAAAAAGCCTTCCGGATTTTCCTTATGTAATTTTTCGTCCCACCGGCGTATATGGTCCCCGGGAAAAAGATTACTTCCTGATGGCTCAATCCATAAAAAAGCATGTAGATTTCTCGGTCTACCTGAAACGCCAGAACCTCACCTTTATTTACGTAAAAGATTTAGTAAAAGCCATTTTCCTGGCCATAGGGAAAAAAGTAGTCCGTAAATCCTATTTTGTGAGCGATGGAAAGGTCTATTCCAGTAACGATTTCTCCAATTATATCCGCAAAGAATTAGGAAATCCTTTTGTAATATCCTTTAAAATACCATTATTTATTTTGAAAACCGTATCTTTGTGCGCAGAATTCTGTTCAGCGTGCATAAATAAAACCAGTACGTTGAATTCGGATAAGTATAATATAATGAAACAACGCAACTGGCAATGCGACATTACTCCTTTGGTAAATGAATTAGAGTTCCAACCCGATTACAGCCTGGAGCAAGGAGTGAAAGAGACCATTGACTGGTATAAAAAAGAAGGATGGCTTTAGATATTTTTAAAAGGATAGAGACTCAAAAAGGATTATTTGCTGTTGAAAAGATAAGTCTGCTCTACAATGCACTTACTTCCATTCTCATTATTTGCATGTTCCACATGATGGAACACCCGTGGCAAATGTTATGGGACAGGGCCCTGATAGCTGCCATGACTTTTGCTTTGATGTATCTCTACCGTTTAGCACCCAGCAAATTTTCTGCTTTCGTACGTATTGCCGTTCAAATGAGTCTTTTGGCCTATTGGTATCCCGATACGTATGAGTTTAACCGGTTGCTTCCCAATATGGATCATCTGTTTGCATCGTTGGAGCAACTGATTTTCAATGGCCAGCCTGCGATTACTTTCAGCGAGCTATTGCCACAAAAATGGGTGAGTGAAGCGGTGAACATGGGATATTTTGCTTATTACCCGATGATTTTCCTGGTAACTATCTTTTATTTCCTGTTCCGCTTTGAACTTTTTGAAAAGGTTTCTTTTGTACTCGTTGCTTCCTTTTTTATTTATTACCTGGCTTATATCTTTGTTCCTGTGGCAGGTCCCCAGTTTTACTTTCCAGCCATTGGCATGGAAAACGCACTGGCAGGTAAATTCTTCTCCATCGGAGACTATTTCAATTACAATGTGGAATTATTGCCCGGCCCGGGATATGCAGATGGCCTTTTTTACAATTTAGTAGAAAGCTCGCAAGCTGTAGGCGAACGTCCTACTGCTGCGTTTCCCAGCTCACATGTAGGTATTTCTACCATACTTATGATTATGGCCTACCGGGTCAATAAGAAATTCTTCGCTATTTTATCTCCTTTCTATATATTGCTATGTTGTGCAACCGTTTACATACAGGCACACTATTTAATTGATTCCATTGCCGGCTTTATTTCCGGAGTAGGGTTGTATTATCTCTCTACCCATCTTTATAAAAAATGGTTTATCTCGCCGATGTTCAAAAAACGGGAAATATTACCTGTTAAGCAAAAGGTAACTACTATTTAATGTAAACTAATAGCCGATAAATATAAAAATAAGACCAAAACTACTACTTTTCTACTAATTAGTTTGTTTTTCAAACATTTTTTCTTTTATCTTTGCCCATTATTTTATTAAAATTATTAAATTTGCCTTATTATCTTTAGTATTTGTAAGGTAATAACCGAGCGATTTATTTTTAAGTTTTATCCATTTCTCTTTCTTTTTATTGCTTTAGGTTCGTTCTCCCACTGTTGTTTTTTTGGGGAGTATGTATCTTATGTATCGGTGTAGCCTGTTTTTTGTAACCTTTTTATAACACACATATAATAAGACTAAACGATGAAGATTAAACTGCTATTTTTTACCCTTGCCTTTTTGTCCTTGTTCTCCTGTACGAACGTGCGTGAGCGCCGGAGACTCTCTGAGGTTAAGAAACTAAGTACCCAGTATCCTGACAGCGCTTTGAAAGTTCTGGAAGAAAACTTCAACCCCGGTTTATTAACTATCACCAACCTGGCCGATTGGTGCCTGTTGGAGGCCGAAGTGCGCGACTCCTTGCGCGAAGATATGCAGATTGACACCCTTCTTTTTGAAAAAGTAATCACCTTTTACGAGAAAAAGAAAAATGTAGATACCAAAGCAAAAGCTTATTACTATTACGGCCGTTCCTTAATGGATTATGGGAATAATACGGATGCGCTTCTTGCTTTTATGAAAGCCCTGGAGTATGCGGATTTAGCACAGCAATATAACCTGGCAGGCTATATCAGTAGCTATATGGGAGATATTTATATAGACCAATATGAATCTATCCAGGCCAGGGAACATTTATTAAAAGCAGCAGATTATTTTAAGAGGGCAAATAACTTAAGAAGTGAAATCTTTGCAAATCGGGATATTGCACATACTTATTTGATTGATAAAGAATATAATAAAGCACTAGAATATGTATCTATTGCCGATTCTATGAGTAAAAATTTAGATGATAATTTAATCAGAGGTTCATTAGCCAATTATTACGCAAGTATTTATTTAGATTTAGGAATGTTTGATTTATCCGATAAATATATTTTAGAATCTATAAATTTAGGTCCTACCCAAAAGAAAAATTACTATATATTAATGGGTAGCTATATCCAACAAAAAAGATATAAAGAGGCTAAACATTATTTGGATTCATTAAAGAATCTTTCTAATAATACTCCTGTGGACGAATATATTATATTAAAAAGATATTATTTACTGGAAAAAGAACAAGGTAATGACAAGCAAGCTCTCCATTATTACGAAAGAAGTACTCAGTTAGAAAATATTATTTTAAAGGAAAAAAATGCAGAAGAACTTTATAAAGTAGAAAAAAGATATGATAGGGAACGTTTGATAAACCGGCATAATCAAGCTAAGATAAAGGAACAACAACTTTGGATTATTATTACCGTCTTTGGTTTGATTTTATTGCTTCTGCTGGTTACTAACTGGTATATCAATAATAAAAGAAAAACCAAGGAACTCATGTATAAACAGGAACTGGCAACCAAAGAACTGGAAGCAGCCAATCAGGAGTTGCGCATGGCAGCCAAAGAAAAAGAGTTTGAACTGATGAAAAAGTTTCTCATGGAAAAAACCTTGGTTTATAGTAAGCTAAAGATGGTTACCGAACTGCCGTTGATAGGTGATAAAGAGAAGGAATACTATAAAAACGTGAAGAAAACCTTTACCACACCCTTCTTATCAGATACGGATTGGGCCATGATACGTGAATTAATAGAGCGTATTTATCCCAACTTTGTCAAGAACCTCAAAGAGGCAGGAATTACACATGAATCCGAGATTGACTTTTGTTGTTTACTGCGATTTGATTTTAAGTCCGATAAACTCCTGCAGTTGCTGAACATGACCAAAGATGGACTCAAATCAAAAAGGCACCGGATTGTAAAAAAGCTGGGGGCGGCTAATCAACATATCAAACTCGAAGAATTCCTGGAAAAACTATAAAAAATAAGGGCGCAATTTATACCTGACACCTATATAGCCTCATTAAATATTATAATCTATTAATTATCAAAAACTTATCTTTTTATTTAATTTTAATTTTGACACCACGAATCAATGATTTTTTTTGTTTAATTTAGTATAAACGTATAATTTTGCTTACGATTATGAATCATAAAAATATTATTAATATGAAAGCACAAAGATTTTTTCTCATCACTCTGCTATTTTCAATGAGCATATCTGTTTTCAGCTTAACGCATTATAATGATGTAATTGATTTAGATGGACGTGCATGGAGAGAAGGCAAAAATAATATGCCTGATGTAAGTGCTTCTACAGATGGAAATTTATTCTCTGTATCTGGAAATAAAAATTATTCAACTTCCTCAAAAGGAAATTCAACTCCTGTAGAAGCCACATATGATGAGATATGTATAACCATATATAGTGAAACAACGGGAGAAATGGTTTATCAAACTATTACTTTAATAAAGAGTGGAGATACCATTACTTTCGCATTACCCGGAGATTTGGAAGAGGGTGATTATAAAGTGGAGATTATTTACGACGATTGGTTGTTTGAAGGAGTCTTCACTATCTAAATTTGGATTTGTTTCTTATATTATAGTGTTTAACAGGTTTTATAGGTGGCATTCAAACCCGCTGTCAGGTAGCGACCTGACAGTTGGTTTGAATTTTATAAAACACTTCTTCAGGGAAAGAGACACCACAATTTAATGGATCGCTCATCTATTATAATTATTTAGTATGCCTTTCTCTTCTTTCCTTTAGAAGAGTTTTATAATTTTTAGAATTATCTGGCCCGACTACGTAGGTAGAAAGGTCAGATAATTCTTTTATAGAGGGTAGCCCAAACTATAACAACAATATCCGGGAAGCACCCTGAACCATTTATCTCTTTTTTAGCGACTCCGCAGAAACAATTTTATAGAGTTTATCACTGGGACGTACCTTATCGGGTACTTTAAACGATACATATTCCCCTTTTTTTACTTTTTCTACCGATACCAAGTTCACCCGTGGGTCTTCTAATGTCAGGAACAGCGCACCGGTAGTAGGACCGGTAATCAATAATTTATCTCCTACCTCCATTTCGCCCGCTTCCATCAGGAATTCGGCTACCCCGAGATTCGAAAAATATTTCACTCCTTTTCCCACATATACTTTACGCTCGGTAGCTTCCGACCCATAATTCCTGCTCCACTCTCCCAGCCGCTGACCCATGTAATAACCATTCCAGAAACCCCTGTTAAACACAGTTATTAAACGCTGGTCCCATTTTTTTACCTTTTCATCGGAAAAAGTTCCTGCCACACAGGCATCGGCAGCTTCCCGGTAACATTCCACCACCGTGCGCACATATTCCGGACCTCTTGCCCTTCCTTCAATCTTAAAAACGCTTACCCCGGCATCAATCAGCTGGTCCATAAAATGAATGGTTTTAAGATCCTTAGGCGACATGATGTATTGATTATCAATTTCCAACTCAATATCACTCTCCTTATCTTTTACCACATAGCCCCGCCTGCAAACCTGCATACAAGCTCCCCGGTTTGCCGAAGCCGACATTTCGTGCAGGCTTAAATAGCATTTTCCCGAAACAGCCATGCACAACGCACCGTGGCAAAACATTTCAATACGAATTAATTCTCCCTTAGGGCCCCGTATATTTTCGGCTATAATGCCTTGATAAATTCCTTTTACCTGTTCCAATGAAAGTTCACGCGCCAACACTACTACATCTGCGAATTGCGCATAAAATTTCAACGCTTCAAAATTGGATATATTTAATTGTGTAGACAAATGTACTTCCATACCTACCTGCCTGCAATAGGTCATTACCGCCACGTCCGCAGCTATTACCGCAGAAATTCCCGCTACTTTGGCTGCATCTATAATGCTCCGCATCAACGGTAAATCCGCATCATAAATAATGGTATTTACCGTCAGATAACTTTTCATCCGGTTTTCAGTGCAAATTCCTGCAATCTCCCGTAAATCTTCCAACGTAAAAGTATGGGAAGAGCGGGCACGCATATTCAGGTTCCCAATGCCCAGGTAAATGGAGTTTGCCCCGCCCTGAATAGCAGCATATAAAGACTCCCGTGAACCCACAGGAGCCATAATTTCAATCTTTTTGTTTGTTTCTAAAGGCATAATTTAGTAATTCAGGCTGCAAAATTAGTAATTAATTAGTTGAATATCATATCCGGATAGGAATAAATTGCCAATTGATTACTAACTTTGTGCCCCTGGAAACAGCACCCGTGAAGAGTGGCTTAAAACTAAAAATTCAGTAACCCCATGAAGTATCCCTTGTATCTTGCCCCGATGGAAGATGTTACCGACCCGGCTTTCCGGCTTATGTGCAAAAAGTTCGGGGCAGATATGGTGTATACGGAATTTGTATCGAGCGATGCCTTGATTCGTTCCGTAAACAAAACCAAGCAAAAACTCAGCATCAGCGATGAAGAGCGTCCGGTGGCCATACAGATTTATGGCAAAGAAACAGAAGCTATGGTGGGCGCTGCAAAAATTGTAGAAGAAGTGCAACCGGATGTACTCGATATTAACTTTGGCTGCCCGGTAAAAAAAGTGGCGGGCAAAGGTGCGGGAGCCGGCATGCTCCGCAATATTCCCAAAATGCTGGAAATTACCAGGGCGGTGGTAGATGCGGTAAAAATACCCGTTACCGTAAAAACACGTTTAGGATGGGATGCGGACCACAAAATTATAGTAGAACTTGCCGAACGTTTACAGGATTGCGGAATTGCTGCCTTAGCTATTCACGGACGCACACGCGCGCAGATGTATACCGGCGAAGCCGACTGGACACTGATAGGAGAAGTAAAAAATAATCCCCGTATGCATATCCCCATTATTGGCAACGGGGATATTACCACCCCTCAGGGTGCCAGAATGTGTTTTGACAGATATGGGGTAGATGCCATTATGATTGGCCGGGGAAGCATCGGGCGACCCTGGATTTTTAAAGAGATAAAACACTACCTGGAAACCGGTGAAGAACTCACTTCCCTCTCTTTTGAGTGGAAACTGAACGTATTGCGTGAAGAGGTAAGAAACAGCGTAGCCCGTCTGGACGAACGAAGAGGAATTATACACATACGAAGACACCTGGCAGCTACTCCCCTATTCAAAGGTATCCCTAATTTTCGCGAAACCCGTATCGCCATGTTACGAACGGAATCGGTGGAAGAGCTATTCCATATTTTCGACACCATCCTCGAAGAAAACGGCGAAAAATAAGATACCAAGAGGAAAAGTAAATGTAACAACAGGTTAACACAGAAAAAAAAATATCCTTCAATGACAACTGATAATAGGCTATTAGCTCCCGAAAAAGACCCGATGGGAAGTGCGATATATGATTTTCATGTAAAAGGAAAAGCGGGCAGGTTACAGGTATTCTCTTCTATGTTTGACGAAGATGAAATACCGGTAGACTATTTGTTCCGCCCGTATGCTGAAATGTCCGGAATAGAACAAAAAGCTTTACAACTGGCCCAAGGTAACATACTGGATGTAGGAGCAGGAAGCGGATGCCATAGTTTAACCTTACAGGCACAGCAAAAAAATGTAGAAGCCATTGATATTTCGGCGTTAGCCGTTGAAGTAATGAAAAAGAGAGGTGTTAAAAACGCCAGGCAACTCAATTTCTTCCAGGTCAATTTACCGAAACAATATGATACGATTCTGATGCTGATGAATGGCTCAGGCATTATAGGAAAAATAAAAAACATGGAAACCTTCTTTATGAAAATCAAACAGTTACTCTCTCCTACGGGGATGGTATTGATGGATTCCAGCGATTTAAAATATATATTTGAGAACGAAGACGGAAGTTTCGACATTGACTTAAACAGCAATTATTATGGAGAGGTAGATTTCCGTATGCAGTATAAAGATTGCGAGGGAGAAGAGTTTGATTGGTTATATATTGATTACGCTACCCTGAGCTATTATGCGGAATTATGGGGATTTAAAACCGAATTGGTGGTAAAAGGCAAACACTACGATTATTTAGCTAAAATTACATTTGCCTGAGTATCTATTTACAAGGATAGAGTAACTATAAAAAAG
>Ga0192240_10708_pt1 | contig 11595 bp, 13 predicted proteins | sample Koala_Koa27_H3_FD_131237 | JGI IMG/M metagenome (GOLD analysis project Ga0192240, IMG submission 131237) | Enriched cells from koala feces incubated with labeled cellulose particles, San Francisco Zoo, California, United States - Koala_Koa2-7_H3 ...
CCGCGTTCTGTATTGCCTGTACCGGCATGACCGGATGGGAACATTAAGCGATCTGACAAAAGACCGGCTTATGAATGAGGTATGCACCCCGATCCGCAGTTTGAACAGGGTACTGGCCCAGTATCGGGAGGAAGGCCTTGTTGCTTATGATAAACACAGATTTCGCATTGTGGATGAAGAAAGATTTTTGGATGCTGCTGATAAGCTGGTCGGGGATTAGAGATAATAAATGGATGAAACGTCTGAATAAAATGAGCGCTTGTACAGGTATATAAAGCCTGTATAGGTGCTCTTTTCTTATGTGGAGGCCGGTTTTCACAATAAAGCTCCACTTCACCGAAACAGCTGTTTTTGCCATATCGGTACAAGGAAATAAACATGCCGTTTAAAGTATACTGGTAGACCTCAGCGGTCCCTTCCAACAAAAGATATAAAGATGAATTTTTCGCATCCGGCACAAGAATACTGCTTCCCTTTGGATAGATCCTGATGTCAAAATAGGGCGTTACCTGCTTTGGGGCGTGGTTAATGAGTTCTTTTACATCCATTTTTGTCACCTCTTTGGTCATAAGACCTATATTTCTGTTCTTGATCGTCTTATGATCATAATATCACAAAATAAGGAGGACGAACATGAGAAAGATGATCATTGATACAGATTGCGGAAGCGATGACGCGGTAGCTCTGATGATGGCGCTGAAATCCAGGGATATATCAGTAGAAGCCATCACCGCGGTAGGAGGAAACGTACCTTTAGACTTTGCTGTAAAAAATGCCCTGATGACAATAGAGGTTACCGGCGGCCAGAAACCACCCCTATTTGTTGGCGCTGTTAAACCTTTGTTCCGAGAGCTTGTGACAGCTGTAAATGTCCACGGCAAAGACGGTATGGGGGACGCCGGGCTGATCCGCCCCACGTTACTTCCTGAGAACGAACACGCAGTGGATGCTATCATCCGAATTGTTAAATCCTGCCCGGATGAAATTGAACTTGTAACCATCGGACCTGCTACAAATATTGCGCTGGCTATTATGAAAGACCCTGACACCATGAAAAGGGTAAAACAGATCTACACCATGGGAACTTCTGGCTTTGGCCCCGGAAACTGCACTCCGGTCTCGGAATTTAATGTTTATGTGGATGCGGAAGCATTCCATATCATGATCACTGCGGGGATTCCGGTCACCATCATTGGTTTTGATCTATGTCTGGGCAAGTCCGCCCTTACCAAAACAGAATTAGATACCTTAATGAGCAGCGGGAAGAAGGAGGCTATATTTGCGGTAACATGCAACCGGATGGTGGTCGATTATAATATCACTGCCAATGGTCAGTATTTTCTGGATCTTCCCGATGCAGTTGCCATGGGTGTCATGCTATGGGATGATATTGTACTGGAAAAAAAGCCTTGTTATGCATATGTCTGCCTAAAGGAGGAAGCCGCATATGGACAGGTAATCCTTAATGATGGCTCAAAACTGGCGATCCAGGAAGGATTTGGAGGACATAATCCCAATGTTGAGGTCTTGATTTCATACGGTTTTAAATCCACATAAATAAAATGTTTCTCTAATGCAGCAAACGGGCAATTAATCTTACCGTTCTACAACCACTGTCAACAATACTAAATCTTCACTCCCCGTATTGATTATACTGTGTTCAGAACCTTTTTTACATATATGACAAGTTCCTGCCATCAGCAATTCTTCTTTTCCATCACAAATAGCACGTCCTGTACCCGAAATAATATAATTAATATCATCGCTAGTCTCATGCTTATGTAAACCGATCGAACCTCCTGCATGGATATGGCAGGGAATTATTTTACCCTGTTCATCCATAAACATTTTTGCTGTCATTTTGCCTGTCCCACCATTCATTCCAGGTACCATTCTTTCATCTATCTCATTAAAATTTATAAGCATTTTATCCTCCATCAAAATGTGATCACTTCACAGCTATTCCTCCGGGAACCATCTCCTACTATTGAATATTACAGCATCCGCTTTTCATTTTTTGCACACTCAAATTATTTCCTATCATCTCGGAGGATTCCATAAATCACTTGCTCTATTGCAATTCCATCCAAATTCTTTTTAATACCCTCCCTTTTCATTCCTGCTTTCTCTAAAACCTTTTGTGAAGCGGTATTATCCATATGACTCCATGCATGCACTCTACTAATGGATTTGTCCTCAAATAGATATCTGATCACTTCAGAAAGTGCCTCCGTTGCATATCCCTTTCCCCACGCATTCCTAAAAATACTGTATCCTATTTCAATACTGTTGGTTTGTGGCTCATAATCATAGGCGCCGATCGTTCCTATTATTTCATCCTTGAATTGAATAACCCAACTGTAAAAATTCTTATCTTCGGAATTTTGAATATCTTGTTCTATCTTTTTTTTTAGCAGAATCTAACGTGATATAGGGATTCCATCCGGTGTACTTTGACATTTCCGCATCACATCCAAGAAATTTATATAACGTTTCTGCATCTTCCAGCTTTTCATTTCTTAAAATAAGTCTTTCTGTTTTAAGGTTAACCATCTGTTTGTCTCCCTTTTTTATAACGCCGTTCCTTTTTTAGGCACAAAAAAGTGCTCCATATTTGCTTTTTCAAGTGTGAGCAGCTGTACCTTTTTGTTAATGCCACCCGCATAGCCAGTCAGGCTGCCACTTGATCCAACTACGCGGTGGCAGGGTATAATGAGCGAGATGGAATTATGCCCAACAGCTCCGCCAACGGCCTGCGCAGACATATTCTCAAGTCCACGTTCCTTTGCAACTTTATCTGCAATTTCACCATATGTCATAGTGTGACCGTAGGGAATACGCAACATGATTTTCCACACGGATTTTCTAAAGTCCGAACATTTCATCAAAAGCGGAGGAGTAAAATCAGGAATCCCACCGCTAAAATAAATATCGAGCCATCGTTTTGTTTCTTCAAAAACCGGGAGTTCTTTTACTTCATATTGCTTTGCAAGGGAATCGGCAAAATATTTCTGGTCATCAAACCACAAGCCCAGCAGGGCTTTGCCATCACTGCCTAAAGTGATTCCGCCCAGAGGTGAATCGTAATGAATTGTATAATCCATATCTCTTATCCTTTCTACTGTTTTATTGGTGCATAGTCCTTCATTTCCGGAATAGCTCCGCCGGCAACCGCCCAAAAGTATAAGCTCGCAACACTGCAATAAGGGCTGAAACGCTGTCGGTACTTTTGAAAACGCTCCCTGCTGATTTCTTTATGATGATAGGCCATACGAATACCACGTAAAATAGCGAGATCTCCATAGCTGAATACATCCGGCCGTTGAAGACAAAAAAGTAAAATCATTTCGGACGTCCAAACACCGATTCCTTAACACTATGGGGATGATGTCACGCTGGAGAGCCTGGCGCAAAGCGCCAATGTCAGCAAATCCGAATGTATTCGCTGCTTCAAACTCAGTATGCAAATCACACCTTATAAATATCTGATGGAATATCGTCTTTCGAGAGCAGCATTGCTGTTGAGACAGACGAATGAGTCCGTAGGAAACATTGCTTCCAATGTTGGATTTCATCAAATGAGCCGGTTTGGAAAATGCTTCAAAGAAAAAACCGGCTGCACACCGAAAGAATATCGAAATGCAGCCAAAAATAATTAACATTATTATGCTTAAGCCTCATCAATCGCCTTCCCAATATCATGCCTCATATACTTATTCCCAAACTCGATCCACTCCGTTGCCTTATATGCGTTCTCCCTGGCTTCCTTGAGCGTAGCACCCTTGGCCGTCACTCCCAGCACCCGTCCGCCGTTGGTCACAATATTGCCCTCGGCGTCAAACTTGCTCCCTGCATGGAACACATAATAGCCGTCCTTGTCCTTAAAGTTCTCAAACCCGGTCATCTTGTATCCCTTTTCGTAGTGCTCCGGATATCCGGCGGACGCCAGGACCACGCATACGGCCGCATTGTCCTCAAACTCCAGCTCCACCTGATCCAGCGTGCCGTCCACACATGCCTCGAACACGTCCATGATGTCGTTCTTCATCCTGGGCAGCACCACCTGGGTTTCGGGATCACCGAACCTGGCGTTGTATTCCAACACCTTGGGGCCCTGCTCCGTGAGCATCAGCCCAAAGAAAATGATCCCCTGAAACTCCCGTCCCTCTGCCCTCATGGCATCCACTGTGGGCTGGTAGATATAGTTCCTGCAAAAAGAATCCACTTCCTCCGTATAGAAGGGGCTTGGGGAAAATGTTCCCATGCCGCCCGTATTCAGGCCCTGGTCGCCGTCCTTTGCCCGCTTGTGGTCCTGGGCGGATGTCATAATCTTGATGGTTTTTCCGTCCACAAAGGAGAGCACGGACACCTCCCGGCCTGTCATAAATTCCTCCACCACGATCCGGTCACCTGCAGAGCCGAACTGCTTATCCAGCATCAGGGTCTTGACGCCGTCTTTTGCCTCTTCCCTGGTATTGCATATCAATACGCCCTTTCCCAGCGCAAGGCCGTCCGCTTTGAGCACAATGGGCATTGGCGCATGTTCAATGTAAGCAAGGGCTTTCTCAGGGGAGTCAAATGTCTCGTATCCGGCCGTGGGAATATTGTATTTTTTCATCAGGTCCTTGGAAAACGCCTTGGATCCCTCCAGGATGGCCGCATTTTTCCTTGGCCCGAACGCCCTGATCCCGGCTGCTTCAAATGCATCCACCGCCCCTGCTGCCAGCGGGTCGTCAGGACCCACGATTACCAGATCGATCCCATGTTCCTTTGCAAATGCAACCTGGGCGTCAAAGTCCATCACGCCTATATCCACACACTCCGCCACCTGGGCGATCCCCGCATTGCCGGGAGCACAGTACAGCTTCTCCACCCTGGGACTTTGTGCCGCCTTCCACGCAATGGCATGTTCACGTCCGCCGCCGCCTACTATCAACACCTTCATACTATGTCCTCCTTTTACCCTTGGTGTACTATCTTAATAACCCTAAAAGGGCGGAACCCCCGCGGGGCCCCTCCCTGTCTTTGCTTTTATATCAGATGATTTGCAATCATATGGATAGCCTTGGGAAGGATCACCCATTCCGCTTCTTCCATCACCCGCCGCTGAAGCATTTCCGGCGTATCGCCGGCCTGCACTTCCACTGCCTTCTGGAGGATGATAGGGCCGGTATCCATACCGCTGTCCACAAAATGCACCGTGGCCCCGGTCACCTTCACGCCGCGCTTTAAAGCCGCCTCGTGAACCTTCAGGCCGTAATACCCTTTTCCGCAAAAGGAAGGGATCAGGGACGGATGGATGTTGATGATCTTTCCCTCGTACTTCCTTGTCATGGCTTCCGGGATCGCTACCAAGAAACCGGCCAGAACGATCAGGTCCAGATCGTATTCATCCACCTTTGCGAGAAATGCTTCGTTGAACCCATCCCTTGTCTCATAGCTCTTTGGGGAAATGCACACGGCCTCAATGCCATGGTTCTTTGCCCGTTCCAGAGCGTAGGCGCCGGGATTGTTGCTGATCACCACCCGGATCTGCGCATTGGTAATGGCTCCGTTGTCCACTGCATCCAGTATTGCCTGAAGATTGGTGCCGCCGCCCGACACCATCACACCCACATTCAGCATAAGGCCACGCCCTTCTCTCCGCTCTCAACGGAACCTACCACATAGGGCGCCTCGCCGGCCGCCCTGATGGCTTCCATGGTCTTATCCACGTCATCGGGATGCACGGCCAGGATCATTCCCAGTCCCATATTATAGGTATTGTACATCATCTTTTCTTCAATCTGTCCCTTCTTTGCCAGCAGGCCGAAGATGGGAGGAATGGGGTAGCTGTCCTTTTTGATCACTGCCCGGACCCCGTCCTTCAACATACGCGGGACATTCTCATAGAAACCGCCGCCCGTGATATGGCTGCACGCCTTGATGGTCACGCCCGCATCCTTGACGCTTCGCAGCGCCTTCACATAGATCTTGGTGGGAGCGATCAGGGCCTCACCAAGGGTGGTTCCCAGTTCCTCATAATAGGTGTTCAGCCCCTGGGATGTCATTTCCTTTTCAAATACTTTGCGAACCAGTGAGAAACCGTTGGAGTGCACACCGGAGGATGCCATACCGATCAGTACATCCCCTGACGCCAGGTTCTCACCTGTTATCAGATCCTTCTTATCTACAATACCCACCGCAAAACCGGCCAGGTCGTACTCGTCCTCGGGATAAAATCCGGGCATCTCTGCGGTCTCACCGCCAATAAGGGCTGATCCGGACTGGTTACATCCGTCCGCCACGCCTTTTACAATGGTTGCGATCTTTTCCGGAACATTTTTGCCGCAGGCAATATAATCCAGGAAAAACAGCGGCTCACCGCCTGCGCATGCAACATCATTGACGCACATGGCCACACAGTCAATCCCCACTGTGTCATGCTTGTCCATGAGAAATGCCAGCTTCAGCTTGGTGCCCACACCGTCCGTGCCTGAAAGCAGGGTTGGCTCCTCCATCCCCTTAAAGGCGGCCATGGAAAATGCTCCTGAAAATCCGCCGATTCCCCCTAACACTTCAGGGCGCATGGTTCCTTTTACATATTCCTTCATCAGTTCAACCGACTTATATCCCGCCTCAATATCAACTCCGGCCTTCTTGTAATCCATCATTGTATTATCATCCTCCGCATTATTTAGACCTGGTCCCAACTCCCGGACCCTTATTTCATCTGTGCCAGATATTCCTTGTAGCCAATGGACTCCAGTTTCTCAGATTTTGTTACAACATCATTTTTCAGGCCCTCTGAATACTCCTTCAGTCTGCCAAGCAAAGCCCCATCTGAGGTTGCCAGGATCTTGGCAGCCAGAATGCCTGCATTGGCTCCGCCGTTGATTGCCACGGTTGCCACCGGGATACCGCTTGGCATCTGAACAATGGAGTACAGGGAATCCACGCCGCCCAGATCAGAGGTCTTCATGGGAATACCGATCACCGGCATGGGGAAAATAGCAGCACACATACCCGGAAGATGGGCAGCCTTGCCCGCACCGGCAATGATCACCTTAAAGCCCTTTTCCTCAGCTGCCTTTGCCCAGTCAAAGAAAATGTCCGGTTCCCTGTGAGCGGAAATGATCGTCATCTCATAATCGATCCCCAGCTTGTCAAGGATCTCCGCCGCCTTTGCCATAACCGGCATATCAGAGTCGCTTCCCATTACAATTCCTACTTTTGCCATTGTTCAATCTCCTTTTCCAAATTCATTACCACAGAGGATAATTATTATTAGTTATTCTTATAGATATCTTTTTACGCTTGCCATTTACTTATAACTATAATACTAGGAAATATTTGAGTAGTCAATATAATTCTTGAAATTTTCCTATATAGAACAGAAAAATGCCCAAACCACGTGTAAAGGACAGAAAAAGGGCAGGTACCTGTCTGGCCCCTGCCTTTTCAGCTAAAATGATTAAATCAAAATTTAAAACTCCAGTGCAATAAACGGTTTATTGGTCTGTGATGCGCATACCGTGGTGGTAATGGCCAGAACCTTCTCTTCCTTATATACAAAGGTATCCCAAGTAAGTACATTTCCCTGGTCTTCTATGTTCAAAGATGTGATATCCATATCTTCCGTGATCTGTGTATTAATGAATATCTTAAGGTGGGTTGGCTTATCCTGGAAATATTTACAGACATAATCGTGCAGAAAGATCTTCTCAAGGGCCTCGCAGTCAAAGGTATGATTGCTGCATACAGAAAGCGGTATATAACTGTAATCCAGTTCATTGGTCTGACCGTCCACGCAGACACAGCGTACGACTTTATACACATAGGAATCCTGCTCCAGATTCAGTTTTGCGCACAGCACCGGACCTGCCTGTATGATCCCATGCTCAATCAGTTTGTGCGGCTTGTTGGAAAAATACTCAAAGGGAGCGATCTTTATACCGCTGGCAAAAGCAATGGACTGCCTGCCCGCGCCCTTTTCAGGTGACAGGACAAAGGTTCCTTTTCCCTGAATCCGTTCCACCACCCTGCTGCTTGCCAGTTCCTTGATGGCCGCGTTCACCGTGATCCGGCTCACATCGAACTGTCTGGAAAGTTCTGCTTCCGATGGAATCCTGTCCCCTACGGTAAACACACCATCCTGGATCTTCTGCAGGATATAATTCTGTATCTGAACATATTTTGGAACATACGAATTATTTTCTTCAGTTATCATTTACTACCCCTCTCTCCCTATCTTTCCTTTTATTCAGACACTGGAAAATGCCAAGGTGTTATGTCACCACACCGTCAACGACATTATAGCATGGCTTTCTTTATAGGGCAATTATATTTTTTTACCGATCCTGCTGCTGTAAACGAAAACCATCAGTGATGCGGCTGCTATCAATGCACCCCCTATCATTGATGTGAATTTGACCGGCTCCCCTAAAACAATGAGTCCAAAGAGGAGACTGAACAGGATCCCGGAGTAATTATAGATGCTGATCTCGGAAGCCGGAGCATACCGGTACGCATAGGTAATAAACGCCTGTCCCAGGGAACCGAACACTCCGATCAGGATCAGAAACAGGAGCTGTGACAGGCTGGGCACTACAAAATTACCGATCATAAACGGCAGGGAGCCCACTACGCTGAAGGTGGAAAAGTGCATGATGATCGTCATAGCGTCCACCTTATCCTTCAGATATCCCAGCAGCGTATAGGCGATCCCCGATGTGAGGGCTGACAAAAGCGCCATTACAAGGGGCAGGGGATTTGACTGGAAACTGGGCCGGAACACAATACTCGCCCCAAGAACAGACAGGGCCAGGGCGGGCACCTGTATGGGCAGCATCTTTTCTTTCATAAAGACCACTGCCAGAAGGGTCACAAAAATGGGCGACAGCTTGTTCAGTATGGTCACATCCCCCTGCGCCGCATGGCTGGACGCATAAAACAGGGTGACAAGGCCGAGGAAACCGGAAACGGAACGTCCAAACAGACCCACCTGATATTTCCGTTCCCCAAAATAGGATCCCCCATTGCGATGGATCATATAACATGCGGCAATCAGGATAAACAGATTGCGCATAAAGATCTGTTCCATGGTGGGAATCTCCCTGGTCAGGCGCACCACTACCTGCATGGCTGCAAAGGATAGAGCCGACAGTATCATATATATGATTCCTTTTTGTTTCTGTGTTACAGGCATAGTTTCCTCCATATGAATGATCCTTGATCTGAGCTTAGAGTGATAGATTGCACCCATTTTCACAATGGATGTCCTGAACAGTTACGATATATTTAATATGTCATTCTTTTCAAATATTATGTCTTTTTCGTCAATGACCTGATTAAAAATAAGGATATACATATTCCTCCTGCGGTTTCTCAGCCGCCTCAATACTCTGAGCCTTTAGTAACAGGGAGCCGCCGTCTTCTGTAACTCCCAATATTCCCCTTACAACCACCCAATCCCCATCCTGAAGGTCCAGGTCTCCATTGCAGTCCACCAGAAATCCCAGGGGACTTAAGTCAGCTGAGCAGCACCACATGGAAAGGCGGACCAGGGCAAAACCGCATTTTTCATCCATATCCGGAGCCCGGTAAACAAACCCTTTCATCACAACAGTGTATCCAATATAGGTTTCATAGAAACTGCCCAGTTCATAGATCCATGTATAATAATCCTCATCCCCAATGGTTATGGTCTTTGTTTCTTTATCCAGTCCCTTCAGATCATACCATGGCCTTTCATCCTCACCATTGTCTTCTCTTTCATTCTCACTTTTGTTCCCGTTTTCATTGCCTGAAAGCACTTTGGAAATGCCGGAACTGCCATAATCTTGGGCAATGCCTCTCCCCTCAGAAGCAGGCAAAGGCATCGCCAGCATCAGGATGGGAATGAGCATTACAAAAGAACGTGACAGGCTGATCCGGTACCGGGGTGTGGGTAAATATCTGGCCTGCATACCTGCCCACAGAAACAGCAGAAGAGAAAAACCGTAAAGGTAAGGCTTCATCTTAGGTGTCACATAGTTTAAATACCTGCCCGAATAGGTGAGGCAAAACAGCAGGATGCCAAGGAACAGGCAGCAGACACATTCCGCCAATGCCTGGAGGTCAAGCCCTTTTCCTCTCAAATCCATATGGGCACTCCTCCCTTTTGGCACGCCATAAACAGGGCCGTCACCAGAAAGCACACAAGGAATGTGGTGAAAAGCAGCCGCACCACAAATCCGGGCCGGCAGCCGGACCGCAGCATGGCGGCATTTTTTATATCCATCATCGGGCCAAATACTAAAAATCCAAGGATTGCTCCCATGGGCAGATTTCCGGCCATGCTCCCGGCCACCACCGCATCGGAGGAGGAACAGAGGGAAAGTACAAAAGCCATTCCCATCATCAAAAGAAGGGCGATCCATGGATCCGTCCCTTCCCCTGCCCGCAGTCCTCCTGGGACCATCTTCTGAAACAGTGAGGATACAAAAATCCCTATGAGAAGGAACTTACCCACTGAAAAAAATTCATTCTGCCCATGCCGGATCACCAGTCCGAGGCGTGACTGCCCTGTTCCCTTCCATGCAGGTATGCGGTAATCCACGCAGCCCGCCTGTACAGGCACGGGATCTTCACACAGACAGTCCCCTGGCGTCCTGATCAGAAAGGTCAGTCCGCAGAGTACGGCACACACGATCCCCAGGACGCACCTGGCCGCAACGATCCGGTAATTCCCGTTAAACGCATACCAGGTGGACAGGATCTCCACCGGATTGATGACAGGGGATACCAGCATAAATGTAACCGCAGCAGGCAGGGGAACCCCCTTTTTTACCAGACCCTTAAAAACAGGTATGGATGCGCAGTCGCAGACCGGAAGGCAGAATCCGGCAGCCACTGCAAAAAGCTGGCCGGCCAGAACTGTTTTCGGGAACGTTCTCCGTATCCATGATGGCTGCACATATACCTGGATCAGGGATGAGAGAAGGGCGCCCAGGGCAAGAAAAGGGGCTGCCTGCAAAAACACTCCAAGAAATGTGCTTACAAACCGTCCCGCCGGAAAATCCAGTCCATTCAGCCCGGAACATATCCCTCCATAGATTCCTGCGGCAGCCGCTGCGGTCAAAAACCAGAAGCATGGTGGAATGGGGGATCTGAACATTTCCGAGACAAAACTGTCCCATTTTCTTTGGTGGAATACCTTTATGCCGGGATTACAGCCGGACAGGATGCCGGTCATCCTCCCCATATGGCGGCGTCCCCTGCGGCTGATAAAGGCACAGTCGCTTGCCCCTATCTGTGAAAATGCAGCCGCACCCGCATTTGGAATTCCAGTTGTAAGACCGCTTTCCTGTGTCACGTAGACCACTTTCTTGATATGTATGGCTGTTTTGGCAGTAAACTGCAGGAACATTTCTTCCAGTTTATGAAAATGTTCCATACCGTTCCACTCCATAAGGATCAGATCAGGCCCCTGGCCGGGACCGCGCTGTTTCAGACAGTTCCGTATGGAGTTAACGATAAAAAAGGGGCTTTGCTCCAGCCGGCCTTTTGAAAAAACCAATTTTTCCACTCGGCCGGCCTGTTTTCCCCGTGTATGCGACCTGCTTCCGGTCAGCT
>Ga0192240_10714_pt1 | contig 11526 bp, 10 predicted proteins | sample Koala_Koa27_H3_FD_131237 | JGI IMG/M metagenome (GOLD analysis project Ga0192240, IMG submission 131237) | Enriched cells from koala feces incubated with labeled cellulose particles, San Francisco Zoo, California, United States - Koala_Koa2-7_H3 ...
CCAACTTGGCCCGAAGCATGGGAATTGTCCTCCTTTCCGCCTCACTACGGACAACGCCACCCGTAGTCTCTGCTTGGGCGGCGCTTGTCCGGTAACGTGATAAGCTCTTATTTTATTTTTTCCCTTATTTACGGGGTATAAGCCATTTTCCTTTTAACAACGGCGCTACCGGGCCTGCCGGACCCATGGGACCACGGGGATGCCCTGGCATACAGGGACCAACCGGGGCCACAGGTGCCATGGGACCGCAGGGATATGTCGGACCGACCGGACCGACCGGGCCAATGGGGCCGCGGGGATTTGACGGGGCTACAGGCGCTGTTGGACCTCAGGGACCACAGGGCATACAGGGTCCTGCCGGGCCAAGGGGAGCCACAGGCGCCACCGGTCTTCAGGGACCACAGGGCATACAGGGTCCGACTGGTGTTACCGGGATACAGGGTATCCAGGGACCACAGGGTATTCAGGGACCGGCTGGGCTTAGAGGTGCCACAGGCACTACCGGCCTTCAGGGGCCTACAGGAGCTACGGGCGCTACAGGACCGGCTGGAGCAATGGGTATCCAGGGACCGGCTGGACCTACCGGGGCAACCGGGCCGCAGGGCATCCAGGGCCTCATCGGACCTACCGGAGCCAACGGTGCTACCGGCGCTACTGGCGCTACGGGAGCACAGGGTATTCAGGGACCGGCTGGACCTACCGGGGCTACTGGCGCACAGGGTCTCCAGGGGCCGGTTGGGCCTACCGGAGCAACCGGAGCCGCCGGAACAGCCGGAACTACCGGACCTACCGGAGTAACCGGACCTACCGGAGCTACCGGGCCCACTGGCGCTAACGGGGTTGCCGGACCTACCGGAGCCACAGGCGCTAACGGAGCCGCCGGGCCTACAGGACCCACAGGAGCTACTGGCGTTGCTGGGGCTACCGGCGCCACAGGCGCTAACGGAGCCGCCGGACCTACCGGACCTACAGGGGCTACCGGCGCTGCTGGGGCTGTAGGACCTACGGGTGCCACAGGCGCTAACGGGGTTACAGGACCTACCGGGCCTACGGGTGCTAACGGGGCTACCGGACCTACAGGGGCAGCCGGCGCGGCTGGAGCTACCGGTGCTACCGGCGCTACAGGACCTACCGGCGCCACAGGACCTACCGGTCCCACGGGCGCTACCGGTCCCACGGGCGCTACCGGTCCCACGGGCGCTACCGGTCCCACGGGCGCTACCGGTCCCACGGGCGCTACCGGACCTGCCGGTGACAGCGTAGCCTGTGCATGTGTTGCTCAGATGCGAAATGTACTTCAGCAGATAATTCAGCTTTATCCAACGGATAATATTGTGGTATCAATGGAAAGCGGGGACAACGCAAGCGGCCGCCCAGGCAGCCTTCTGCCAGCCCCTAATACTAATCCCAATGCCGGCCTTCTCCAGCTAACCAATAGCCAGGGTGTGGCACAGGAAGCAGTTTCCATCTGCCGGATTGCTTCGGTCAGGATTACTAGTGCAACTTATAATGATGCCATCACTTACCTTCCTGCGCCAACGCCAACGCCAACAGACTGCGGCGCTGACTGCGAAGCCGCTGTCCGTTCCTATCTTCCGGTAGGAACGGCTGGAGCTAGTATCAAGGCTGGAGGGCAAACGGTAGGGCAAGGAACTGTTCTGGTCAATGAATTTGGCATTCTAGTACTTGTAGGTGCCAATAACAGTGACCCCACCTTTGTTTCTGCATGTAAAGCAGAAATACTCACCAGATAAATCCATGCAGCTTATACAGTAAACATGTGACACTGCTGGTATAAATCTTTTTGCCGGGGCAGAGCCGTAATATCCTTTTATCCGCCTTCCCCGGCAATCATACCTTAAACTCATCGCAAAGTTAAGGGGCAGTTTATATGTATGATAACTATACCCAAAATACAAACATGTCCAATCCCTTATCCGATTCCCCATCTAATTCCACGGGGCTGCCGGAACTAATACGAATATAATAACAAGTACCCAGCCCCTGGCAGTGAGAACAGTCAGACAGGACAGCAAGCTGCAATCGTCATTATCGGCGGTACCATATGGCTGTCCTTGAAATAAGGCTGTTGCAATCCCACTGGCATTAGTCGGTGATATTGCGGCAGCCTTATTGTAAATTATCCCCAATTAAAATTTTCTTTTCCGGCGCCAATCTCAAAATGATATTTCACAATGCCGATATCAATCTGGGACATCGGGCGATTGTCCTTTGTGTGGATGGATACGGTATTCCCATTCGCTTCGATGAAAAAATTCTGTTTGTTAAGGCCCGTCGGAGCAAGCACCGACGCTTTCATGCCATTTATAAACCATTTATCACTGCATGGCTTACATAAACGTTCCATGCTCTTTGACTTATGCTGCCTGCCATCAGTCATGCCATAACCAATCGCAATGACACCAACTAATTCCTCATCAGGGGCTAACGTAACCTGACACTTTTTCGCATTGTATGTGCTTGTGACCCAACACGAATTAAGACCTGCCTGTTGGGCTTTAATCATAAGGCGTGCTCCAAAATAGCCACTCTTCACATAAAAATCGCCTTGCATTTTTGCTACCAGAGCAATATAGTTTTTTACATTTTTAAATCTCCCAAATAAGGGAATGAAGCTTTTAAATGCACCCTCATTGTCCGTTACTAACTGAATATGCAACTGTCCCAGCCGGTTACACTGCCCGATTTCTTCTTTCAGTCCATCAATAATTGCAGGTGGAAGTGGTTTTGTAGTATAATTCCTAACTGCGTGCCTTGCCCTGATTGCTTCTAATTCCGTCATAATTGGTTCCTCCTGTTTTCGCTCAATTTCATGTCACAGTATTACCTTGTTAAGCAGTATTCTCTCTGTAAGGGCGCCCCAATCGCCATTTTCATACTGTATTCCTTTCATGTTAGCCATGGCTGCCAAACCATGTACGGTTGCCCACATTACCAAAAGGTCATCTCTTAATTCTTTTTCATCAATGTTTAGCTCCCTCATACTTCTTTTTGCACCATTTACGAAAATTTCAAATGGAGTACAGGAGCCATTCCATGTAATCTCAGTTTCTTTTATCTGAATGCCCAGGTACTCACTGTCAAATAAGAAATTAAAATAGTGGGGATATTTTGCAAAAAACTCCACATAAGCAACGCCCATGGAAATTGTAACATACTGACAGGAGTTTTCTTCCACTGCCTGTTTTAGGGCGGTTGCGAATCTGTCGGTAACATAAGAGTACATTCCAAGAAGCAACTCATCAATATTTCCAAAGTGATTATAGCAGACAGTTGCTGATACTCCTACTTTCTTTGCTACCTTTCGTAAAGAAAACTTTTCAATTCCCTCCTCATGGATTAGCTCAATTCCCTGTTCAATGAGTGTTTCTTTTAAATTACCAAAATGATATGGCTTTTTTCCGCTTGTATCTGTATTCATATTCCATCCCTCTAAGTTAACATATGTTAACATTCATTATATCCGCTATATTAACGCTTGTCAATATTGATATGAAATTTATATCTGAAAAAACAACGCAGAAAGCCCCCTCCCCCAACCTATTATCTGAAACTGCGGAGAAAGGCCTGTATGCGGCTGACTTGTACACCAACGCCATCCATTACTCATATATTAAAGTATGCTGGTAGGGAAAATTCAGCATGATGTGAAAAGGGTACACGTAATGGAACAAAGGGACACTGATAATTTTAATCTTTCCAGATTTACTGGGTATAGAGTCACATTCCTTTTAACAGCGGATTAATCGGTATTCCAGAGGACGCTGGTCCACAGTGGCCTGCCGGTCCAGCCGAAAATGCTGCCAGCTATGCTTCTCTCCATCCGCAGGGGGATATTACTGTAGTACTGTTTCCCCTGTTAAACGGAGCAGAAATCAGCGGAACCTGAAGGAGTTTAAAGAACAGTATAATGACCGCGGCAGCGTCCACTTTTTAAGGCCGCCACACATGTTGATTATAATATAGTATCGGGCAGACCTATCAGATTCTATGACAAATCTAACAATATTATCGGCTATTTGGCAATTACGCAAGTGATAATCCACCAGCCTGAAAAATCTGCTGCCCCTGAAGCGTTTTCTTTCCCGGCGGTCCATGACTGCATTTAGCAATCCTGATAAACCTGACCCTTATGGAAGCAATTGTAACACCATAAACAGCGGCTGCCAGCCGCCCTGTCCTAATCCCAGATGCTGTCCTCCCTGGCCCGGTCCTGACTGCTGCCCAGACAGATGTCCCACTGGCCCCACCGGACCGGCTGGTCCCATGGGTCCCAGAGGATGCCCTGGCCAAATGGGGCCTGCCGGACCGACCGGTGCCATGGGACCACAAGGTTATGTAGGACCAACCGGAGTGACCGGGGCAGCCGGCCCCCAGGGAATACCAGGCAATACGGGAGCGACCGGCCCTACTGGTCCCAGTGAAACAATCACCACACGGGATACCATAACCGGTAATCCTGGTGACCCTGCCAACGTAGTTGATGTAACAGGCTCACCAAATCATATATTAGATATCACAATTCCAAGAGGCGCTACCGGACCTACCGGGGCTGCGGGAATTCAGGGTCCTGCCGGAGCCACGGGTGCTCAGGGGTTACAGGGAGCAACCGGACCGACCGGCGCAACTGGACTGCAGGGGCCAACCGGACCAACTGGCGCAGCGGGACTACAGGGACCAACCGGGCCGACCGGCACAACAGGACTACAGGGGCCAACCGGACCGACCGGTACATCGGGGGCTACAGGGGCCGCAGGCCTTACAGGAGCAACCGGGCCAACCGGGCCGACTGGTCTGCAAGGAATTCAGGGCGTCACCGGGAGCACTGGACCTGCTGGGGCAACTGGTCCTCAAGGTATCCAGGGTGTCACCGGAGCAACCGGCGCAACTGGTCCTCAAGGTATTCAGGGTATTGCTGGAGCTGCCGGGGCCACGGGTCCTCAGGGTATCCAGGGTGTCACCGGAGCAACCGGCGCAACTGGTCCTCAGGGCATTCAGGGTGCGACCGGACCAATCGGACCAACCGGACCTACTGGACCGACCGGGGCCACTGGACCGACCGGACCAATCGGACCTACTGGGGCCACCGGACCGACCGGACTTACTGGACCGACCGGGACCACCGGTCCCACGGGCGCTACCGGACCTACCGGAGCCACGGGACCGACCGGGACCACCGGTCTCACGGGCGCTACCGGACCTACCGGAGCCACCGGACCGACTGGACCGACCGGGGACACCGGCCTGACTGGAGACACCGGCCCGACCGGAGAAGCTGGTGCAACCGGCGAAACCGGAGCCACAGGTGAAACCGGCCCGACCGGCCCAGCTCCTACGATAAACATCGGCTCAGTAACCACAGGCGATCCTGGGACGAACGCAGAAGTCATTAACTCCGGGGACGAGAACAATGCAATATTTGACTTCATCATTCCAAGAGGTGAGCCTGGCGGAGGCGGAACGCCCGAAGTCCTGGCAACCGTAAACACAACAAGCCAGGATACTACCCCTGGCGGAGCACTGGTATTTAATGAAAATCCACTTGTATCCGGTTTTACCATTTCACACCAGGCCGGTTCCACTGATATCATCATCAATCAGCCCGGCATCTATGAAGCTGCATTTCATTCCACGGTTGCAGTTGCATCCGGGACACCCATTCCGGCTACTGTTACAGTAAGGCTGGAGGCCAATGGCGTACCTGTTCCCGGTGCGGTTGCAAGCCATACCTTCGCGGCTTCCGGTGAAACGGGCAACCTGTCCTTCACAGTACCGTTCCAGGTAACCGCAACGCCAGAGACCATCCGGGTGGTGGTGGACAATGCGGGCTTTACGTTCAGCGATGTTTCCCTGACCGTTGTACGTCTGGGAGATACGGCATGATTTACCGCATGACGGGAAGTACGGTTCAGGCCAATATAAACTGAACAGGACAGCAGACGGATTCTTACATCTGTCTGCTGTCCCTTATCCATACACAACCATTGCATCTGATGCCAGTCAATTGTCCGGCAAATCCTAACGGACCGTAAAATAATTATGGTACATCTGAAAAAAGTTATCAGAAGTACACCCCTGCCCCTTGGAGAAATCCACAATCTCTTCCAGATTATCCTTGAGTTTTACAGTATGTTTCCTTACAAAAGGTTCATAAATGGCAAGAAATGCCTTCGTCTTTTTTTCCTGAGCCAGCATGCTTTTTCTCGCTGCAGTAGCTTCCTCGTCATAAGCATTGGTACACTTAAGGACGTAATATTTTCCATCCTGTTCAAGGATATCACTGATTTCATCCTGTTCAAGTGTAAATGCAGCTTCCTCCCTGATATCCATGTCACTGCTCCATTCCATGGTATGGTTAATCTGCACATTCCTTGAACTTCTGGACGCAATGTTGGCAAAGTCGGCATTTTCCTGCTGTACCTGGGACAGGATATCCTCAGCGCGTTCCCTGGAATCCAGCACAATCTGCTGTACCTGGATTACTTTTGCCTCGGCATCGCTCACCTCCAGATTCTCATCCCTTGTAAGCTCCGCCACCAGCTTATCTGCCCGGTAATACTCGCAGTACAGGTCATAGACCTCGCTTTCAGTCACACCCATGTAATCCCGGTCCTGCTCCGACAGGCCGCGGTAATATTCTTTTGCCAGGGCCTTCAGGCTGTCCTTTTCCTGCCCTGTCAGTTCTATCCCCTGTTCATCCGCCATAAGGTTGGTGGTCCCCAGCTCAATGAGGAACTGTTCAATCTGTCCCAGCAGTTTTTCCTCAAACGTGGCGCCGCTGTCATCTGCCTTAACAGACCACAGCTGGCTGGTATATATATTCTGGTACCGGTTACGTTCCGTGGCTGCAACAACCATAATCTGTCCCTTTGTATAATCCTTTTCAACTGTCCTTACGCCGTCGGATGACACTGTTTTTTTAGAACAGCCCGTGACAGACAGGGCCAATGCCATACACATCGCCATCCCCATATAGACAGCCCGCTTTTTCATCCCCCGTACTCTTCTTATTTTACCTATGTCCAATACGGAACTCCTTTCAAAGCAGGTGTTTCAGGATTTTGAGCACACCATCATTCTCATTGCTGTCCGCCTGGAACCTGGCTGCCTTCCTCACCTCATCCCTTGCATTGGCCACCGCAAAACTGTAATATGCCTGTTCCAGCATCTCCAGGTCGTTGAGCTGATCCCCGAACGCCATTGTCTCTTCAGGCTTTATGTTCAGGCTTTCCTGAATCGTACGGATTGCCCTTCCTTTATTCACGCCCTTGGCCATGCAGTCCATCCACATATCACCTGCGCAGGACATCTTCAGTTCGTCCTTAAATTCTTCGTATATATCCCTGCTGGCGGCTTCAATTCCCTGGGATTTATAAATGGATACCTTTACACACGGCTCATCCAATCCAAGAAGGTCATCCACCCGCGTTAGGTTGAACTTGTAACTCTCAATCAGCCAGTTCATCAGCCTTTCATTGGAAGATTCCAGGTAATCCCCATTAGCGCCCGCATACACAACCTCCAGGTCAGGATACCGGCGGACCTTCTTGATTATGCGGTGGACCAGTTCCTGTTCAATTGAGTACACATAAAGGCTTCTGCCGCAGCATCCCACATACGCCCCATTGTTGGCAACATAAAATATCTTCCTCTTAACCGGTTCAAAGGCATGTTCCACGCTGGCCCAGGGTCTTCCGCTGGCAATGGCAAACTGAATGCCTTTTTCACGCAGTTTTAAAATGGTATCAAGTACTTCCGGATTAATCTTTGACGAACCGTCCGGTACAAGGGTTCCATCCACATCCGAAACAATCAGTTTAATCATCTTCCCAATCCTCCAAAAGCCCTTTTATCTCCTGATTCAGCCGCCCCAGCGGCAGGCCCACCACATTTGCATAATCTCCGTCAATCCCCTTTATATAGGCCGCAAACCTGCCCTGTATCCCATATGCGCCGGCCTTGTCAAGAGGCTCACCGCATTCTGCGTATTCACTCATCTCCCCGGGTGTCATGGGATACACATGGACATCTGTCTTCTCGGCAAAGGTAATCCCATGGGTCCTCCCCCCTTCCAGGCATAGAAGCACGGTCACGCCCGTATAAACCTGATGGGTCCTGCCCTGAAGTTTGCCTATCATTTCATAAGCCCTCATAGGGGTTCCTGGCTTTCCAAGAATCTCGTTGCCCACAGCCACCACGGTATCTGCTCCGATTACCATGGTGCCTGTCCCGCATCCGGCCGCTATGTCCTCCGCCTTCTGCCTGGACAACTCCATGACCACCTGCTCCGGCTTTTTCTCAACCGTCTCTTCCTCCATCTGGCTGGGCCTGATTTCCGGAAAAATACCAATCTGATTCAGGAGTTCCTTTCTCCTGGGAGAGGCGGACGCCAGTACAACATGGTATCCGCCCCATTGTTCATTTCCATTCATGCCGTTCTCCTATCATAATCTCCATGCCGCCCATCATTTGACAAATGAGCCATGGACATACCTGTCCTTTCACTATGACTGACCAATCAATAAACCTTGAGGCGCCCAATCACCGGCTCCTCTTCTTCCATACCGCCCATCCGAAGCCTCAGGCAGTGTATGAAATCCACCAGGTAGAATACCGTCAGCCCCACTGCCAGCATACTGCCAAGATTACCGGGGATGCGGATTACCAGGGTGCGGACCCTGCTGTCCAGCACATAGAAGAAAAACAGGCCCAAAAGCCCCCAGGCCAGACTGCTCTCCAGACATACCATTCCTTTATAATTAAATGCCTTATGGCTGTAATCCCACCAAAATGCGCCAAACAGGCGCACCATGATATTGGCAGTCACCAGTTCCAGGGTCGTAGCCATGGCCATGGAAGCCGTATAAAGCTCAACCGGCCTTCCTGAGACCGGGCTTAGAAGCATACACGCTCCCAGGGCACCAAACCCATATATGATGCAAAAGGGGCCATGGCCAAAGCCACGGTCCACCACAGGCCGCTTATATTCAACACTGAGAACGACACATTCCAGTAAATATCCAAGGAAACTATACATAAAAAACCAGTTGATGAAACTATAAATATCCATTGTATCTTCTGTCCTTCCTGTCTAATGTGACGCTATCCCCCAACACACTAAAAGTAAGGATTCATTCCCAGGGCCAGCAAAATTCCAAGAATCGCACCAGCCATGACCTGAAGAGGCGTATGTCCCACATACTCCTTAAGCTTCTCCTGAAGCACCTCCGCGTTCAGCTTCAGTTTCAGCGGATTCTCATTCAGGATGGAATTGAGTAGCTTGGCCTGCTTACCGGTCTCGCGCCTCACTCCGATGGCATCATACATGACAACCATGGACACCACAAATGACACTGCAAATTCAAAGGAGCCAACCCCATATTTCAGCATGGCGGCCGTGGTCATGCCGCACACAGTGGCTGAGTGGGAACTGGGCATGCCGCCTGACCCCACCAAACGCTCCGCATTAAAGCTTTTATTGAGAGCAAAGTCAATCAGTGTCTTGAGGAACTGGGCAACCACCCATCCCATCACCGCGCTGACAAGAACCTGATTGCCAAGCATTTCTGTCCAAACATTCATATTGTTTTTCTCTTTCCCCTTTCGCTAACGTCTGGCCGGCTGTGCAAAAAAGCACATCATCAGCCAGCGCTTAAACCGGGCCGTTGTCTCCAATGTACTGCATAGCTTATCCGCGCATGTCACGGCATATCCGGCCTTGGTCACAGGCGGTATGGGCGTCAGGGGCCACATATGGCGGAGGATGATTACCTCCTCTTCCCCTGTCAGTTCAAAATACTTCCCTGCATTGCGGAGCGCTTCTTTGGGATGGGTAAATCCATGAAAATGCCTCCCCGTCTCCCTGGCATGTGTATGCCAATCGTATAAAAACAAATCATGGAGAAGCCCTGCTCTCGCAGCGCTTCTCCAATTTCCTCCAAACCTTTTACATAACTTATATCCTAAATATGAAACCTGTATACAGTGGGCTTTACATGTGGTAGTCCCATGCTGTATATATTGATCCATAGACTGGAATACAGGATGCTCTAAAATGTCCCTGACACATTCCATATATTCCTGGTCCCCCGTGTAGTCATATAATTCGGACGGCTCCATGGGCATCACACCTTTCTTCTTTTATCAGATACATTATCTGACATTTCAGGTCCGCTGTCAATATCCAATCAGCCAATCATAAAGTTCCTGATACTTGGCGGCAGAGGTTGACCAGGAATAATCCTTAGCCATGGCCCTGTCAATAATCTTATTCCACTCACGGCGCTTATTGTAGTATATATACATTGCATACCGCACACTGCCCAACATCTCATGGGCATTGTAATTTGCAAATGAAAATCCGGTGCCGGCGCCCTCATATTCATTATATGGCTCAACCGTATCCTTTAATCCGCCGGTTTCCCTGACAATGGGCACTGTCCCATAACGAAGGGACATGAGCTGGCTCAAACCACACGGCTCAAACAGGGACGGCATCAGGAATGCATCACATGCAGCGTAAATCTTATGCGACATGGGCTCAGAATAATAAATCTGGGCAGATACCTTATCATGATACTTCCAGTCATAATGACGGAACATGTTCTCATATCTCTCGTCACCGGTTCCCAGGACTACCAGCTGCATGTTATCATTGCACAGTTCATCCATGACGCCCTGAATCAAATCCAGGCCCTTCTGGTCCGTGAGCCGTGAGACAATTCCCACCATGAACTTCTTCTCATCCACAGGCAGTCCCAGTTCCTCCTGGAGCGCCTTTTTATTCTTTGCCTTTTCCTTACGGAAATTCTTGGCATTGTACTTCTGGACAATATACGGGTCCGTCTCAGGGTTGAATTCATCGTAGTCAATCCCGTTGACAATGCCCCTCAGACTATTTGCCCTGGATCTCATAAGTCCGTCCAGGCCCTCTCCATAGAATGGCATCTTAATCTCTTCCGCGTAGGTATCGCTTACCGTGGTAATGGCATCTGCAAACACAATGCCGCCCTTTAACAGATTACCGTCCTTATATGCCTCCAGCTTATCCGGAGTAAAGTAGTAGCTGGGCAGTTCCGTAAAGCGCTGGATTGTCTTAACATCCCATACGCCCTGGAACTTAAGGTTATGGATTGTAATGACGGACTTCATGTCACGGAAGAAATCACCCTCATGGAACTTATCCTTAAGAAGCACGGGTATCAGTCCTGTCTGCCAGTCATGGCAGTGCACTACATCAGGCTGGAATCCGATAACAGGCAGTGCGGACAAGGCTGCCCTGCAGAAAAAGCAGAATTTCTCCAAATCCCAGTACCAGTCTCCATATGGTTTGGGACCGTTAAAATAGCTTTCATTATCAATAAAATAAAAAGTAATGCCTTCATGGACGTACTTGAGGATGCCTACGTAGCGGCTCTGTCCCAGGAAATCCATATAAAAATGGTCCACGTATTCCATCTTGGAACGCCACTGTTCCTTTATGCACAGGTACTTTGGTATCATGAC
>Ga0192240_10694_pt1 | contig 11515 bp, 15 predicted proteins | sample Koala_Koa27_H3_FD_131237 | JGI IMG/M metagenome (GOLD analysis project Ga0192240, IMG submission 131237) | Enriched cells from koala feces incubated with labeled cellulose particles, San Francisco Zoo, California, United States - Koala_Koa2-7_H3 ...
AATAACCTCATATGATTTAATGATCCCTGAATGGTCTGCAGAAAAAAACCAACATCTCTTTCCAACACCGGCTATGCCAGACATTTTATCCATCATGGTAGCAGATAGAAAGGGTACCGTTCCATCACCTAATTGTCCAAGGTTTAAATCAGTTTCGTATAAACGTTGATTAATTTCAGGGCTATCTCGAAAGAGATGTTGGTTTTTTTCTGCAGACCATTCAGGGATCATTAAATCTGTTTGTGCAGATGGGCGTCCGCTTTATCTCCCTTGCGGAGAACGTGGACAGCTACCTAAACCCCGACAGCGTTCCCAAAACAATATCTATTAAGTCATTCTTCCAGTCTGCCCCTCCAAAAGCACCTTCCCCAAGAATATCCTTATTTATTATACTATTTAATAACTTTGGAGCTCCTTCATATGGTGTTGCACAAGTAATTATTTTATCTATTTGATTGTTGTGTCTATACATCATATGATTAACTCCTATTAGGAAAACACACTGTCAAAAGGGTTTTTGCTTTTGGCGGGGGTCAGCCCGCCTCGGCGGTGTCGGTGGTGTTGATTTCAATGTACTCGGCAATCTTGCGGAACTCGTCCGCGAACTTGAAATGAACGCTGATATTGCCGTTTTCGTAAACCTTGATATGGTCTACCAAGTCCGTGAGGATTTCACGGGTCAGCGTTTCGATGCTTTGATACTTTGCAAAGGCTACCAGCGCGGGGTGTTCCTTGTCAACGCCGTTTGCCAGCTCCGCCCGTTCCGCGTTCAGCCGGGCCAGCACATCCGCAAGCTCGGCGGCCTGCCGTTCATAATCGGATTTCATATCCCGGTATTCCTGCTGGGTGATTTCCCCGTCTTTCCAATCTTGATACAGTGACTGCTTGTAGCGGGTTATCCGGGTCAATTCCTTTTCCTTTGCGGCTATCTGGTCGTTAAGGCGGTGGGATTGACTTTTTTTCAGCGGGGCCGAGTTGATGTTGGTTATCATTTCCGAGTAGGAAACGGCGGTGTTCACTTGATACTGGATAGCGAACAGAACGGCGGCCTCCAGACGGTTGTGCTTGATAGAGTGCATGGAGCAGGCCGTCCGGGAGCGGTTCTTGTAAGTGGAGCAGGCGTAATAGATATTTTTCCCGCTCTGGCTGCGGGTGATGGATTTCCCGCAGTCCGCACATTTCAGAAAACCGCTGAACAGGTGAACCTCCCGCCCTTTGGGGGATGTCCGGGTATCGCGTACCAGCAGGGCCTGCACCTTGTCAAAGGTTTCGTGGGTGATGATGGCCTCGTGGGTATCGGGAACGCGCACCCATTCCTCCTCGGGCACAGCCTCTATCTGGTGTACCTTGTAGCTTTTCACCCGGCGGCGGCCCTGTACCAAATCCCCGGTATAGATGGGGTTGGTGAGGATTTCATGTATCATGCGGGCCCCCCACATGGGGTCGTCCGCCACAGCCGAGGAAACGGGCAATCCCTTTTTCCGGCGGTATGCCGTGGGGCTGGGTATGCCGTGTTCGTTCAGATACAAGGCGATGGCCCTTTTAGACGAGCCTTGCAGGAGCATGGAATAAACGCGCTTGACGATTTCAGCCGCATCCGCATCCACAATAAGCTGGTGCTTGTCCTTTGGGTCTTTGATATAGCCATAGGGGGCGAAAGAGCCGATATACTGGCCGTTGCGCCGCTTGTAATCAAAAACCTGCCGGATTTTCTTTGAGGTCTGGTAGCAATAGTTATCGTTCATCACGTTGGTTATCGGAACGATAATGTTTGAAACGCTGTCGGGGTTTAGGTAGCTGTCCACGTTCTCCGCAAGGGAGATAAAGCGGACGCCCATCTGCACAAACAGGTTATCAATCAGACTGCCCGCGTCACTGTAATTCCGGGCGAACCGGGAAAGGTCTTTCACAATCACGCAGTTGATTTTCCCGCTCATCACATCGGCCAAGAGCCGCTGGAAGTTTTCGCGGTTGGCATCCGTCCCGGTGTGCCCATCGTCCACATATTCAACGGCGCTTTCAAATTCGTCCATGTGCCGCCGGTAGAAGTCCCCCAGCAGGTCACGCTGGTTCTTCACGCTGTTGCTATCGTCCTTGCCCTTTTTCAAATCCTCTTTGGAAAGGCGGATGTACTTGCCCAAACGCCAGCGCCGGATAGTGTATGTAGGGGTCAAAGTCTGCTGATACCCTCTGTTTTTAGCTCGTGCCATTGTTCCTCCTTCCCTATCACATTACACTTATATTATACCTCTGCCCGGGGCAATCAACAAGGATGTCGATGCCTCGGGACATTTTGTCTCGAAGTGGGAGCAGGCCGCAACAGCAGTCACAGCCCGCTCTTTTGCCGGATAAGAAAGGCCGCCAGTGTCTCCTGGAGGGAGGGGCCGCCCTCGGCAAACTCGATTTTCACGCCCACGCCGCCCACGCTAAAGCAGTACGGATTGACGGCCTGTTTCACAAACCGGGCCAGCCGCTCCTCCCGGGGGAGGGTGCGGTCAAAGGCCATACCGCTCACGTCAGCCAGCGCATCCGCGCTCACCGCGCCGATGTCCACGCTTTTCATTTGTTCCAGCTCTTGTGCGGTCAGTCTCACGGTAAAACCTCCTTTTGCGTTTTTGGGTTGGTGGGGAAACGCGAAAGGACAGCACTCCGAAAAGTGCTGCCCTTTGGCCTGTCCCTACCTTGGGACAAATTGTCTCGAACTTAATAGGGGCTGTCCAGAAAATGCGCCTCGGCCTCTTCCAGCCCCCGGCAGTCGAACACTTCATAGAGCTCGGCCACCACACGCCGGATGTCCCCGGCAGAAAAGCCGCAGTTTTCCATCGCATAGATGACATAGCCCCGGCACACGTTGTTGCTCCACGGCTGGGCCAGCAGAGCGGCCAGAGCGGGGTCGTATTCCATAAGTCCGCCTCCTATGTAAAGATGGGGAGCGCCGGGCCCGTATGTTTGGCCCGTCATAAGACAGCAGGTAGCGGCCCGGCGTTCCCTTGTTTTGTGCGGCGGCCCCAAGCGGCAAGCGGCCAGCTTATCCCTCGCGGATCGTGGCCGTGGGGCTGGCAGTCTCCCCACACGCGGCGGTGGTGTTGGTCGCTCGTCCTCCCGTGGGAGAAGTCACCGCGCACCCGCCGCCCGGCTCCCCGCGTTCACCCGGGGCCGCCCGCTATTCAGTTGTGGAGAAGAAAAAACTTCCTCTCATTAACCGAGACATTTTTGGATGGTTTTCGGACTGGTTCAGCGGGAATTTTTCAAAAACTTTTTCATGTTCTCCAGCCCGCGCTCCACGGCCCGCCGCACCGCGCTTTCGTCAACGCCCTCGGCCAGTGCCACCTCGGAAAAGCTCTTGCCGAGGATGACGCAGGCATCCACCCGGCGGCCCTGGGCCGGGGGCAGGCTGTTCAGCGCGTTCCACAGACGGCAGAACCGCTCCTTGAGCTCCAGAACCTCGTCCGGGGTGGGCTCGTGCAGGCAGGCGGAATACTCGATGCCGTCCTCGCAGTCCAGCGAATACTGCGCCTTGTGGCGGGAGAGCCGCCGCTGGTAGGCCGCCTCATAACGGACACTGGCCTGGAGCGCCTCGGCCACATCGTCAGAAACTTCCATATATTCATCCTGGGTGTACCAGTAGTAAAAGTCGCGCAAGTTTATGATAGTCATTGTATGTACCTCCATATCGTTTTTGTGGTCGGGTTGCGGGAAACGATATGGAGGGCGGCGGGGAGCGGCACCTGGGAGCGCCGCCCCTCACCTTGGGACTGTTTGTCCCAAAGCCGGGCAAACAAAAAACGCTTGCGCGGCAAAATACCACGCAAGCGCATAAACTGAGGTAATTATCTAATTTGCAACAATTTTCGCAGAGTGCAGCGGAAAATCCTTGTCTGGGGCCCGGGCTTTTTTTGACAGGTCAGGGGGGCGGACAATATAGAAAGACACGGCTTAACCTCCTTTTGCCGCCGCGTCAATAAAAACGGCGGTCTTGAAATCCGTTGTTTCAAAACCGCCGTTTGGTTCGTTTTTGTTTGGGGCGCGTCAATAGCCAGCCGCCATCCAACGGTTTTTTTATATGCCGTTTCCGTTGGCGGCTGGAGGGTATAACAGATTATTGTTCCAATAAAGAAAGTAACTAAATATTTGCAGATGCCTGCTTAATCCCCCTCGTCCTCTTCCTGCATTTTCAATATTTCTTCATCAATGTCTGCCTTAGCCTCTGAACTGATATAACCCTCTGTTTCAAGCTCAGTATCTTCCAGCACTTGTCGTGTAATCTCCCGGTTTCTTTGAAGTATATTTTTCAAATATTCCCGGCTCATAGGTTCTGTCTGCCAGAGATCCGCCGAAGAATTGCGGTGTTCCTCATACAATTCCGTTTCAATACCAGCCTTGTCAAATTCTCGCACCAACTTCGCTATGCTACGCTCACTGTTGTATTCCTCCAAACCAACCAGAAACACATAATCGTGAGCTTGGACTTTAGCCCGAAGTTCTGATAAGGACTGGTTGGGAAAGTGCTTACGAAGAAGTTTCAGAACCGCCGCATCCGCAATAGTTGTTGTTAATTTGATACCATACCTAAACATTGCCTATACCTCCCGCGATTTTTCAATATGATATTTATATCTCCTCACATCCTCAAGTTCGGGACATTTTGTCCCAAAGGGCCGAACAATCCCAAACAAAACTGTCCGCCATAGCCCCGCCTCGTCTGCGCTTTTGGCTCACTCGTCCCGGGTGGGGAAGTCGTGTTCTGAAATAACCTCGCCGCTGTCAGCATCTTTCACGGTCACATGGACGGCCCATTCATCGCCGGGGACGCCGCAGAAGATTTGATACTGGCCTAAATAGGTCGCGGGCCATACGGTTGCATATAAAGAGCTAATCGGCAGGTTTGCATCGTAGTCGTCCTTATTTACATACACATTGACTTTCCACGGTATTCCCGCATCATCAGCCTCTGGATATTCTGCGCTTTGAATAGACGGGAAATTGCCAAAGCCATATTGAAAACGGCCCGTATCATATATTTGCGTTTTGTATGTTTCAAACTGTTCTGGCAGGAAAACGTAATTGACTGAACCGTCCGTATTGGCCGTAATATCAGTAATACGCTCCATAGGAGCCGTCTCACCCTCGTGGTCGTATTGTGCGCTGTTATGAAATTCTGCAATTACATCTTCTGCGCTGTTACCGCCCATAAGCGTGATGGGTATTTCAACAACAATATAGCCGTCCTCATTCACCGGGGGCGTGTATGTATTTGTCGGCCCGTCCGCACCGGACGCATCCTCCTGCGGTTTACCCCCACAGCCTGCCAGCGAACCGAGCAGGAGGAAAAGTGACAGGGCAAGCGCGGCCCCCTTTTGTAATCGTCTTTTCTGTTTCACCATACCTGCGAACCTCTCTTTGCTTTTTTTCATCAATATCAAAATGAACCACGCCGCCGCATACAGCAGGACATAGGCCCCCGCCAGTACAAGGGCGGTGATGTACTTTTGCCGAAGTCCGGCGGTGTAGCTTTCTGCGGTCTGGCCCGGCTCCACGGTGATATAGGAGCGGTCAGCGGGGATCGCCAGCACCCGCCGCTCCACAGCGGCCCCCGCGTCCACGACATTCTGGCCCAGCTCACGGGTGAGGGCCTGCTCGCTCCATTGATAGCCGCTCCCGCTGGTGTCCCGGTAGTACACCATGTAGGCGGTTTTGGTGGGGTTCATGCGGCGGTCGCGTCCGCTGGCCCCCGTGTTCTGCACCTGGACGGGCAACACTTGATAGGGCGAAAAGGTATAAACGCCTTTGTCCTCGTAGCTGTCGGCGGGGAGGATAGCGGCCAGATACTTGATGGAGAGATAGCCCACCGCCGCCACTAAAATCAGCAGCATCACCCCCGCCACAAAGACGATTGATTTTAGTTTTGCCATACGCACCTCCGGGGAGTACCAGCCGCCTACTTCGGGACATTTTGTCCCAAAGGGCGGGGCTGCTTTCAATGCGAAACCTTATCTTTTCCCAGCCGCTCCGCAAGCCACGCAAAGACGGCCTCGCTATCCTTGGAATGATTAGGTGAAAAGCCGATAGCGATAGATTGATTTGTGTCCATGATAAACTTTGCAAACGGGATTTTCCGCATACCGATGCGGTCAAAGCGGTGCTCCACCCGTTCAATTTTGTGAATAGGGATGAACAGCAGACGGCCCCTATTCCGGCAAACGATGAAACTTTGCATCAAATGTATTTCGCCCTGCCAAACTTTATAAACGGGGTGGGATGCAGTATATTCTTTATCCAACAAATAAGTATCGTTATCAGTCAAATTGCTTGTGGCAGAACGGGCCAGCATAACCGAGCGCAAAGCCCCTAAAGCGATTATCGCAACGATGCCCAGCAAAAGCATCGGCTGGTAGGATGCTAACTTGGGGGAGTACCGCAAAAGGACAAACGCACATACCGCAAGCCCGATTGCATAGAGCACAAATTTGCTCAATTCTTTCAGCATAAAATCTTTTTTAATCTTTCCCATGACTGTTTCCTCTTTTCATCAATTTTGTATTTTTGGCCGTGGCCGCTCAAAACAAAAAGACGCTCCCCGCCGCGCAGGTTCCTGCGGGCAAAAGAACGCCAGTCTTGACAGTATGAAATTGAGCATGACAAAACTGCGGGGCTATATAGTTATAGCACCGCTCCGCTTGCTTGCTTGCTTGCTTGCTTGCTTGCTTGCTTGCTTGCTTGCTTTAGGATGGCAGAAGTTATCACGTTTGTCAAGCCCTTTCTCCGAAATTTTTGAAAAAATACACCAACGCAATTATAACAGAAAATCCCCCGCCATGCAAGGGGTGGAAACGGTCTAATTTTAGCGAATTTATAGGGAGCGCACAAACGGCAAGCAGGGCAAGTGTGGCCACACTTGCCATTTTTGACTGGCCGGGGGCCGTCAAAAATGCTTGTTGGGGAGCCTCCCCAAACCCGGCTCTTTGGGACAAAATGTCCCAAAGAGGTTGGCTGCGTCACCGCCGCTATCGCGTCTGTTCCTTATCGTCCCGCCCGTCCGTCAGTCCGAGCAGATGGTCGATGTTGGCCTTGACCGCCACGGCCTCCCGCATATCCCGCTGGGCCTGCCGGTACTCGGCATAGAGGGCCTTTTTCTTGTCCGCCAGCTCCCGCCGCTGTTTTTTCAGCACGTCCATTTTGGGGAGCTTTTCACCGCCTAACAATTCATTCATAGCGGCCCGGGCCGCCCGGTAGGTGGCAAGCTCCGCCTCGTGCTCGGCCAGATACTTTTTTGAGTACCGGGCCGCCTTGTAGCCGTCAAACACGGGCCGGGCCTTGGCATAGTCCACCACGGCCCCCATCAGCCCGGAGACTTTGGAGAGGGCGGCCTCGGTGGTCTGGAGCTCCCCGGCCAGCGCGTGGGCCCGGTCAACCGCCGCCGTGGTCTTTGCCGCCAGCGCGTCATAGTCAGTGAGATTGTTCTCCTGCAGGAACTGGAGGGCGGCGGCCATCTGTTTCAGATTGTAGACCTTGGCCCACCGTTCATAGGCCGGGCCCTTGCCCTCGGCCATGCGCTTTTGAATGTCGATGATAAGGCCCACCTGCCGGGGCGGGGGCGGTACGTTCTTGGGGAGCTCCGGGAGGGGCCGCTCTCCGGCAATCACCGCCCGGATGTCCCCGGGGTCAAAGCCCGCGCCGAGGGTGGATGCCCGGAGCCGGGTGTACTTGTCCTGCCCCGGCGCGAGGAACGATACCACGCCGCCCCGCCCGCGCTTGACGGCAAAGCCGGACTCCTCCATCAGCCGGAGAAACGCCGCAAAATCGGCGGGCTTTTTTTCAAGAGCCGCGATAATCGCCAGCCGCACCCGCTGTTGAGCGGAGGGCGGCTTGTCGCCTATCCACTGGCCATAGTGGAGGAAACGGCCCTGGCTGTGCAGTTTGGGATGCTGGATAACAGACAGATGATTTTCCAGACATACCCGGTCAGAGAGCCGCCGCAGAGCCCGCGCCGATCTCCAAAAGTCCCGGAATTTCCGGGTGTAGTCTAAAGTGATTGGATTGTAATAAATGTGATTGTGAATGTGCTTTTTGTCTGTATGGGTGGCAACGAAAAAGGCGTGTTTCCCCTTTGTCCAGCGCATAGCCGTTTCATAGCCTACCCGGTTCGCCTCCTCCGGGGTAATCTCGCCGGGGGCAAAGGACTGGCGGATTTGATAGCAGAGCACGTCCGCCTCCCGTTTCTGTTCCCGGCCCGTGACGGCTCTATACTTTGCCTTGGAGAGCAGGAACTCCGCATCGGCGGTCTGGTGGTCGCACTCATAGGAAGAAATAAGCTCCCCGCCCTGGGTCTTGTCCGGGTTCTGCCCATAGTCAAACCTGTCTTTCAGCGATTGAGCAACCGTTTCCCCTTTGCTGATATGGTGGGTAATAAGCCGGGTTACTGCCATAGATATTCCTCCTCTCTGAAAACGTCTTTCCCCGCCTTTGGGACAAAATGTCCCGAAGTACGAAAAGCCGGGGAGCGGCACAGCACCGCTCCTCCATCGTCTGGACGGCGCTCAGTCCCACCGCCTGCTTGTAGGGCCGGATGTAGGTCGTGGCCGTGGCAGCACCTCCTCTCGCTATGAACAAAGACAGCAGGCAAAGCGCCCGCTGTCTTTGTTGTTAGCTCATTAACTGAATTATAAATGTTGTATTAGTTTAATCATCATAATAGTTCAGCATATGTTCATAAATATTTCTGGTCTGTTCTTCATCCCCCCATGATAAGGGTTCATCAGCATAGCTTAGTGTCCAAAATGGTTCTGTATCCTGGATGTTTCCAGGCAGACTTTCCCACAGACTAAACATTCGATTTGCAAATTTTCTTACATCCGAGTAATTTTTATAAATCTCTTTTAATTTACTCATTAAAGTTCTACCAAACCGTTCATAATCGAGATTATTGTAATCAATATGTGTTCTTACATAAATGATAGCCTTTCTAATATCCGTTTCCCACTCTAAATAGAGCAAATCATCGTTTTCGGGGTTATCAAGGAATAGTTCATCAAGCCGTTTAATAAAGTCATTTTCTGTTACAAGTTCCTCATAAAGCAGAATTGCATAAACCAACATTTCTTCCATGATAGCCCCCTCCTTATATCCACTCAATTTGTTAATGAAATGTCTGTTTAGACATTGAGTATATCACATTTTGGTGCAACAATCCACTCCACCTTTGGGACAAAATGTCCCGAAGTACGAAAAGCCGGGGAGCGGCACAGCACCGCTCCCCAGCAGGTCACAGCTCCACCAGCGCGGCAAGCTGTTTCAGCAAATCAGACAGAGGGCCCCACAAGGCGGAGTAATCCCGTTGGAGGGCCGATATTTCCTCGGGATAGATGCCCCCGTAGGTGTTAGCATGGATAGCCACTTGATTGAGGTTGTTTGAGCACCGCCGCTGGAGGGACACCAGCTCCCGGACGGGGGCAAGGTCAATCTGGAGCACATAGCCGCACAGAGCCATCCTCCGCATATAGGCCCCCATGTTGCGGATGCCCGCCTGGGCCATGCGTTCCCGGATAAGCGCCTGCTCTTCCTCGGACACCATCACATGAAGATGGACGGGGCGGCGGCGCTTTTTTCCGGCCATGCCTACCTGCCGCCCCGGTCGGGCGCGTCCCGCTTGGGCGCAGAGGGGGCCTGCCGTTCCCCGGCCAGCTTTCCGGCCTCTTTCATCTGCTCGGCAATCGGGCGGGGCCTACCCTCCCGCAGTAGGCCGGACACCTCCGGGGCGGGCCGGAGCTCATAGTCCGCCGCCTGCTTTTCCGTCAAGGGCTTTGTGTAGGTCAGATGCCCCCACGCAAGGAACGCGCCGCCCTCCACGGGTACGCGCTTGTCATAGTTTACGATCTCGTCCGGCGCGTTGCCCGCAGGCTTGGGGAACGTGCCGATGTCCACGGGCCGCTGGGTGGAGTAATACTTGTAAAGGCCGGGGGCCTCAATCTGCGCCACCTTGACGGAGAACTGCTGCTGGTAGTTCTCCACCCGTTCCAGCAAGTCCCGCTCCAGCGCGGCCCGGTCACTGCCATAATGCCCCCACTCATACTGCCTTACGCCGTGTTCGTCATCGTAGCAGGCCCACGTCACAAAGGGGGACGGGGCCGTGGGATGCTCGCCCAGCGCAAAGCCCCGGCCATTCTCCAGCATGACGGCCTTTAAGATTGCATAGCCTTGATTTTTGTCCATAGGAACCTCCTCTCGAAATGTTAGCATTATCCGGGGAAAACGGGGCAGGACGTGTAAAGGTACGCCCCGCCCCAAAAGCGGCCCCGGAAAGCCTTGAAAACAGCGGGGTTTTATACCCCCAAATGCTCACGCATCACCCCCGGTATTTCCGCATATATCCCCGCTGTTTTTTCTGCCTTGCGGCCTTGGAGCAAGCCTCGGAGCAGTAGCGCCGCCGCCCGTCCGGGAGAAAAGGCCGCCCGCAGATGGGGCAAGGCCGGGTTTCCGGGGCGGGCCCCTCGGTATTGAGGGCGGCCTCCAGCGCCGGATTTAAGGGAAGTACCGCCTCCCGGAAGTAGCGGCAGTAAGCACCCGTCCAGCACTTCCCCAGCATATAGCACTCGCAGTCGAGGGGCAGACAGCCGTATTCCCGGTCATAGTTGGCGCACCATTTTGTGACAAGGGAGCGGATGGCCGTCTTTTCCTCACGGGTCAGCTCACGCAAAGCATCACCTCCCGCCGCCCGGCCTGCCCAAGAGGGACTGAAAGCAGGAGCCGCAGGGGATGCCGCGCCAGTAGGGACAGCCACAGCACCGGGAGCCCTCGGGGGGCTTATCCGGGCGCGGGGGCTGGGGCCGTGGGCGGCGTTTCATTTCCCGTTCCAAAGGGTTCGCTGTGAAATTCATTCGCCGCCCTCCGTTTCTCCCCCGTCCTCATCCCACGGGGGGAGGTCGTCATATTCACCGCCGCCATAGTCCTCGCCGTACTCCTCCGCCTCGTCAAAGTCCTCGCCGGGCGCGGCGGCCTGCTGTTTCGGGCGGTAAATCTTGAAGTACCACCCGGCCCCGCCGCCGAGGGCCAGCACCGCAAGCACCAGCAGGAGCGTCCCCGCCCCCGCCGGATTTTTCCGGCTCGGGCTCGGGTTCCTCCGGCTCGGTGGTGGGTTCCGGCTCCGGCTCCGGGAGCGGTTCGGGGACGGCCTCCGGGGAGGGCTCCGCAAGGGCCATCAGGTCGGCCACGGTGACAGCGTTTAAGAAATACACGTTCTCCGTCTCCCGCTGGCGGTCAATCACCAGATAGAACACGGACTCGTCCGCCGCCATGATGGTGAAAAATTCCTTGCCGTCCTGGTCGATGGCGTTATCCACCATCGTCCCCTGGCCGTCCGGGGTGAACGGGTTGGGCTCCGGCTCCGGGGTGGCCGGGGGCTCGGTGGGCTCCACCGGGTCAAGCCCCTCCCATTCCGGCCCGCCCGTGCCGTCCGCCGCGTCCTCGCCGCCCCCGGCGGGGGGCGGGGGGGGGGGGGCGGGGGGGGGGAGGGCGGGGG
>Ga0192240_10717_pt1 | contig 11494 bp, 6 predicted proteins | sample Koala_Koa27_H3_FD_131237 | JGI IMG/M metagenome (GOLD analysis project Ga0192240, IMG submission 131237) | Enriched cells from koala feces incubated with labeled cellulose particles, San Francisco Zoo, California, United States - Koala_Koa2-7_H3 ...
CTGGACACCTATTTTGCCCCCTGGCTGTATGACACAGAGACCGGCGTTGACATCGACGATGAGGTGTATGAGCGGGCATTTGTCATTCATGTCCTCTATTATGATTCGAAGGATGGGGAAATCTCCCGCAGCAGCTTTGACCAGTATATGATTCTGCCCACCGACGGCTGGGGCAACATCTCCATCGGTATGGAAAGGGTGGGAGATGACTATTATCTTTTCGGGCACATGTACTCGGAAAATCAGGCCACCTATGGGCCGACCTATACCCTGGTGGCAAAGCTGGGCGGCCATGACACCTTTACCTATGAGTATTCGACCGTGCCGTCCTGGTACGTCATCAATGACAGGACCCAGGCAGAGATGAATGAGCTTCTCGGCATTGAGGAGCCGCTGCAGATTCAGACTCTTTCCCTGTATGATGTGCTGGAAAGCAGTGATACTTCCAGCGCGGAGGCGTTTTACGATTCCGTGGGCGAGCGGGCGCTGTGCTACCTCGACATAGAATACACTGACTGGGATGGATACGATGTGACGGAAACCGTGACGGATTACACGAATCTGCGTCATTATCTCGAAACCGGGGGTCAGGACTGGACGGAGCGTGAGCTGCCGGAGGGCTATGAGCGGGAGGTCTCCGATGCCTCGGAAGACATGATCGCCTTCGTGGAGGAGATCGATGCGGGAGCGGGTACCACCTTTGCGGCAGATGGCGTGAACATTCTGGACGACACGGACGGAATATATTACGCCAGCTTTGACAGCGGTACACTGACCCTGACCCTTTACTGGGATTCGGAGGCCGGGCGGCCCACGGAGATCTGCATCACCGAGCAGGAAAGCGAGATCGGCACCGGCGTATGGTATGCGGCGAAGGACGCCATGCTGCAAAGCGATGTGTTCGGCTTCACGGCGGAGGAGATCGAGCCGCTGCTGGGTCAGGTGGGCTGGACGGATTACACTTCGGGCGTTTCCATTGGGGACTACACCTGCATGATTTATCTGGTTGTGGATGCGGGGATATGGCTGTATCTGCAATAAAAAACGGCATTACTATATAAAAAGGAGCGAAAAATATGAGCAACGTAATGGTTTTTGACCACCCTCTCATTCAGCACAAGCTGTCCATCCTGCGGGATGAAAAGACCAGCGTCAAGGAATTTCGGGAGTTGGTCAGCGAGATTGCCCAGCTGATGTGCTATGAAGCCACCCGCGACCTGCCTTTGGAGGAGGTCCAGGTGCAGACCCCTGTGGACGTGGCGACCTGCCACCGCATTGCGGGGAAAAAGCTGGCTGTGGTGCCCATCCTGCGGGCCGGGCTCGGCATGGTGGACGGCATGGTAGCGATGATGCCAAACGTCAAGGTGGGGCACATCGGCCTGTTCCGTGACCCGGAGACCCTGGAGCCGGTGAAGTATTACTTCAAAATGCCCCCCGATATCGCGGAGCGGGATGTCATCATCGTTGACCCCATGCTGGCCACCGGCGGCAGCGCCTCGGCGGCAGCCACGTTTTTGAAGGAGGTGGGCGTGAAGAACATCAAGCTCATGTCCATCATCGGCGCGCCGGAGGGCGTGGAGGCCATGCAGGCCGCCCATCCGGATGTGGATATCTTCGTCGCCGCCCTGGACGACCATCTGAACGAGCACGGCTATATCGTCCCCGGCCTGGGGGATGCGGGAGACAGAATCTTCGGCACGAAGTAAGGCACCCGATAACTGAACACGATACGGAAAAGCGCGCGGTGTGATCCTCGGTCACATCGCGCGCTTGATCTTTCGTTATATCTGTTATTCGGCCGTTTCGACGGTCTCTGCGCGTTTTTCCTCCCAGAGCCTGATCGCATCGCATATCAGATCCAGGCTGTGCTCCAGGCCCATGACGCTGGTGTCCACGGCCAGATTATAATACTTGGTGTTGCCCCAGGGACGGCCTGTGAACTGCTGATAGTGGCGGGCGCGGTTGGTGTCCGTGGCGGAGAGGTCCGCTGCGGCCTGTTCGCGGGGGATGTCCATGCTCTCTGCTACCCGGTCGATGCGGTAAGGGGTGGGGGCGTGGATGAACACCCGGAAGCAGTTGGGGTCCTCATAGAGAATATAATCCGAGCAGCGGCCCACCAGAACGGCGGAGGGCTCCGTGGCGGCGATGCGCCGGAGTATCCGCACCTGGGTGGCGAACAGCTTTTCCAGAGGGGACAGCTCCATATGAGCGGCATAGCTGGAGGTCACGAAGTCGTAGACCACGCTGTGGGCCATGTTGTGCTCGTGCTTATGTATGAAGGATTCCGGCAGGCCGCTCTCCTGGGCCTCCATGGGAATCAGCTCGTCGTTGCCGAAGAATTTGGCTCCCAGACGCTCTGCCAGCTTCTGGGCCAGCTCATATCCGCCGGAGCCGAACTCCCAGCCGATGGTGACGATGCAGCGCTGACCGGCTGCGGCCTCCGGGGCCGGACCGATGGCCTGCTCCATCTTGGTGTCCCGTTCCACGAAGTGCATAAGGGGCTTTTCGCATACCCGGAGGAACAGCTTCATCACCAGCCCCACGGTCAGAGCGCAGATGATGGTGCCCTCCCGGACGCCTACCAGCTTATGGAAATAGATCAGACTGGTGGCGGCGGAGATGCATACCATGGAGCAGTCGAAGATGATCTTGCTGCTGGATACGGTCAGGCCGGTCTTTTTAGAGATGGCGAGGCTCATGCCCTCTCCCGGTGTGGGTAGAATCTGCGGGGTCAGATACAGCATGACCCCAAGGGCCACCATGGGAACGCTGCAAAGCAGAAACAGCAGCCGCATGGGATAGATCTCCGGCGCAGGCAGGAAGGCGAAAATGGCGGTGGCCAGATTCACCAGCAGGCCGAAGAAAAAACTGGCAACGATCTGCAGGAGCATGTCGGGCTTGAAATCCCGCCGCAGGATGATGATCTCCACCAGGATATAAAGACAGTAGCTGATGGTGGTGCAGGTGCCCAGATTCAGGGCGGTCAGGCTTTCCGCCGAGCATATCTGATACAGCACGTTCGCCAGGCAGGTCACCGGGCTGACGCCCAGAGAGGATTTTACGGAAAATACCACGCCGACGGCCATGATGAACAGGCCCAGACAGTACACCACAAAGCGCTTTACCCACCGCAGGATAAAGCCGGGTTCCTTTAATTTGCTCATCTTGATTACGCCTCACCTTTTTATAAGAAAAATATATCATATAATTTATGGATTCTATTATAATATCCTTTTCAGAAAAAGTCCACAGCAAAATCAGGAAGCCGTTACCGGCGGCGCCGGTCATAGGCGTGGCTGCGGCCATAGCAGGCGCTGCACAGCCGTCCCCGGTGGTGCAGGGGCAGCGCTGCCCCGCATTTTGCACAGAAGCGGATGTTATTTTTCAGGTTGTACAGCAGTATTTGATTTATTTCGTCCGCCACCTGCTCCCGTTCGGCGTAGAGCCAATCCCGATCCACATCGCAGTCGAAGGCCTTGGCGAAGGAAAAATACAGATCCAGCTCCCGGCAGTATAGCTCCAGCTCCGGCAGAGTATAGGCGGACTGCTTTTCCGGCAGCGCAGGGGGCTGAAGCGGCTCCTCTCTGCTCCATGTGCGGAGAAAGCGGAAAAACAGCTGGTTGAGGGTGTCGTCCGTCTCGTCAAAGGGAATGTTGGCGGCCCGCAGCTCCTGCTGCTTGGTGAGCTGAAAGCCTGCCTCCCGTATACGGGAGATGACCGTGATATATCGGGTAATGTCCAGCTTTACATAGGGCTGCACCGTGGGCATACGGTTCCAGACCTCCAGAACCTCCAGCAGGTCGAAATCCACCGCCGTTACCAGATCGGAAAAGCCCACCACCGCCGTCTGAATAGGCGGAACCACGGCCTCCAGCGCGGAGCGTATCAAAGCCAGATTTTCCACCGCGCCCACATAGCCCTTTTCATACATCCCATACCGCCCGGCCCGGCCGGCGATCTGCTGTATCTCCTCCGGCTTCAGCTCCCGGCGCTCGTGGCCGTCGGACTTCTCTGTTTCCATGAATATAATGCGCCGGATGGGCAGATTCAGCCCCATGCCGATGGCATCGGTGGAGACCACATATTCCATCTGACCGGAGAGGAAACCCTCTACCTGCTTGCGGCGGGTGGCATAGGGCAGGGCTCCGTATATGATGGCCGGCTCCTTTCCCCGGCGGCGCAGATCCTCCGCCACGGAGAGAACGCCCACCTTGGAGAAGGTGATCAGCGCATCCCCGGGCTGGACGGTGGTATAGTCCATGGTGCGGGTCATGCAGAGAAGGGGCGTCCGGCGCTTGTGCTCCACTACCTCATAGCTGTCCCCGCAGGACTGGATGATGCGCAGAAGGATGCTTTTGGCCTCCGGTGCGGCGCACAGGTGTATCTCCGGTGCGCGAACGCCCAGTATGGCCCGGGTCCAGGCATAACCTCGCTCCCGGTCGGCGATCATCTGGCATTCGTCGATGACGGCCACGTCATAGACGGCGTCCAGCTCCAGCTTTTCCGCTGTGGCGGCCACATGGGTATCTCCCGGGCGGCGGTCCTCCTCCTCGCCTGTGGTCAGAGAGCAGGCAACCCCATCGGCCAACAGGCGCTCCTGTGCCTCCAGAGCCAGCAGCCGCAGGGGCGCCAGATACACCCCCGTTTCCGCCCGGATAAGCTGCTGAAAGCCGGCATAGGTCTTGCCGGTGTTGGTGCCGCCGATGTGCAGCACAAAGTGCCGCCGCATGGCCCGGGCCTCCGGGTATTCATCCTTGGGGTTCAGAGCGGCCAGGGTATCCAGGCTGGTGCGGATGGCCTGAGGCACATAGTAGACAGAGTAAATGTAGCCCAGCCCCCGGTTCAGCAGCTCCTGACAGGGAAAGTCAGTCATGGTCAGAAGCGCGTCCACCTTTGCCTCCGGCTGGGCGCCGGCAAAGGTCTCCAGCTCCTGCCGGGCCACGGACAGCAGGATGGGGACGTAAAGACGCTTCAGCTTTTCACCATAGGGGGAGTCCAGGTTTTCCCCCAGCCAGGGCATGGCGGTGACGAAATTCTTGATGAGCCGGGCATAATGATCGCACCGCTTCTGGGCAGACAGGGTAAGGAAGTTGTCTATCCGGCCCATGGATTTTCCCGGTCCCAGGCGGACGGCCCATTCCGTGCCGGGGAGAAGCTGCATGACAGCCCGGTGGTATTGCTCTCCCAGCAGGGCGTCGGGGCCTTCCGGCTTCGGGGTTTCTGTCCATATAGCATCCAGGAAATCTCCTGCCATATGCAGAGCGAGCTGACCGGCTCCGCTCTCCCGCTGGGGAAGGGCGGGCGGTTCGGCGGGGCATTTCCCGATGGATGCCAGGGCCTGGAATCGGGGGGACTGTTCCGCGGCGAGCACATCGCTTTTCTTCCATAAACGGATGGAGCCGCCCCTGGAGCTGCGGCGGTATTGAGGCCGGGGCAGCAGCTCCTTTTGCAGGGCTTCCGTCCACCCCCTGCCCTTCAGCGCCCGTGCGGTCCAGTATTTGCTTTGCTGGCTCATGGACAGCGGCTCCTTTCCGTTGATATGAAATACAATGCCTATAGTGTATCACACTTGGGGCTGGTTCATCAATGATTATGAGCTGAAAATCTATGTCGGAAATAGGTCGGACAGCTGTGCGGGGGAATAGAGAACCATTAATGTAAAATTAAAAAAATACCCTGTGGTGGACACAATCGATAAATGATTGGCAAAAAGTTTGTAGCTTCCTCTGAAATTATAAAAGACCGGTGAAAAATCGGGAAACGTATGTTATAATTTATACAACACGGGCCGACCTGGCATTCGGCCTGAATATTTCTTTGGAGGAGAAGCAATGAAATCAAAGGTATGGAAACATCTGATCAGCCTGCTGTGCGTAGTGGCGCTGGTGGCCTCCCTGGGCATCACGGCCTGGGCCGCCGATGAGTTGACGCTGGAGGACGTGGCCGCTATGGCCCAGAAGGCCCTCGACCAGCAGGAGATCCAGAACATCATGAGCCGTCATGTCATGTATCACTGCTATGGCGAGCATCAGGAGGAGATGGAGGAGATCTGGGTCCAGGAATATGAAAACCAGCTCACGGCCTCCTTCGGCCAGAACCAGGGCTTCTATGTGGGCTATGGCTCCATCTGGGAGGCCTATGTGGACGGACATAATGAGACCTGGCTCTCCAGCGCCAAGAGCTACTGCGAGAACAACGGCATCGACACTACCGGCATGACCGATGAGGAGATTCTGGAAATCTACGGCGGCGTAGGTCAGCTGCTGCTCCACGTCACCACCACGGCCATCATCGAGGTGGCCGATGACGGTCAGACAGCCCGCGCTTTCTGGTATTCTCCCGGCATGATCGCTGAGAGCGGCCAGTCTGCCAACACCATCTGGGAGGCCTACGGCGTTGACTTCGTGAAGGAGAATGGCGAGTGGAAGATTTGGCACCTGCATATGTACACCGACTTTATGGGCAGCTTCTATCTTGATCTGGGCGGTTCCAGCTCCGGTAGCGGAGAGGCTTCTGGTGAGGCCAGCGGTGAGATATCTGGTGAGGCCAGTGGCGAGGCTTCCGGCGAGGCCAGCGTGGAGGCAGTCGAGGCTACTGCGGATTCCAGTGCTCAGGGTGATTACACTACGGTTGACACTTTCCTGCTGTTCGATTATGTCAGTTCGCCCCAGTATTCCGAGTTTTCCAGCGATCGCCTGCGTAGCGAAATGGAATCCATTCCTATCCCTCTGTCCTATGAGACTTGGAGCTTCGATGAAGCCAACTTCGGCCCCACTCTGGAGGAGTATGAATCCCTGGGCATTGATGTCAGTGTTTGGTATGAGGCGCACCAGTCATAAGCTGTAAATCAGTTTTATCCGCGGCATGACTGCCCCGTATCCATGGCGCGACATTGCCAGGCGGACAAGGAAAAGCATTAAATTTCCCGGCCGGCGGCTTTAGCCGCTGGCCGCTTTTTATTTATGCGCCTGGCGTTTGCAGTATAAAGAAAAACGCCGCCCCGTTTCCTGTGAGGAAGCGGGGCGGCGAGTTTTTGTGCATAGGGGAAGGGTGCGGTCAGGTGTTTTTCAGCAGCCAGGGATAGCGGTACATCACTGTCCGGGTGAACACGGCCAGGGAGGGGGGGAGAATGCCGTTTTCCTCGCCCAGGTCGATGGTGGCCTCCGTCCCGGCGAAGCGGGCCCGTATGACGGCCCCGCCCAGAGGAACGAAGCCCTGCCCATCGCTCTCAGCAAAGCTCTCCTCTGTCCAGTAGAGCGTCCACTTCTCCCGGTAGGGGGCGCTGTCCCAGGGGCAGAAGGTGGTGCAGTTGCCGCAATGGTTGCAGGGGCCGTCCAGATGGAGGATCTGAATGCGGCCGTCTACCTCGATGGGCACATTGGCCCGGTTGGGGCATACGTCTACGCAGTTTTCGCATACGGCGGCGCATTCCAGACAACGGGCGGCCTTGGGCTCACGGGGGAGGAACACGCCCTTTTTTGCCAGCGCCTCTGCCGCGGGCAGGGCGGCGTTTGTGTTCTCATATTTATCGAACGCCATGGGGCAGATGGCCCGGGCGGCCCGGGCGGCCCCGGCGATGGCCTGCACCACGGTGGAGGGGCCGGTGGCCCCGTCTCCGGCGAGATATATGTTCGGAATACTGCTCCGGCCGGTTTTGGGGTCGATGACCGCCCGGCCGCGGCTGTCTGTTTCCAGGCCCAGGGCCTTATACAGCTCGCTGTCGGTCCTTTCGCCTACGGCGGCGATGACCGCGTCCGCCTTCAGGGCGATCTCCTCTCCGGTGGGCTCTACGCTCCGTCGGCCGGAGGCGTCCCGCGCACCCAGCGTCATGACCTGGCAGCGCAATGCGCCGTCCGCCCAGGAGACGGGGGAGAGCAGCGGCTTCAGCGTCACGCCGTCGGCCAGGGCCGTTTGCAGCTCCTCCTCGTCTGCCGGCATATTGGCGGCGTCCCGGCGATAGACCAGCGTAACGGTTTTGACGCCCCATACCTTTTTCGCGGTCCGGGCAGTGTCCATGGCGGTGTTGCCCCCGCCTACGACCACCACATGGCGGCCCAGCCGGGTCTGATGGGGATGCTCCTTGAATTCGCTGAGGAAGGCGATGGCGTTGCGGGCCTGGCCCTGCTCCAGCTTCAGCACGCCCGGTACCCAGGCGCCGGTGCAGAGGAGAATATCGTCATAGCCTGCCAGCTGGGATATATCGGTGATGGCCTGGCCGAAGCGGAATTCCGCCCCGTATTTTTTTGCCAGGGCCACATCCCGCTCCACCGCTTCCGGCGCGATGCGGAAGGAGGGGATGACCCGTCCCACCACGCCGCCGGCGGCTTCGGCCTTTTCAAAGACCGTGACGGCGCAGCCTGCCCTTGCCAGGAAGTAGGCGGAGGCGATGCCGGCGGGGCCGGCGCCCACGATGGCCACGCGCTTCCCGTTGGACACGGGAGGCTGGATGGAGGCCAACAGCTTGTCATAGGCCTGCTCCGTGGCCTCCAGCTTGCAGCCCCGTATGTCTACCGGGCCCTCATAGAACTGACGGGTGCATTTGGTCATACAGGGATGGGCGCATATGGTCCCGGTGATGTTGGGCAGGGGGTTGCGTTCGGTGATGAGGGCCAGGGCTTCATCGTATTTTCCCTGGCCGGTCAGCCGCACATAGGCGGGGATGTCCTGATGGATGGGGCAGCCCTCCCGGCAGGGGGCGAAAAAGCAGTCGGTCAGGGGGACCTTATATTCGATCTTCCGGCTGAGGATGGGCTTGACAGGCTTTTTATACCAGGGGTCGGACAGGGCGTTCTTTGCCAGGGCTGCCGCAGCCTTGGGGTTCGTGCCGCGGAAGTCGTCATAGGGCTGCCGGCTGACAGTCTGGGAGAGCTGGGCCAGGCGATTATATCCTCCGGGACGCAGGAGATTGGTGGCCATGGTGATGGGCCAGATGCCGGCCTTGTACAGCCCCTCGACGCTGTGCCAGTCCGCGCCGCCGGAATAGGAGATGCGCAGCGCGCCGCCAAACTCCTTAGACAGGCGGGAGGCCAGCTCCGTTGTCAGCGGATAGAGCGCACGGCCGGACATATACATCTCCTCCGACGGCAGCTCCCCTGCGGTCACGTCCACGGGGAAGGTATTTGTGAGCTTCACGCCGAACTCCACGCCCATATGCTTCGCCAGGGCCTGCAGGCGGCGGAACATGGATACCGCGTCCTTCCACTGCAGATCCTCCCGGAAGTGCCGGTCGTCAAAGGCTATATAGCCATAGCCAAGGCTGTCCAGGGTCTTGCGGCAGAAATCATAGCCCAGCAGGGTGGGATTGCACTTCGCATAGGTGTTCAGCCCCCGCTCGCCGATGAGATAGTTAGCGATCAGCTCGATCTCCTCCGGCGGACAGCCGTGAAGGGTGGATATGGTCACGGAGTCGGACACGCCGGCGTCCCGCATGCTGTCCAGATAGGCGGTGATCTTTTCCGAGCCGATGCCCTCCATGGTATAGCCTACGCTCATGTTGAACACGAAGCCGTCCGCTGAGCCCAAGCCGTATTTTTCGCTGATGATCTTCAATATCCGCCAGGCCTTGATGTATTCGTCCATGGCCTGGGGCACGGTCAGCTCCGTGCTCCATTCGCAGTTATAGCCCTCGTCCTGCGCCAGAATGCAGGGGCGGCTGACACAGGCGGCCAGCTCATCTCCGTCCATGATCTGCACGGTTTTCAGCTCAAAGAACCGGGCCCCGGCGGCATAGGCCGCGATGATGTTCTGGGCCAGCTGGGTATGCGGCCCGGCGGCGGGGCCGAGGGGGGATTCGATGCGCCCGCCGAAGATGGGCAGGCTTTTGACCGGCGCGTGCCATAGATGGCTCACGCCGAATATGGTGCCGTGGGCCTTGTATTCCCCGTCAATCTGGGCCAGAAGCTCCTCATAGGACAGGGGGATCATTTTTTCAGACATATGCTACCTCCATTCCAAGTGGTCCGGGTTTCGTCCATACCGGCCATAACGATATGGACGGGCCGCGTTGCTTTATGGGTTCAGCTCGCCCCAGAGGCGCCGGGCGGCGGCCTCTATCCGCTGATAGACGGCCTCCTCGTCCGTCCGGGTGAGCCTTCTGTTTTCCATGAGGAGCTGGCCGTTTATGATTGTGTGCAGACACATCTTCCCCTGGAAGCCGTATAGAATGTGTCCGTCCGCATTTTCCGCCCCGAAGGGGGTGAAGGGGTGATAGTCAAACACGGCGATGTCCGCCAGCGCGCCGGGGGCGAGAACGCCAACAGGCCTGGACAGATACCGGCTGCACATCCTGGCGTTGTTTTCAAAAAGCATTCCGGTGCTCTCCTGCCAGCCCACATTGGGCAGGCCCGCGTTGTGCCGCTGGATGATGAGCTCCACCTTCAGGCTCTCCAGCATGTCGTGGGTGTAGGCGTCCGTTCCAAGGCCCACCAGTATGCCCTTTTGGAACATTTTCAGCACCGGGGCCACGCCCACGGCGTTTCCCATGTTGGACTCCGGGTTCGTGACGCACATGGTATTCGTCCGGGCGATCTCGTCCAGCTCATCGTCCGTCAGCTCGATGCAGTGGCCCAGAACGGTCTTTTCCCCCAGAACGCCGTGCTTTGCCAGCCGGTCGATGGGGCGTATGCCATATCTGTCCCAGCTGTCCGTCCGGTCGGTGGAGCCCTCGCAGACGTGGATATGATAGCCGGTCAGGCCGTCGTTTGCTTTGGCCATTTTTTCAAAGGTCCTGTCCGACAGGGTGAAAAGAGCGTGGCCGCCGAACATGGCCTTTATCATGTCGCTGTCCTCCCGGGCGGCCCACCGGGCAAAGGCGGCGTTTTCCTCGATGGCTTCGTCGCACTTTTTCTCCCCGTCCCGCTCGGAGACCTCATAGCACAGGCAGGCCCGGATGCCCAGCTCCCGGGCCACGTCCCGGATGGCGAACAAACTGCCGGTGATCTCCCGATAGCTGGCGTGGTGGTCGAAGATGGTGGTAACGCCGTTTTTGATGCAGTCGATGATGGTGGCGTAGGCGCTGGCCCGTGTGCCCTCCAAATCCAGATGCCGGTCGATGTTCCACCACATCCCGTCCAGCACCTGATAAAAGGTGTGAGGGTCATAGCCGTTGATGGAAAGGCCCCTGGCCAGGCCGGAATAGATATGGGTGTGGGCGTTTATCAGCCCCGGCATGATAACGCCGCCCTGGGCGTCCACAAAGCGGGCCTGGGGATATTTTTCCCGCATGGCCGCCGTAGGTCCAAGCTCCCTGATAAGCTCGCCCTCCGTGACCACAGCGCCCTCCGCCAGATAGGGGGCGGCCCCGTCCCGGGTGAGGACCCGTCCGTTTCCGATGATAAGCATAGGCGTTCTCCCTTTCGTTAAGATGAATCATTGGCGCCTCTAATAAAAGACCGCACCCGCGGGCGATGGCACCCTTGCCACAGCCCGTGCGCACGGCACTCCGTTTCAGCTTGTCAATACTATATCACAGCTTGGGGGCAGTTGCAACCAGAAT
>Ga0192240_10698_pt1 | contig 11455 bp, 11 predicted proteins | sample Koala_Koa27_H3_FD_131237 | JGI IMG/M metagenome (GOLD analysis project Ga0192240, IMG submission 131237) | Enriched cells from koala feces incubated with labeled cellulose particles, San Francisco Zoo, California, United States - Koala_Koa2-7_H3 ...
TTTATCTATAATTCTTTCTTTTAAAGAAGTCTTCCCATTTTATAGGTTCCTTTTTTGATCACCTTTCCGTCTTTATCTGTTTCCACAAAAGGGCCATCTTTCTTTCCTTGTTTGAAGAAGCCTTCGAAGCGGTTACCGTCTTTGTCGATCTGAACGCCTTGTCCGTCCTCCAGTCCGTCTACGAAACCACCTTTATATTGCATACCGGCAACGGTTTTCAGAGAGCCCTGACCGTGAGGACGATTATTTTTCCAGTCTCCTTCGTAAACATCCCCGTTACTCCATTTATAGATACCTTTGCCTTCGCGTTTATTGTTTTTCCAGTCACCTTCATACACAGCACCGTTTGCCCACGTGAAGGTACCTGTTCCATCCTGCATACCGTCTTTGAAATTTCCTACATATTTATCTCCATTGGCATGATAGTAAACGCCTTCTCCGGTACGTTCTCCCAAAAGATAAGAACCTTCGTAGCGATCTCCCGTATAGAAAAAATAAGTACCTTTTCCATGCTGGATATCATCTGCCCAGTCACCGTCATACTTGTCTCCGTTGGTATATTCGAATACGCCTTTTCCGTGACGTACATCATCTTTCCAGTCACCGTCGTACTTGCAGCCATCGTCCCAGTTCATGGTACCTTTGCCGTTCTTCTTGTCATTCTTCCAGTGACCGCTGTATTTAGCACCGTTCGCCCACGTATAAGTACCTTCGCCTTCACGCTTGTCGTTCGCCCAGTTGCCCACGTATAAGTCGCCATTATGATAATACATCGTTCCGGCACCATGCTGATAATCCTGGAACCACATTCCGTCATAACGGTTATTATTCATAAAATAATAGATTCCTTTTCCGTGTTGCTGATCCTGGAACCACTGACCTTCGTACTTCTCTCCATCCGGAAAAGAATAGATTCCGTAGCCTTCACGTTTTCCTTTGATATATTCCCCTTCGTAGACATCCCCATTTTTAAAGACCGTTTTCCCTTTTCCGTTCGGTTTGCGTCCTTTCATCTCTCCTGTATAGACGCTACCATCTTTGAAAGTATAATTTCCGATTTTTATTTCTGTAGAGAATGTGTCTTTCAACTTTCCGAAGAACCCACCTTTGCTGGTATTGTTATCTTGTGCCATCACTCCTCCCTGTGCAAGAAGAGTCAAAAAAAGTGTAGTATATAGATATTTCCTCATTAGTTTTACTCGTTACTCATTAAAATTACAGTTTGGACAAAGATACAACTTCTCTCCCAAAAAGTGCCATACCGGAAAGCAAATTATGACAACTTTTTACCAGCAATGACCTCTTTTAATGTCTCTTTGCACAAATAGCGCTGTGCCAATTCCTGTATTTCCTGAGGTGTCACCTCATTTACAGCCTGCAAAGAACGGGAGAAATACTGGTCATCCAGCCCCGAAGTAGCAATAAAAATCCACGCATCCGCCAGCGAGAAAGGCGATTCATAGCTCCGGCACATTTCGCCCAGCATATAGTTGCGCACCATCGTCAGTTCTTCCATAGGAACAGGCTCCCGGTGTAGTTTGTCTATCTCATTATATACTTCCTGTATCAGCGGTTCCACGTATTCATTATCCGTTTCGGTCGAGATTCCCAGCAAACCGCTATCCGGATAGAACATAATTCCGGCAGAAATCCCATAAGTATATCCTTTCTCTTCACGGATATTAGACATCAGACGGCTGCCAAAGTATCCTCCGAACAGCGTCATCAGTACGCGTAATTTCAGATAGTCAGGATTCTGACGGGTAATGGTGGTACATCCCATCTTCACCGCACTTTGCAAAGCGTCTTCACGCTCTATGAATATTCGTTTTTCGGGAACGGCAACGAATGAAAATATCGGTTTTGATGCTTTCAGCTGATATTGTCCGAAAGGAGTCCCGAAAGCACCGGTCACCCGGCGGATGATATCTTCCGTCACCTTACCCGACAGGAAAATGGAACAGTTGCCCGAATGATAATGCCGTCCGTAGAAATCACGGAGTACTTCCGGTATAATGGCATGATAATCCTCCTCCACTACAATTTGCCCGCATGGATGCTGTGTCCCGTAAAGCGCCTGTAACAGGCCACGGTGTGCAAGGAAGTCTACTTTAGAAGTATTGACCAGATATTGCTGGATATTCGTATCCAGGATGGTATGCAGTTCTTTCTCCGGAAACACAGGTTCCTTAATCATGGATTCCACGACTTCCAGCGTTTTTGCCAGATACTTGTTCAGCGAGTAGACAGTGATATAAGCATACTCCGACGAACTGGACAGTTCGAGCCATGAACCATAATAATCCAGTTTCTCTGCAATGGTTGCCGCCGTATACTTCTGCGTGCCTTCGCGTAGCATCCGGTTTGTAAACAGCGCCTGCAACTTCTGCGACTGTTGCCAGCGCCCTCCGGCAAAAAGAATATCCATACGGACCACCTCCTGTTCACCGGCATTGACAACCGTCAACGGGACACCGTTCGGCAAAGTAGTCCGGACGGGAGAAAGGATATGGAAATTTTTCAGGGCTTGTATTTCAGGTTGTATCGTACGATCCATAAATCAGCTTCTGTTCTTCAAAAATTCTTCTGCATGTTTCAGATCCTGCGGTGTGTCGATACCGATCGTTTCCACGTCACTGATGCCTACCTTTATTTTATATCCATTCTCCAGCCAGCGCAACTGTTCGAGTGATTCTGCCAACTCCAGAGAGGATTGCGGTAGAGCGGTGATCTCCTTCAATACTTCCGTGCGATAAGCGTACAGACCGATATGTTTGTAATAGGTATGTCCCTTCAGCCAGTCTTCCTTATCGGCATTGCGCTGAAAAGGTATGATGGAACGGCTGAAATAAAGTGCGTTCCAATTCTTGTTGAGCACCACTTTCGGGGAGTTGACATTCTCCAGTACGGCAAACGGTTCATCGGCTGTGAAAGGCTTCACCAACGTAGCAATCTGCGTGGTAGGGTCTTCGAAACAAGCCTTTACAGCATTCAGCTGGGAAGGCTGGATGAAAGGTTCGTCCCCCTGTATATTGACTACCACATCAAAGTCGCCCCCGATCTTTGTGCACGCCTCATAGCAGCGGTCGGTACCACTTTTATGATCAATGGAAGTCATGACAACTTTTCCTCCGAATGCTTTTACGGCAGCTTCAATACGTTCGTCATCGGTAGCCACATAAGCATCATCCAAGATGCCCGCTACTTGTTCGTATACACGCTGTATCACCGTCTTCCCCCCCAGCATAGCCAATGGTTTCGCAGGGAAACGGGTGGATGCGTAGCGGGCAGGTATTATTCCCAGAAATTTCATATCTGATTGTATTTTAATTCTTCTAATCCTTTCACAACATACTCTCTTTTCAGGTCTTCCGGCTTCAACACCCGGTCATCGAAAGAGAGCAAATCAATATCCAGACTGACTTTTTCTTCCTTCTTATCCTCCGGACGACGCCCGGCGGACTGCTCGATAGCTTTCAGCTCCTTGCGCACTCTTTCCTCCTCCGCTTCCGAGAAGAACATCGCCACCTGATTGGAGAACAATGCCGGACTTCTGAAAAACAAAGGGCGTGTCTCCTGTTCAGACGTAAAGCGGATGGTAGGAAACAAATCCACCAGTCTCCTGCGAGCCAGAAGAAGATTCTCTTTCCGGTTGTAGTTACTTCCGATACAAATGATACATTTATGCACGATGAGAGGTTTAATTAAACAAATCGTCCAGTCCCGTTTCTTCGAAGACTTCTCCGTCCGGTGTTTCCGAACCGGCACAAGGGTCAAAACCTTCGGGCAGTTTAAACGTTTCCGTCTGGCTGTATCCCAAAGTCGGGTCATCGTAGACTTTCTTCATATAAGTTGCCCAGATAGGCAATGCGGCGGCAGCCCCTTGTCCATAAGTCATTGTACCAAAGTGGATGTCACGTTCATCACCTCCTACCCAGCAACCGGACACCAATGATGGAGTAAAGCCCATAAACCAGCTATCCGAGTTATCATTGGTCGTACCTGTTTTACCGCCCATATCGGCCGTAATTCCGTAACGGCGAACACGTCCGCCTGTTCCTTCATTGATAACGGAACGAAGCATTACCAACATCTTGTATGCGCTCGAAACACTGATAACTTCTTCCATCTGCGGTGCAAACGTAGAAAGCACATTGCCGTCACTATCTTCAATGCGGGTGACGAATAACGGAGCTACCCGAATCCCCTTATTGGCAAAAGCTGTATATGCGCTTACCATTTCACCGACAGAAATTTCGCAGGGACCCAAACAAAGTGAAACAACAGGGTCGATCGCCTTGTTTCGTACACCAAAACTATGAATCAGCCTTACAAGGTTATAAGGATTCAGTTTACCCATCAGGTAAGCCGAAATCCAGTTATCCGAATTGGCCAGTCCCCATTTCAGAGTCACCATTTCACCATAACGTTTATTATTGGCGTTTCGGGGAGTCCATGCCTCTCCTGTTTCGGTAATCAGCGTTTGTTCTACATGACGCACCTGATCACAAGGTGAAAATCCGTTCTCCATCGCCAGTGTATACAGATACGGCTTGATAGTAGAACCTACCTGACGGCGTCCCACCATTGCCATGTCATATTGGAAATATGTATAATTCGGTCCTCCAACATACGCCTTCACATATCCGGTCATCGGGTCCATCGACATGAATCCTGTACGCAGGAAGTGTTTGTAATAGCGAATAGAGTCCATCGGAGTCATAATCGTATCCTTCTCACCTGCCCAGGTGAAAACAGACATTTCCTGAGGAGTATCGAATGCTTTGCGAATCTCCTGTTCAGAAGCACCCGCTGACTTCATTACATTATAACGTTCGGTTTGTTTCATGGCTCTGGTCAGCAATTCTTCCACCCGCGCCTGCGGCAATGCCCTTGCATACGGGGCGTTCTTACTTCCTTGTTTTTCTTTAAAGAACAGAGGTTGCAAGAAGTCGCCTAAATGTTCTTTGATAGCATCCTCAGCGTATTGCTGCATATGCGAATTGATGGTGGTATAAATCTTCAGACCATCCGTGTAGATATTATAACTCGAGCCGTCTTTCTTTTTATTTTTGGCGCACCAGCCGTACAGCGGATTTGTTTCCCATGAAAGTGAATCTTCATAATACTTCTGCATCTGCCAGCCGCGGTACTCGCTCTTAACCGGTTTCTTGGCAGTCATCACACCACGAAGATATTCGCGGAAATAGGTTGCCAGACCTTCTTTATGGTCTACACGGGTATATGCAAGTTTCAGCGGAAGTGCCTGCAAAGAATCACATTCCGCATCCGAGATGTAACCGGCTTTTTCCATCTGACGCAGTACGACGTTACGACGTCCCAATGCATTCTCACGGATTTTCGGATTTCGGGATACCGGATTATAACGGGACGGATTCTGACACATTCCCACCAACATCGCTGCCTGCTCTATTTTCAAATCTTTGGGTTCACAGCCGAAATAAGTAGACGCGGCTGTCTTTATACCGACAGCATTATTCAGGAAGTCGAACTTATTAAGATACATTGTCAGAATCTCTTCTTTCGTATAGTAACGTTCCAGTTTTACGGCAATCACCCATTCGATCGGTTTCTGCAACAGACGCTGCATAGTATTGCTTGCCACCTTTTCCGTAAACAACTGTTTTGCCAACTGTTGTGAGATCGTACTACCTCCACCCGCACTTTTCTGCAACAATAATCCACGCTTGACGATGGCACGGAAAAGTGCCTTCGCATCAATACCGGAATGTTCGGCAAAGCGAACATCCTCCGTCGCAATCAGCGCATGAATGATGTTGGGAGAAAGATCGGCATAGCTGCTGTATACACGATTGTTTTTTTCCATTGAGAAGGTACCCAGTACTTTCCCGTCTTCCGAGAATACCTCAGTTGCAAATTTATAATTGGGATTTTCCAGTTCTTCCACAGGAGGCATATAGCCTATCCAGCCCTTAGAGATAGACACAAAAACAACTACGATAGCTATTAAAGCAACTGCCAACAATCCCCAAAGAGCGTTTATTATTTTTCGAATCATGTTTCTTCTAGCTTAAAAAAGATGCTTATAATTAAGCTGCAAAGGTAGATAAAATATAGCATACAGCAAACGAGTTTTTGATTTATTTGATATTTTAAAACCAACCGAAAAACGAATAAAAAGAGAAAAAAAGTTTGTATTTTACATTTTCTTCGTACCTTTACACTCCGGTAAAACAAGTTCTATCCACATAAAAGATAACAAAATGGAAAACAGAAGTTTAGTAACCATTGCCGAACATTCTAAAGAAAAAATCCTCTACATGCTCGAAATGGCGAAGCAGTTTGAAATGAACCCCAACCGCCGGTTATTGCAAGGTAAGGTAGTAGCAACCCTGTTCTTCGAACCTTCCACCCGTACCCGTTTGAGTTTCGAAACAGCAGCCAATCGCCTCGGCGCACGCGTCATCGGATTTACTGATCCGAAAGCAACCAGCTCCTCAAAAGGAGAAACACTCAAAGACACGATCATGATGGTTAGCAGCTATGCGGATATCATCGTCATGCGACACTATCTCGAAGGAGCTGCCCGATATGCCAGCGAAGTAGCACCCGTACCCATCGTCAATGCAGGAGACGGAGCCAACCAGCACCCGTCACAAACGATGCTCGACCTCTACTCCATCTACAAAACTCAGGGAACACTGGAAAACCTGAACATCTTTCTGGTGGGAGACTTGAAATACGGACGCACCGTCCACTCACTACTGATGGCTATGCGTCACTTCAATCCTACATTCCACTTCATCGCCCCCGATGAACTGAAAATGCCGGAAGAATATAAGCTATACTGCAAAGAGCATCAGATCAAATACATTGAACATACCGAATTTACCGAAGAAATTATCGCTGACGCCGACATCCTGTACATGACCCGTGTGCAACGCGAACGCTTCACCGACCTGATGGAATACGAACGAGTGAAAAATGTATATATCCTGCGCAACAAGATGCTGGAGAACACCCGTCCGAACCTCCGCATCCTGCACCCGCTGCCCCGTGTCAACGAGATTGCTTACGACGTGGACAACAACCCGAAAGCATATTATTTCCAACAGGCGCAAAACGGTCTGTATGCCCGTGAAGCCATCCTTTGCGACGTATTAGGTATCACATTAGAGGACGTTAAAAACGATATTTTATTATGAGCGAAAATAAACAAGCATTGCAAGTAGCTGCCCTGAAAAACGGGACAGTGATTGACCATATCCCATCAGAAAAACTCTTTACTGTCGTACAGTTACTGGGCGTGGAGCAAATGAAATGTAACATCACCATCGGCTTCAACCTCGACAGCAAAAAGCTAGGAAAAAAAGGCATTATCAAAATCGCCGACAAGTTTTTCTGCGACGAAGAAATCAACCGCATATCGGTAGTAGCACCTTACGTAAAACTGAACATTATCCGCGACTATGAAGTCGTTGAAAAGAAAGAAGTCAGAATGCCGGACGAACTGCACGGCATCGTAAAATGCGCCAATCCGAAATGCATCACGAACAATGAACCTATGCCTACGTTATTTCATGTGATAGACAAGGATAATTGCATCGTGAAGTGCCATTATTGCGAGAAAGAACAGAAACGCGAGGAAATCACCATCCTCTAGTTTCTCCATTCCTCATTCTTAATTTTTTATTAAATTGAAACAAGACTGGAAACCGGGAACGATGATCTATCCGCTGCCTGCCGTATTGGTGAGTTGCGGAAAAGATGAAAGTGAATATAATATTATAACAGTAGCATGGACGGGTACGATTTGCACAAACCCGCCCATGTGCTATATATCCGTACGACCGGAACGACACTCCTACGACATCATCAAGAAAAATATGGAGTTCGTCATCAATCTGACAACTAAAGATATGGCGTTCCCCACCGACTGGTGCGGAGTACGTTCGGGACGGAATTATCGTAAATTCGAAGAGATGAAACTCACTCCGGGACGCTGCACCGTAGTCAGCGCACCGCTGATCGAAGAGTCTCCCCTCTGCATCGAATGTCGCGTGAAGGAAATTGTTTCGCTCGGTTCACATGATATGTTTATCGCCGATGTGGTAAACGTCCGTGCAGACGACCGGAACCTGAATCCCGAAACCGGCAAGTTCGAACTGGCGGAAGCGAACCCGCTGGTATATGTGCACGGAGGATATTACGACCTGGGAGAAAAAAATAGGGAAATTCGGCTGGAGTGTAGAAAAGAAGAAATAAAGAAAAAAGTACTGCCATGAATATACTGCGCAACATAATTCTTTTCGGTTGGATGGCGATAGCTTGCACAGCTTTCGCCCAAGATCGTAACGCAGATAAAGTGGAACGTCCCAACACAAAGAAAATCAACTTTGGTATCAAAGCCGGATTTAATTCTTCCATGTTTATGGTATCCGAATTGAAAATCAAAGACGTAACGATCGACGAAGTACAAAATAATTATAAGATCGGCTATTTTGGCGCGATCTTCATGCGCTTTAATATAAAGAAGCATTTCATTCAGCCGGAAGCATCCTATAATGTCAGCAAAGGCGAGATCACCTTTGACAAACTCGGTTCGCAACACCCTGCCATCGAACCCGATTATGCTTCGGTACAGTCCGTACTTCACAGTATCGACTTCCCTATTCTCTACGGATATAACGTAGTGAAAAAAAGGACCATACGGAATGTCTATCTTTGCCGGTCCAAAACTCCGGTATCTATGGGGAAAGCAGAACGAAATCACTTTCACAAACTTCGACCAGAAAGGGATTCATGAAAAGCTGTATCCGCTCAATGTCAGCGTCGTGATCGGTGTCGGCGTCAATATCTCCCGCATCTTTTTCGACTTCCGCTACGAACAGGGGATAGGAAATATCTCCAAATCCATCGTATATGACAATATCAATTCAGACGGCAGCACGGGAGTCAGCCCTATCATTTTCCGCCGCCGCGACAGCGCATTAAGTTTCTCGTTCGGATTCATTCTTTAAGAAACATCCGACAGCCGGCTGATTAACTTTTGATAGTCGGCAACCGACAAAAACAGACACCTCCTATTCATTCTGTACGATAAATTATCCATTATCTATTAATTTCCTCCATTTACTAACATTTTTCTTATAGTTCCTTCGTTCTTTATTTATTTTCACTAACTTTGTGCGCTTAAAATAGGTATCTCGAATTAGAAATTTAATCATACTATAAAAAGAATGAAAAGAGACGACTTAATTTTCGATATCATCGAAAAAGAGCACCAACGTCAGCTGAAAGGTATCGAGCTGATTGCATCTGAAAACTTTGTAAGTGACCAGGTAATGCAGGCAATGGGTTCTTGCCTGACTAACAAGTACGCAGAAGGTTATCCGGGCAAACGTTACTACGGAGGTTGTGAAGTAGTTGACCAGAGCGAACAAATCGCTATCGACCGCCTGAAAGAAATCTTCGGTGCCGAATGGGCAAACGTACAACCGCATTCAGGAGCACAAGCCAATGCAGCCGTATTTCTGGCTGTTTTGAATCCGGGCGACAAATTTATGGGATTAAACCTCGCACACGGCGGACACCTTTCTCACGGTTCATTAGTAAACACTTCCGGTATCATTTACACTCCTTGCGAATACAATCTGAATCAGGAAACCGGCCGTGTAGACTACGACCAGATGGAAGAAGTTGCGTTGCGCGAAAAGCCGAAAATGATTATCGGCGGCGGCTCTGCTTATTCCCGCGAATGGGACTACAAACGTATGCGTGAAATCGCAGATAAAGTAGGCGCTATCCTGATGATCGACATGGCTCACCCAGCGGGTCTGATCGCTGCCGGACTGTTGGAGAACCCGGTTAAATATGCACACATCGTCACTTCGACTACACATAAAACACTTCGCGGACCTCGTGGTGGGGTCATCATGATGGGAAAAGATTTCCCTAATCCTTGGGGAAAGAAAACTCCGAAGGGTGAGATCAAAATGATGTCTCAATTACTGGATTCAGCTGTATTCCCAGGTGTACAGGGCGGACCGTTGGAACACGTAATCGCTGCCAAAGCCGTAGCTTTCGGCGAAATCCTGCAACCGGAATACAAGGAATATGCAAAACAGGTTCAGAAGAATGCTGCCGTACTGGCACAGGCTTTGATAGACCGTGGTTTTACAATCGTTTCCGGTGGTACGGACAATCACTCCATACTGGTTGACCTGCGTAGCAAATACCCTGATCTGACAGGTAAAGTAGCAGAAAAAGCATTGGTTTCTGCTGACATTACCGTGAATAAGAACATGGTTCCGTTTGACAGCCGTTCTGCTTTCCAAACTTCCGGTATCCGTCTGGGTACTCCTGCCATCACAACCCGTGGTGCGAAAGAAGACCTGATGATCGAAATTGCCGAAATGATCGAAACAGTTCTGTCTAACGTGGAAAATGAAGAGGTGATTGCACAAGTACGTGCACGTGTCAATGAGACAATGAAGAAATATCCTCTTTTTGCTGATTAAGATTTCTTTCTTTGAGTAACCAAATGCCGGTAATGTGAATTAGCAGCATTTGTGTTCAACATTTCATAAAGAATTTCTTTTGAATTTTATAAGCCTGCTTTCTGTGAAGAAAACAGGCTTTTCTTTTTTATTTATTAACAGAGTCAGACAAACTATCTGCCCAAAAATATGTTTTCTTACTACAAAAAGAGAAATTGAAATACGCACTATACTTTTCCGGAAAGCAGCAACCTCAATCGTACAGTGTATCAGACAAGGTCAACATACCGGTACACTGGACTCTATATACAATCATCCCCGTCTTCCCAAACTATCAGAAGTGGAAAGACGGGGATTTATATTGGATGATTGACAGTACAGAAATATACTAAATGAAATAGTAAAAATCAGCTCAGTCCTTCAATTTCACCATCTACAATGTCAATATGCAGCGCTTGCGGCTCTTTGGGCAACCCCGGCATACGAAGGATTTCTCCTGCAATCGCTACAATCATTTCGGCGCCGTTATTAATCACTATATCCTTGATATGAAATTCGAAATTATTCACGGCACCATAAATCTTCGGATCGGCAGAGAAGGAGTATTGTGTCTTGGCAATGCAAACCGGATAATGAGTGATTCCCATTTTCTCAATCAGTTTGATGCGATTACGGGCGATGCTGCTATACGTAATGACGCTGGCTCCATAAAGGTTGGTAGCCACTTTCTCTATTTTCTGCTGTACACTGTCTTCTTCTTTATACGTATAACGCAAAGGTTCGGACGGATTATTTTCTATCGTATCGACTACGAGGCGGGCCATATCTACCGCTCCTTCACCACCTTCGCTGAACGCATTATTGATGGCGTAACCTACACCCAACTGTTCGCAGTGCTCGCGCAGCATTTCCATTTCCTCGTCCGTGTCGGTGGCAAACTTATTGAAAGCAACTACTACCGTCTGTCCGAAAGA
>Ga0192240_10722_pt1 | contig 11362 bp, 7 predicted proteins | sample Koala_Koa27_H3_FD_131237 | JGI IMG/M metagenome (GOLD analysis project Ga0192240, IMG submission 131237) | Enriched cells from koala feces incubated with labeled cellulose particles, San Francisco Zoo, California, United States - Koala_Koa2-7_H3 ...
AACGATAGTTCATGGAAAACGATCAACTTATATACAAGTGATAGTTATAATCCAGCAGAATGGTTTGATGGCGTCGAGAAAATTGATGGCAATACAGTGGATATCTCACAGGCAGGCACCCACAAGGAAACTACCTTAACAGGGCTTCCTAACGGAGTGAGCGAAGTGTATAACTCGGAGATAATTCCGCTGTCAAAACCTTCCCGCTATCTTTGGTTCGAAGTGACAGAGACCACGAAGGGAACCCCTTATTTTGCTTTAGGAGAACTAGAAATCTATCAATGTTCAATGGTCGTACTCGAATAAAAAAAGAATGAAGAAATATATACTGCTTTTCTTTCTATTATCGCTTCTGCCATGCCTGTCTACGGCATGCTCTGACGATGACGGCTCTTCAACCCCCAATTTAACCGTTGGAAAAGAGACAGTTGATTTCAATAGTGAGTCCGGTAGCCAGAATGTAGCTGTTACTACCAATGTGGATATCTGGACCGTCAAATCAGATAAAAATTGGTGCCACCCGTCTGCAGACGGGAAGGCACTGAAAATATCTGTAGACGAAAGTGACGAACGATACGTGCGCAAAGCAACCGTTACCGTTATAGCTGCCGACCAGACAAAGACAATCACAGTACGCCAGTTGGGATACGAAGCAGCCATTCTGGTTGACCAGTCCAGCTTTGAGGTAGGTGTTATCGGTGGAGAAATCCAGTTTGACGTGACGACAAATGTAGAAGTAGCCATCACTTTGCCGGAATGGATTACCGCAAAACCTGCCAGCCGTTATTTGGTGGCTGGGCCCTGCCGTATTGCCACGATTGAAGGCTTGTACAGTAAAGTCTATTTCACCGTACTTTTGGAGCAGATTGTCTATTACCAATTCGCTGGCGTATTGGCTGACTTGTTTTCTGTATGACTTTCCTGTGGCTCCGATTGTATATTCTATCTGTACATAATATAAGTTTTCATCGGCAGGGTTGGTCCAGCTCAGGGTAATCTGTCCCGGAGCGGGAGTCGCTTTTAGATTTTCGATGTCGCTGGGTACCGGATAGGAATCTTTGTCATCGCTGCAAGACCAGAGCATGGCTAATCCTCCGATAAGACATATCGTTATAAGTATCTTTTTCATGATCAGATTATTTTTAATAATTGTTATTCATCATTGATTAGTAGCCCGGATTCTGCACCATGTTCGGGTTCTTGCTTACTTCACCTGCCGGAATAGGCATCAGATACTGACGGGGTGCATAGAATGTACGCTTGTCCTGTATCTCCACAATCTTGGCGAAGTCTTCCATTGTCTCGGCAAGAATGTTCAGACCACGTGCCTTGACATTGAAATAAGTTTCTCCCATTTTCCAGCGGCGGATGTCCCAGAAATTATGATTCTCCTGATAAAGCTCGATCATACGTTCCTGTCTGACGATTTTCATCACTCTGCCGTCGGGACCGCATTGGCCGTCATAGCTTGTCAAAGGAACTTTGGCATTTGCCCAGCTTTCCAGTACCGGTTTTAGTCCGGCGCGTTCGCGTACTTTGTCCAGATAAGCCATTCCTTTTTCGGGATATCCTTCTTTACCATATCCTACGCAGGCTTCGGCATAGTTCAGGTAAAGTTCAGCGAGACGTATCACAGGCCATGGATATTCTACCGTTGGTCCGGGGGTACCAACGGTAGCTTGTATCCCTGGGTGTACACCTTTTTTGTTCAGGTATCCTGTTTTGGAGTAGTTCTGAGAGCGTGCCGCAGTGACTATCTTTCCGTCATCGGCTCTGACACCGCAGTTTTCTGTTGCCAGAAATCCGGTCAACCACTTGTCTCCTTCAGAACGCTCAGCACCCCAGAATTTGTGATAAGCATATCTTTTATCGTCTGTACGACATTCATAATAACCGTTCTCAAATGCAACCCACGCATAGAATCGGGGTTCGCGGTTCATGTTCATGTATAATGTTCTTTTTCCCGGTTCGGCATAGGTAGTGCCTTCAGGGATGGTTACGATATCCAGTTTGTTGTTTGTATTGAATTCGGGGTCTTCGTCAATCGGTAATCCATTGACTGTGTAGAAGCGGTCGAGCATGGTAATAGTGGGGGCTATACCATTCCACGAGCCACGTGGGAAGAAAGGTATGGATTTACGTTGAATACCATAAGCACCTGCTTTACGGGTTTCGGGGAAGATGACTTCTTTGTAGTTTTCGCTATCCATGAAAGTCATACGAAGTGTGCGTTCTGTCAGGTTGGTCGGTTCCGGATAAGCATTACTTGTTGTACTGGCTATATAGAGCTCGTGACCGGCTCCTGATGCCGCCTGAATAGCTTCCCATGTTGCATCTGCTGCACGTTTGTATTTTTCTTCCGAATAAGTGGTCGACATGAGCTGTTCGCCGTCCGGGTTCTTAAAGTCTGTGTAATCAGGGTTCCCATTGAATAATGGTGAAGCGGCATAAAGCAACATACGTGCTTTTAAGCTTTTGGCAATGACGCTCGTGGCACGCCCATAATCCGAACTATTGCGTGTGGCAGGAAGTCTGGTGGCTGCATCGTCAAGTAAGTCGGCAACCCAGTCGATACATTCATCGTACGGACGACGTCCAAGCATATTCTCTGCGGGAGTGTCGAGTGCCGGAAGTTCTTTTACCAAAATGGTCGGCCCGTAACATTTGATCAGAAGGAGGTGGAAATAGGCGATCAGGAAGTCGGCTTCTGCCGTGTAAAGATCGACTTCCTCCTGGCTGATCTTAGGAACGGAGTGGATATTTTCTTTCAACAAATAGCATTGACGTATTCCCTGAAACAGTGTATTCCAATAACTGATAATTGTATTGCTTGAGTCATAAGAACCTTCAGCGAATTTTACGTAACTTTCGGCAAACGGGCTGATCGTTTCGTCACCGGTAAAGTCCATACATGACTGAACCATGTTTGACTGAGGCAGATATCCGTAGCAGGAATATAAATATCGCAGTGCAGCACGGGGATTGGCAAAGGCATCCTTTTCCGTGGCTGTTTCGTCGGGAACGATATCCAGATAGTTACAGGAAGTATTCAGCCCTGTAATCAATAAGAGGATAAATAGATATAGTGTATTCTTTTTCATATCTTTAAGGTATTATTTGTTGTTAATAGTCATTTGGAATCCAATGTTGAATACGCGCTGGGTCGGATATGAAAGACCACTGCCACCACCCTGTTCAGGATCCCACAGATCGAACGGAGCAAAGGTCATCAGATTAGAACCGCTGATGTATAAACGCATATTCTTATAGGTATATCCGATCTCAGCATTCTTTAATTTCAGGAAGGCACCGTTACGCTCCCAATAGCTGGACAACTTGTTGTTATTGTTATTGGTTTTGCGTGATAAGCGCGGGTAAGTCGCATTGGTGTTTTGATTGTCGGGACTCCAGCGTTCGTCTGCCACCCATGAAAGTACGTTGCGTAGCATACTGTCACCGAAGGGATGGAAATCTTTTACCATGAAGGAGGTTTTGGCTACTCCCTGGAAGAAGAAGGAGAAATCCAGATTCTTCCATTTAATAGAGGGACCGAAGCCATATACAATCTCCGGGACTCCAGGGTGCTTTGCCCATACCCAGTCGTCTGTATCTGTCAGGTTATCATCATATCCGTACCAGTCTCTTGAAATATTGATATATTTGATATCTCCCGGAATCACTGCCGCTCCCAATTGTTGTTGGTGGTTGGCAATATCTGCTGCATCAATGAAGAGTCCGTCAGAAATATAAATGGCATTCTTATTGGCACTGACTCCGATTTTTGACTGCCATGGATATTTCGGTGATTCATCATATTGGGTGATTTCATTATGCGCATATGTGAAAGTTCCTTTGAAGCTGACGAACCAGTTTTTGTTGAACTGCTTGTTATAGCTGGCTGCTAATTCAAATCCCTGATTGCGCATAGCTGCCAGGTTGCCGTATACTTTAGTGGTAGCTGTACCCATATATGTCGGAGTGGTCCCTTTCTCCTGGAAGATGTCGCGACGATTTTCGCGAAAGATATCAAAAGTAAGGTCTAAAGAGTGGAACAATTGTAAATCGACTCCAAAATTAATCTTTTCTCCTACCTCCCATGTAATATCTTCATTGGCATAGCGTTGATAAACGGGATCATTGTAGGTTACATTCTGATTGACACCTGTTGTAAATCCTTTGCCGCCCAGGTCAATTTGAGACATGTAGATAAAACGGCTGCCATTAATCTGGTCGTTACCTACCAGACCCCACGAACCGCGTAGCTTCAATTTAGAAACAACGTTTTTCAAAGGTTTGAAGAAAGATTCTTCACTGATGTTATAACCTGCGGCAATGGAGGGGAACAGACCGAAACGGTGTCCTTTGGCAAAGTTCTCCGATCCATTGTATCCTACGTTCACTTCAGCCATATACTTCCCGGCATAAGCGTAGGAGACACGTGCTGCAAGACCTTGTTTGCGTTGAGGCAATGAACCGATAAAGTTCCCATCGCCCGGTGTGTTGTTAACAAGTTCGTCCTGGCTATAGATTAGCATCGCATTGACGTCATGTTCACCGAATGTACGGCTGTAATTGACCATTCCTTCCAAATAGAAACGGCGGTCACCGGAATTTGTATTCTTTGCGGTCAGGTTTGTCGTATATTCGTCTCCAATACGGCTTGTTGTGTAGGTGTAGCCACCATTGCCATCGTCTTCGTATCCGGTCAGTGCGAATTTGTTCCACTTCCCTTCACGTTTGTTTTCGGAACTCGACCAGTTCTTGAATGAAGCCAGTGCTTTGAAACTCAGACCTTCGGTGATGAAATCCAACTTCTGGTTAAATTCCAGTGCTGCAATGACTGTGCTTTGGAATCCTTTGTTGTAGCCTGTAGCAGCCTGAGCCACCGGGTTGGTCTGATAGTCGGCGTTGACACGTTCTGTAGCTCCCCATTTAATATAAGGTGTTTCACCGTCATCCGGAAAATATACCGGGAATTCAACAGGTGATGTATTCATGGCATTGGTAAAGATGGCTCCTACTCCTTGGTTAGGAGTAGTCATGTCACGCAACTGTACGTTCAGGCGCAAGGACAACTTAGAAGAATTGCTCAATTTGGCGTTGATGTTATTCTGGAAGTTATAGCGCATGATTTCAATATTGTTATTATAGGAGAAGAAATCCTTTGAACGATTCTTCAACATACCGGATTCGTGGTTGACAGAGATGCTGGAGAAGTAGTCTACACGTTTACCACCGCCACGGATGTTAAAGTTGAACTTTTCGCTATAAGAAGCGTCTTTGAACAATTCGTCATACCAATTTACGTTCGGATAGATATAAGGATTCAATCCAGCACGTGTTCCGTCAATTCTATCTTGGCTGTAAAGCACGTCACCGCTATTGTCATTGTTTGCGGCCTCGTTGAAAAGTTCCATGTAAGTGGCACCGTCTACGAATTTAGGGGTACTGGTCGGTTGAGACATTTGTGCTTCCATACGGAAGTTGATAATCGGCTTATCCAGATTCATACCCGATTTGGTGGTTACAATCATCACACCGTTGGCACCACGGGTACCGTACATCGCTGTTGCGGTAGCATCTTTCAGGATAGAGAAACTATCGATAATCTCGGGATCAAGATTATTCAGGTCACTTGAACTTACCTGCACACCATCCAGAATGATTAGTGGATCGGTGACTCCGTTCATGGTCGAAACACCGCGAATCCAAAAGTTGGCGCCATCAGCTCCCGGCTGACCACTTTTCTGGACGGCAATAACACCAGCCAGACGTCCGGCAAATGCAGTAGACAGATTGGTAGAAGGTACCTTTAATTCAGTTGGTTTAATAGATTCAACAGAGCCTACCATACTGGCTTTCTTTTGTCCTGTACCATAAGCTGTGATGACTACTTCTTCCAACTGCTTGGCATCTTCATTCAAATCGATGGATAACACTTTGCGTGAACCGATCTTGATTTCTTTGGGTGTGTATCCTACATAAGAAATGAGAATAACATCCGAAGGAGCAGCCATGATCGTGAACTTTCCGTCAATGTTGGTGATTACTCCTGTAGCAGCCCCTTTGATTTGTACGGAAGCACCGATAATGGATTCACCTGTATTGGCGTCGACTACCACACCTACGATTTCCGACTTTTTCGGTCCCTGACTTTTTTGCTGAACAGTCTCTGCTTTCGCGCTTTTCAAGATAATTTCATTATTCTTGATGACATAGTCAATTCCGCTGTTACTGAATACTTTTCTTAAAACTTCATTAATGTCTCCTTCGCAATCGTAGTCCTTTTTCTCGTCATTGGCGACAACGCCGGACTTGAAGAAGAATGTGTACTGGCTATTTTCTTCGATCAGCTGAATAGCCTGTTGCATGGTGATGGACTGACCCTTGAGAATGATTCTCTTTCCTTGTGCGCCATGAGCGTAGAGAGCCATTGGAAGGAAGCAAATCAATAGAACGGCATATCTGAGTATGCTGTTACTAAAATGCATGTTTTTCATGTTTCTAAAAGGTTAATAGTGAATATATAGATAATTTGTTTTTAATGTATTAATATAATATGATGTCGTTATTTTCTTGTTTCTCTTTTAAATCGAGGCTGATACATATCTTTTCGATGATATCGGTAAGCGGCTCGTCTTTATGTATGGTTCCGTTGAACTTCAGCTTTTTGAGCTTTTCTTCTTTAATTATGATGTTTACATGGTATGAACGGTTGATAAAATCGATGAATTCCTGTAATGGCTTGTTGGTAAAGCGATATTTACTTGAGCGCCAGTCATACTCGTTGATATCTATATGCGTACGTACAATTGATTTGGCTTGGGTATTGTATACGATTCGTTCGTTCGGTTTCATCGGCAGTTCTTGCTGTCCTTCTTCTGCCTGGAATTTGATGGAGCCGGTGAACAGGGTAATTTCTGATTCCATGTGTCCGGCTTTGATGTTGAATTCCGTTCCGGTCACTTCAATACGCGATTCCCGGAAATAAACCCTGAAGGGTGCTCCCTGAGCTTTTTTCACTTTAAAGAAAGCTTCTCCTTTTTCCAGGAAGATTTCTCTGTTGTTCAGGAATGACTTGTGATAGCGAATTTGGGAAGCTGCGTTGAGCCATACTTCCGAACTGTCCGGTAACATGACTGCCAGCTTATCATTCATTGGAGCACTGATATTAATGTCGGATGATGAAATATTGTTGGCAATCCAAAAGCCGATAATGAAGATGGCAACAGTGGCAGCGATGGAATATCCGATACGATAGTATTTCTTGTTTCTCTCTAAAGGCTGTTTTTCGTTCCGGCATCTGACCATAATCTTATTGAGTATGGTGTGCGGGGGAACATGATCTTGTATATGAGCTTTAGGAGCTTTATCCCATTGTTGAGACTGAAAGTTAACCATAGGCTTCTCATTGAGAAGCTGTTCCCTTTCGGAAGTTGTCAGTCTGTCGGCTAACATCTTTTTTATAATATTAATGAGTTCTATTGAATTCACGTCTTTGTATATTAGTGATAATGATCGTTATTGACTTCGGTTACATACTAAATACTCCCCATATTACATTTACCCCTATCGGATATAAAAAAATGTGTTTTATTTTTGTATCTTTTAAATAATGTATAGCTTTGTTGTCACTAATATTTGCACAAATATGAACGAAAGAGAAAGAGTATTGGCTATTAAGGGCGGTGATCATCAAGCGTTTATAGATTTGTATAACGAGTATTGGAGTCAGGTTTATGACTTTAGCCGATTGTACATCGCTACAATTGCTGATGCAGAGGAAATTGTTCAGGATGTGTTTGTGAAGTTGTGGGAATCAAGGCATTTACTGAAGGAAGATGAAAATATCAAAGGTTTTCTCTTTATTGTTACCCGAAACATCGTATTTAATAAAAATAAGAAGAGAGTAAATGAGAATCTTTTCAAAACCTCTGTTTTGGTAGCCTATGGAAACGAAGGTTATTATAACTCCACTACTGTGGAGGAAGATTATTGCGCTTCTCAACTAAAAATATTCATTGATCGGTTAATCAATTCACTTCCTGAACAACAAAGAAAGTGTTTCTTGTTGAGCCGTGAAGAAAACCTGAGTTACAAGGAGATAGCCGAGAGGCTTGGTATTAGTCAGAAGACTGTAGAAATACATATGGGTAAGGCCTTGAAATTCTTGAAAGATAAGGTGAAGCGAGGCTGGGAGATTCTATTGTCGCTTCTTTCATTTTAGTTATAAAAATAAGACATTCCTTCTTTCTCATTATTTATATAGTGTCGGAATATACTTATCTTCTTTCTTGCTGTTCTTAGCAGGCTGTTACTTTATCTGTATTTTCAATAGCCTCTTTTCTTTTCAGATAGACTTTCTGAAGTAGTCAGATTATTAATGATGTAATAGAAACTCATGTACTTTTGGCTATAATCAAGTTTGGAGGCTGATAGTAATAAGCTTTGATTCGCAAAAATTATTTAGTAATAAAAATAGTTGGAAAAAAGTTTGGTATAGCAGCTTTTTTTGCACTACATTTATCATTCATCGCTGTTTCAAGTTAGGCGTTTCCATTTGAACAGATAAATCAGACAGCATTCCCCGATCATAGTTATTGTATTTGAAAGCAATGATTAGAATGTAGTTTTTCGATGTGGAATTGCAAGGTAACATAATAAATAAAGCTTTAATTAATTTGGACAAAATGAAAAAAGTACTGTTAACTTTAAGTTTGAGTATCGTTGCGTCGATGGGCAGTTTCGCGCAGAATGAACCCTATAAGAATCCGAAACTTGCTCCGGAAGAGCGTGCGGAGGACTTAATAGGGAGATTAACCTTGAAAGAAAAAGTAGGATTGATGAAAAACTCTTCTTTTGCGGTAGAACGGCTAGGGGTTGCTTCCTATAATTGGTGGAGCGAGGCTTTGCATGGTGTTGCCCGCAATGGACTGGCTACAGTGTTTCCGATAACTATGGGTATGGCGTCTACCTTTGATGATGAAGCAATTGAAAGAGTGTATGTTGCCGTCAGTGATGAAGGACGTGCTAAATTCCACGATGCACATCGCCGTAATCGCTATGGATATGGAAATGAAGGGCTTACTTTCTGGAATCCGAATGTGAATATTTTCCGTGATCCGCGTTGGGGAAGGGGACAGGAGACTTTTGGCGAAGACCCTTATCTGACTACCCGTATGGGAGTAGCTGTAGTAAAGGGAATGCAGGGACCGGCAGATGCCGAATATGACAAGGCTCATGCGTGTGTCAAGCATTATGCGGTGCATAGTGGTCCTGAAGCGAAACGTCACTCTTTTGATGTAGAAGACCTCTCTCCCCGTGATCTATGGGAGACGTGCCTTCCGGCCTTCAAGGCTTTGGTGCAAGAGGCAGACGTGAAGGAAGTGATGTGCGCTTATCAACGCCTGGAAGGAGAGCCCTGTTGTGGTAGCAACCGGTTGTTAACGCAAATATTGAGGGATGAATGGGGCTATAAACATTTGGTCGTAAGTGATTGCGGTGCTATTGATGATTTCTTTGTGAAAGGCCGCCATGAGACACATAAAGATGCTGCGGATGCCAGTGCTTCTGCTGTGATCAATGGAACTGACCTTGAATGTGGCTCGATATATTCGCATTTGGAGGAAGCTGTGAAGCAGGGATTAATCACAGAAGAACGTATAGATACAAGTTTGCGCCGTTTGTTGAAAGCCCGTTTTGCTTTGGGCGAGATGGATCCGGACTCTATCGTCCCCTGGAGCAAAATTAGTATAGATACTGTGGATTGTGATTTGCACAAACAGATGGCGTTGGATCTGGCACGTAAATCTATGGTATTGCTTCACAATAATGGTGTGCTTCCGTTGGCAAAAACAGGGGCACGCATCGCAGTGATGGGACCGAATGCGGTTGATTCGGTGATGCAATGGGGAAACTACGAAGGTGTACCCTCGCATACATATACTATTTTGGAAGGGATTCGCTGCAAGATAGGCGATGTGCCTTTTGAGAAAGGATGTGAGTTACTGGATAATCGGATTTTTGAATCTTATTTTAATGAGATCTCCAACAATGGGCGTCCCGGTTTGACGGCTACCTACTGGAATAATATGAATTTGAGTGGTGATGTAGCGGCTACAAGTCAGATTACTTCTCCGATTAATCTGAGTAATGGTGGGAATACGGCCTTTGCCACAGGTGTGGGCTTATATAATTTTACTGCTGTTTATGAAGGAAGTTTTCGTCCGAAAGAGAGTGGAGCTTATGAGTTGCTGATTGAAGGAGATGATGGCTATCGGGTATATGTGAACGGGGAAAAGGTGATTGACTATTGGGGAGAACATGCCAGTGCTAAAAGAGGCTATACACTGAAAGCGACTGCGGGAACAGATTATAAGATCAGAATAGAATATATGCAGGCAGGTGCGGAGGCGTTGCTTAGATTTGATTTGGGTATTTATCGTCATATTTCACCTGAGATGGTTGTCGATAGAGTCAAAGAAGCGGATATTGTTATTTTCGCAGGTGGCATTTCGCCGAGTTTGGAAGGCGAAGAAATGTACTCCGTTAACAGTCCCGGTTTTGCTGGCGGCGACCGTACTTCAATTGAACTACCGCAAGTGCAGCGTGATATCCTGAAAGCATTGAAGAAAGCGGGTAAGAAGGTGGTTTTTGTAAACTGCTCTGGTTCGGCGGTCGCATTGGTTCCTGAGATGGAGTCTTGTGATGCTATCTTGCAGGCATGGTATCCCGGGCAGGCTGGCGGACTGGCTGTGGCGGACGTTCTGTTCGGAGATTTTAATCCGAGTGGAAAGCTGCCCGTTACTTTTTATAAAAATACGGACCAGTTGCCGGATTTTGAAGATTACAGTATGAAGAACCGTACCTATAGATATATGACGGAAGTTCCTTTGTTTCCTTTTGGATACGGATTGAGTTATACTACTTTCAATATTTCCAAAGGACGTTTGAATAAGAAAACTATATCTGCCGGACAGGATTTGAATTTTAAAGTCAATGTGAAGAATACAGGGAAGTATGATGGAGCTGAAGTTATTCAGGTGTATGTCCGCAAAGTAGATGATGCGGAAGGGCCGATAAAGAGTTTGCGCGCTTTCCGTCGGGTACCGCTGAAGGCGGGAGAGACTTGTGTTGTATCTATTGATCTTTTGCCAACTACATTTGAGTTCTTTGATCCGACTACAAATACTATGCGTATTATGCCCGGAAAATATGAAATCATGTATGGCAATAGTTCGGATATACCTTCGGGGAATAAATTGAGTGTAACACTTCGGTAATAATATTACTCATTAATGGGGGGCAAAAGTCAGTAGCAATAGCTTGTGTATTCACCTACCACCTCCCCCTGCGGGTACTC
>Ga0192240_10723_pt1 | contig 11346 bp, 8 predicted proteins | sample Koala_Koa27_H3_FD_131237 | JGI IMG/M metagenome (GOLD analysis project Ga0192240, IMG submission 131237) | Enriched cells from koala feces incubated with labeled cellulose particles, San Francisco Zoo, California, United States - Koala_Koa2-7_H3 ...
TCCCAGAGGATTGAGAATACAACCCGCATGGTATGCGCCTATGTGCTGTATGACCTGATTCTTCCGAACATGCAGCAGAACATAAAATTACGATATGCCAATGAGGAATATTTTGATTCTTTGCTGGCTGTCGTATCAAAGACATGCGAGTCTGCCGGCAACAAGTCCAGAGAGTTCCTGAACATGGCAATGAAAGAGGCCGTGATACAGGAATATATCAGGGTTAATCCGATACCCGCGACGAAACCATATCCAAGGAGAAAGCCAACGATCATTATTTTAAACAAAGCGAATGTAAAGAAACTCCTGAAAGCTGCCTGCGATAGCGGATGGTATCTGGAGATCCTGCTCGGACTGTTCTGTGGATTGAGAAAAGGTGAGATCTCAGGCTTGAAATTTGGAGATTTTGATGCGGAAAACAGGACAATCTATATTCGGCGGCAGATTACATCGAACCCTGTTATTCCAAAGGGTGAAAGTAAAATTCAGACATATGAGGTCATAGAGAAACCGCCAAAGACGGATAACAGTTACCGCTTGCTGCGGATACCAGAGGCTGTTGCAAAGGAAATTGAAAAAAGAAGAACTCTGGTTGACGCAAATAAGCTGCAGCTCGGTGAACAATATTTTGACCACGATTATATTTCGTGCCAGGAAAATGGCCTGCCCCACTCAACTGCCGCCATGAACAGTGCTTTGACAAAATTATGTTCCAGAAATGGGCTGCCCCACATTACGGTTCATGGGTTGAGACATATGTATGCGACAATATTGGTAGAGCAGAAGGTTCCCCTGATTAAAATATCTGCCCTGCTGGGGCATGCAAGTGTTAATACAACGTTTGAATATTATTGTGAAGTCATGGATGAGAATGAGCAGATCATCACTTTTATGAACAATATGTTTATTCCGGAAGGGGGTGTCAAGGCATGTTAGATCTTAGCCTGAAAAATTATGTCGATTGGAGAGTGGCACAGGTAATACCTGTGCGCTCCGGCTTCGGCTACAGGGTATTTTTGAAATATCCGGACGGGAGCGAGAAAACACAGCAGAAGTCCGGATTCAAAACAGAGAAAGAAGCAGTTAAGGCAAGGGAGAAGACCATCGCAGAATTATATAATGGTACGTTTGTTGTGTACGCAAAGGTTCATGTGGCTGATTTTATGATATTCTGGCTTGAAACGGACCTTAAAAAGCGCACGGACAGTTACGAAACTTATTATAATTATTGCGGAATAGTAAAGAATCACATCATTCCCATCCTGGGAAGGAAAAAAATGATGGATGTTACCCGCGGAGACGTTCAGAAATTGTTTAATACCAAGGCAGACTATTCAAGGTCGATAGCAGAGCTGGTAAAAACAATCATGAATGTCTCTTTTCGTTATGCGGTAACGAACAAGGTGATCCAGACAAGTCCGGTAGACGGAATAGGGCTTCCCAAGGCAGAAAAGCCGCAGCAGAAACCGGGCTTTAGAACCCGAAAGATCGATACACAGAAAACGCTGACCATGGAACAGATTTTAATTTTGCTGGAAAAAAGTAAAGACACCCCGATCCATATGCAGGTGATGTTTAATGTGCTTATGGGGCTTCGAAGATCCGAGATAAATGGCGTAAAATATTCGGATGTGGATTATATCAACCGCACTTTAAAAGTGGAGCGCCAGCTGGGGAGAGTACATAACACAGCAAAAGAAGACTTTGCTCCAAAAACCTTTACGAAACAGGAGGTTGGATTAAAGACAAAATCCAGTTACAGAGAAATCCCGATTCCCGATTACGTCTTTGAGGCGATCCTAAAGGAACGGCAGGTGTATGAGAAAAACAGAAACCGCAGAAGGGGAGAGTTTCAGGATCTGGACTATATCTGTTGTTCCAGCTTTGGCAGGGCAAGGAGCAAGGGATTCCATTGCAGGTATTATAAGCAGCTTCTTGCTGAAAATGGCCTGCCGGACATCCGCTGGCATGATCTGCGCAGCACATACTGTACGCTCCTGCTGAAAGAGTCATTCAATCCAAAGGCGGTATCAAAACTCATGGGACATGCAAAAGAACTTATAACAATGGACGTTTATGCTGATAATAGAGGTATCATAGCGGACGGCGTACCGGAAATAGAAGAGTATATGAAAGAAGTATTACCGAACCTGGAAGAGATAGAAATCTTTAAAAAGGAATTACTGGAGATTGTGGTAGACGTAACGGAATTTCTTCCGGATGCGGGATAAAAAAGAACAAAAGTTCGATTTAACATCTATACAAATTTAGCGATCTGTGGTAAGATAAAAAAGTTCTTTCAGTGCTGTTTTGTCCATATGGAATTACTGAGGTACGCTGAGTAGAAAAAACAGCAAATTGTGAACGGCATTCGTCAAGGACCTGTTTTGCCAAAATCTGATTAAATTCCTTGACGAAAATGAAATGTTCCTTGACGAATTTGTGGCGTATAGGCGTCTTTTTTTACTATGAAATCAGAGGTGAGCATTTGTGCAAAATGAACAAAAAATCTTCAAACTTCACTCAGAATACGCCCCTACCGGCGACCAGCCGCAGGCCATAGAAGCCCTGGTCAAAGGGTTCAAAGAAGGCAACCAATTCCAGACTTTACTGGGGGTTACGGGTTCCGGCAAGACCTTTACGATGGCAAATGTGATCGCCGCATTAAATAAGCCGACTTTGGTAATAGCGCACAATAAGACATTAGCGGCTCAGCTCTATGGCGAGTTCAAAGAGTATTTTCCGAGTAACGCAGTGGAATATTTTGTCTCCTACTACGACTACTACCAACCAGAGGCCTACGTTCCGTCCACTGACACCTATATTGAGAAGGATTCATCCATCAATGATGAGATTGACAAGCTGCGCCATTCGGCAACAGCGGCCCTGTCGGAGCGGGAGGATGTGATTATTGTGGCGTCCGTGTCCTGTATATATGGACTGGGCAGTCCCATTGACTATAAGGAGATGGTAATATCGCTGCGCCCGGGAATGATCAGGGACAGGGATGAAATCATCCACAAACTGATTGATATCCAGTATGACCGCAATGACATGGACTTTAAGCGTGGTACGTTCCGGGTAAGGGGGGATGTGCTGGAGGTATTTCCTGCCTATTCGGACAGTGTGGCTTACAGGATAGAATTCTTTGGGGATGAGGTTGACCGGATAACGGAGATTGATACCCTGACCGGCGAAATCAAAGCCCAGCTAGGGCACATTGCCATTTTCCCGGCATCCCACTATGTGGTGCCAAAAGAGAAGATGATGGAAGCAACTGAGAATATCCTGGCTGAACTGAAAGAGCAGGTCGCATTTTTCAAAAGCGAGGACAAGCTGCTGGAAGCACAGCGGATTTCGGAGAGGACTAATTTCGATGTGGAGATGATGCGGGAAACTGGTTTCTGCTCTGGTATTGAGAACTATTCACGCCACCTGACAGGCGGGCTTCCCGGTGAGCCGCCTTGTACGCTGATTGATTACTTTCCGGAGGATTTCCTGATTATTGTGGATGAGTCCCATATTACGCTTCCTCAGGTCAGGGGCATGTATGCCGGGGACCGGTCCAGGAAATCAACATTGGTGGATTATGGTTTCAGGCTTCCGTCCGCGCTGGATAACAGACCCCTTAATTTTTCTGAGTTTGAGGAGAAGATCAACCAGATGATGTTTGTATCCGCGACCCCGTCCGTATATGAACGTGATCATGAGCTGATGCGTGTGGAACAGATCATCCGTCCTACCGGGCTTTTGGATCCGGAAGTCACTGTCCGCCCGGTGGAGGGCCAGATTGATGACCTGATTTCTGAAGTGAACAAGGAAGTGGCAAACCATCATAAGGTGCTGATTACCACATTGACAAAGCGGATGGCAGAGGACCTTACGGATTACATGCGGGAGGTGGGAATCCGGGTTAAATACCTGCACTCGGATATTGATACGCTGGAACGGGCCCAGATCATACGTGATATGCGTCTGGATGTGTTTGACGTGCTTGTGGGCATTAACCTTTTAAGGGAGGGGCTGGACATTCCTGAGATTACCCTTGTGGCAATCCTGGATGCGGATAAAGAGGGCTTCCTGCGTTCAGAGACTTCCCTGATCCAGACAATTGGCCGTGCGGCCAGAAACTCAGAAGGACATGTAATCATGTACGCGGATAAGATGACTGACTCCATGCGTGTGGCCATCGGGGAGACCAACCGGCGCAGGCAGATCCAGCAGGCATATAACGATGAGCATGGAATTACGCCCACAACCATTAAAAAGGCGGTCCGGGACCTGATTGCCATATCAAAGGCAGTGGCGGACCATGATGAGAAGTTTAAAAAGGATCCGGAATCCATGGATGAGAAGGAACTTAATAAACTGGTTAAGGAGTTGGAAAAGAAAATGCGCCAGGCCGCAGTGGAACTTAATTTTGAGGAGGCTGCAAGGCTTCGTGACCGTATGATAGAAATTAAAAAAATTCTCATAGATATGGAATAGTTTGTAACTTATCCTTTCCGCTTGGATTGTGTTTGAAAAATGTAATATTCTTTTAAGGATTATTAAATTGTACAATATCATTTGCTTTATTATAATAAAGATAAGCAATTGGTAGAAAATTCATATAATGGTGGATAGGAGGAGTTATTATGAGAAAAAAGAAAGGCATATGCTTAATGCTGGCAGTTGTCATGGCAATCAGCACCGGATTTACCGCCTTGGCGGCAGATACGAAGATTGATACGGTGAAGCTTACATTTTCATATGACAAGGCACCTGCAAGCGGGGACGACATAGGCAATATCAAGGTAAAGGCAGACAGCAGTGAATTTTATGTGGAATCAGCAGAGTACACGAATTCAGATGACCAGGATACCTGGACCGTGGGGGATGTACCGGAGGTGAAGATTGAACTGTCAGCCAAGGATGGCTACCGTTTTTCTTACACATCCAAAAGCCATTTTAAATTTACAGGATGTAATGCCGAGTTTAAGAAAGCCAAGATTTATGACAGCGGTGCGTATATAGAGGTATATGCGGAGCTGAAGCGTATTGGCGGCAAGCTGGAAGGCGCAACGGACCTGGACTGGGAAGATACCACGGCTGTGTGGGAGGAGATTGAAGGAGCCAAAAGTTATGATGTGAAGCTTCTCAGGAATGACAAGACAGTGACAACTGTGAGCACAACCAGAACATCCTATGATTTTGCAGGATATTTTAACAGGGAAGGTGATTACACCTTCCGGGTAAGGGCAGTATCACGGTATAACAGTAAGGCTGGTGAGTGGTCAGAGGATTCCGGTTCCTTTTATGTGGACGAGGATGATCTTGGACGGTACGGCGGCAGCGGCCGTTGGGTCCAGGACCAGAGGGGATGGTGGTATGCCTTTGATACCGGCGGGTACCCCTCGTCCTGCTGGAAGCAGATTAACGGAGCCTGGTATTATTTTAATAACGCAGGTTATATGTTGACAGGCTGGCAGCGCCTGGACGGGGATTGGTATTATCTGAATCCCAGCGGCGCCATGACAACGGGCTGGCAGGCCATCAATGGTCAGTGGTATTATATGAACAGCAGCGGCGTGATGCAGACCGGCTGGCAGGCAGTGAACGGAAGATGGTACTATATGAACAGCAGCGGCGCCATGCAGACCGGCTGGCAGAGGCTGAACGGACAGTGGTATTATCTGGATCCCAGCGGCGCCATGCTTACTGGCTGGCAGGCTATTAACGGAAAGTGGTACTATCTTGGAAGCAATGGTGTGATGTATGCCAATACAACCACGCCGGACGGCAGGTATGTGGATGGGTCGGGAGCCTGGATACCATAAGGATAGGCCATTTATGGGCTGCATGTATTGCCATTAAAACGGTTGATGCAGTTGATTTGGGTGTGGGGAACAAGTTTCCCCACACCTATTTTTAGTTTTATTCATAAATAGTTTGTCGCAACAAACTCTTTTTGTTGACAATTTTTCCTATTAAGCATACAATGAATATGGTTTTAAGGATTTTACAGGAGGATACGGGTCAGTATGCAGAGGAAACTGAATGAGTGCGAAATCGGCGGCCGGTACGTGGTAACAGGGGTACAGGTGGATGAGGGCATTACCAGGAGATTGGAGGCCCTTGGGGTCAATGAAGGTACTCCTGTGAATATATTGAATAAGAAGGGCAGCGGAAGCGTGATTATTAAGGTCAGGGGAACCAGGCTGGCTTTGGGACGCCGTCTGTCGGAGGGAATCACGGTCAGGGAGGAACATACAACATGAATGGGCAGGCCAGGGCAGCAGGAAAAGATTTATATGGAAGCATAACTCTGGGGACAGGGGGTGAATCCATGGATATGGAACCACATGCCGGTAAGCCGGGAGAAAGGAAACGCGGTTTGCCGGATTCGGTGCATAAGGACAGTAAGGAAAGCACACGACCAATAACGGTTGGTTTTGTCGGGAATCCTAACTGCGGGAAGACCACTTTATTTAACGCGTTCACGGGAGCCAAGCTGAAGGTGGCCAACTGGCCAGGCGTTACCGTGGAACGGGTGGAAGGGGAAACCAGCTATAAGGGCAGGCCTATTAAAGTAATTGACCTTCCCGGTATTTACAGCCTTACCTCCTACACAATAGAAGAAAAGGTGACCAGGAAATGTATTGAAGACGGGGAAGTGGATGTCATCATCAATGTGGTGGATGCCTCCTCCCTTGAGCGGAACCTATATCTTACCATGCAGCTCATTGAACTGAAAAAGCCGGTCATCCTGGCCCTTAACATGATGGATATCGTGGAAGAGAGGGGAATGGAGATAGACATGCACCGCCTGCCTGAAATGCTGGGGGAAATCCCGGTTGTTCCGGTGTCTGCCAGAAGGCGGACAGGACTGGATGTGCTGATGCATGCAGTGGTGCATCATTATGAAGAGGGGCCCCAGGGCGTGGTGGTCCATTACAGTGAAGAGGTGGAGGACAGGATTGCACGGATTGAAACAGCCCTCAGGGAAAAATACGGCGATATGGATAACATGCGCTGGCATGCCATCAAGTTCCTGGAATTTGATGAGGTAGTCATAAGTGACCACCCGCTGGATCATGTGGAACAGATCCTGCCACGGAATTATGAGAAACAGATTATTAATGAAAAATATGATTACATAGAGGAAGTAATTGAGGAATGCCTGTTTAATAAGAATGAGAAGGCGGCTACCACGGACAGGGTGGACCAGTTCATGACCCATCCGGTCTGGGGAATCCCCATCTTCCTGGGAATCATGGCACTGGTATTTTTCCTTACATTTATGGTCGGCGATTTCCTGAAACAGTATTTCCAGATGGGCCTGGATGTGATTTCGGAATCCGTGCTTGCCCTGCTCACCAATGTGCATGCGGCCCAGTGGCTTACGTCCCTGATTCTGGACGGAATCATTGCCGGGGTGGGCGGGATCCTTACATTCCTGCCTAATATCTTCATCCTGTTCCTGGCCCTTGCTTTTCTGGAGGACAGCGGCTATATGGCCAGGGTTGCGTATGTGATGAATGAGACCATGGGGATGGTTGGGTTATCCGGCAAGGCATTCCTGCCCATGCTTTTGGGGTTCGGATGTACGGTTCCGGCCGTAATGGCAACCCGGGCACTGGAGAGTGTTAAGGACCGGCGCAGGACAATCCTCATAACACCATTTATGTCCTGCTCTGCCAGGCTTCCGATTTACGTGTTGTTTGCAGAGATGTTTTTCCCGGATAAAGCCCTTCTTGTTGCATATTCGCTGTATATCATAGGGCTCTGCATAGCCATCCTGGTGGCGTTCATCGCCCATATGCATGAGAAGCATGACAGCGCGCAGAATGCCCTCCTGATTGAACTGCCGGAGTATAAGACCCCAAACAGCAGGACGGTTGCCATCTATGTGTGGGACAAGGTAAAAGACTATCTGAGCAAAGCAGGAACCACCATATTCATTGCGTCAATCGTGCTGTGGTTTGTCCTGAATCTGGGACCATCCGGTTTTGTATCAGATGTGTCGGACAGTTTTGCCGCAATCATCGGACACATCCTTGTGCCGGTGTTAAGACCGGCCGGACTGGGAATCTGGCAGGTGGCAGTAGCCCTCATTTCAGGCCTTTCAGCCAAGGAAGTGGTGGTGTCCAGCTTCAGCGTGCTTTATGGAATCAGCAACATCAATTCCGGGGCAGGTATGGCCGAACTTTCCTCCAGCATGTCCATGGCCGGGTTTGGCGGGGTAAATGCATATGCGCTCATGATTTTCTGCCTGCTGTATTCTCCGTGTATTGCAGCGGTAGCAACCATTAAAAAGGAAACCGGTTCCTGGAGATGGACAATCGGCATGGTGGTGTTCCAGCTGGCAGTTGCATGGCTGGCAGCCGTGGTGGTGTTCCAGATAGGAAGCCTGCTGTTTGGATAGGATGCCGCGCCGCAGCGGAAGCCTGCCTGACGTAAAAGCAATTTTCAGACACACCCTAGCAGATAGGTATGGCGCTGCTGGAAGCCAGGGTAAGGGATTGATTCTGCCTTGAATAGAAATATACCTGATTGGAGAGACGGTCCTCTTTGGGAACCTCGGTTTGATTGATGTGGGCCACAAGCCTGCTCATCTCATTGTAGGAAATGTCGCCGTCATCAGGAAGAAGAAGGACTTCGTGGATACTGGATGGAAGGATGATGATATCCTTTTCCATGCTGTCCGCGAAGTTTTTCAGTACTCCGGGATAAAGGATACAGGCAGCCCCGTTGATACCGGATGTATTGCTCAGCACAAAGAAGGGAGCGGATGCATCGGGGTCAGGAAGCCCATGATCCCCTGGCTGATTGCCAAAAGGCTGGGAAGCAGGTTCCTGTTCCATGGCCTCAGAAAGGTCTTCGATAATCCGTGCCATACTGGATATGACAGGCGGAAACAGCCTTGGAGTGTTGGCAAGGGCTGTTTCCTTCAGCTCTGTCAGGGAAATATTCCAGATATCCAGATGGAGGTTATGGATGGTGGCGGTCATAAGTCCGCTGTCATCCTCATGGAGGCATAGATAAAAGACCAGGGCCAGGTCCAGCCAGGCAATGTGGGGAATCTCCTTTAACAGCGCCTGGTTCGAGTCTGCATGAATCAGCCTGCAGGCAATAAAGGGCCTGATTTCCTCAAAGCACGCAAGCTTTTCATAGTCCACATCAGGCGGCGTCTGGTTGTCCTGATACAGGGTCATGAGTTCTGATACAATATCCCCAATGGGACGTCCGGCCTGATGCTGGAGATAGCAGGGATTCAGGTAAATGGCCGGCGCCACATGTCCGCCGGACTTGGCGATGCACAGGCCGTCTAACATAAGGCCGTTGTTCTTGGGAACCCTGCGCAGTGTAAGGTCATATCCCTTCCCTAAAGCATGTTCCATCTGTTCTTTTACTTCATTGAGAAATGTTTCGTATTCCACGAAAATACCCCCTTGGTTTTTATTTATGATAACTGTTGGACAGTTCCATATCGTCTGCAATGGGATTATAAGGGGAGGTCCGGAAAAAGAATGGTGGACATGCCGCCTTAGAATGCACAAGATAAAATGAATAGGAAGAATGGAAAGATAGTATTCAAAAGAATTGCATCCAGCTTAATCCATCCAGCGGTTTTTGTCAAGAGCCGGGAGGGGGATTTTATGAATTGTTTACATTTACCTTCCATAAATGAAATTGACGAAATGACTGGCGGCTGTTATACTCAAACCTGAAGCAAGACGTGGCTGTTCAGGCACGTCCCGGGGTTGGGAATTTTTGGGAATTGCAGGTAGAATCATGGGAAATGAAGAACATCTGCTGGCCAGGACCGCGCTGCTGGCCGGGGAAATCATGCTTGTAAGCGGTGCCGAAATCGCCAGGATTGAGGATACGATTCATCATATATTGGGCTGCTGTCCGGACAGGAAGGCGCAGACCATGGTGTTCAGCACAGGTATATTCGTAAGCCTGGATAACAGCAGGGGGGAAGCCATCACCCTGGTGCGGCGGGTGAACGAGCGTTCCACTAATCTGGGGAGGATTTATCTTGTTAATGAGGTGTCCAGAAAACTCTGCAGTCAGGCCATGACCCCATTAGAAGCATATGAAGAGCTGGAGATGATCAGGACAAGGAGCCAGTATGAAAAATGGCTCAAGGCGCTGAGTTATATGTTTATTTCCTTTTTTTTCGGAGTGGTGCTGAGGGGCAGTGCGGCGGACTGCATTGCGGCAGCGCTGACAGGCGGTGTGCTGGGATCTGTTGTATACATGGCATCCAGGATCCAGCTGAATGATTTCTGCACCAATGTGCTGGGGGCTTTCTCTTTGGGCACGGCGGCGCTGGCGCTGAACCGGTGGCTGCTGACCGGAAGCAGTACGGATATTGTCATTATCAGTGCTGTCATGCCTCTTGTGCCAGGCGTGATATTCACAACAGCGGTCAGGGATACGCTGAATGGGGATTACTCTTCCGGGGCCGCGAGGATGCTGGAAGCCATTGTGACGGCGCTGGCGGTGGCGGCAGGAGTGGGAGCCAGCATGGCGCTGTTCCACCAGCTGACAGGGGGAGGGACCGTATGGTAGGGGAAATGATGATGTGTGCACAGATGGGAATGCAGGCCATGGGAGCACAGGCTGCGGAGGCACAGGCCCTGGGCGCTCAGGTCATGGGAATGCAGGGGACCGGGATAATGGGAATCGTCATACAGGTGGCCGGCGCTTTCATGGCAGTGCTCAGTTTTGGGCTGGTGCTGGATCTGCCGCGGAAGTATCTGGGGTGGTCGGGCATCACAGGAGGCGTCTGCTGGCTGGTATACATTCTTGTGAAGGCAGGCAGCGGGTCCCTGGTATTTGGGGCATTTATGTCCGGCCTGGCAGTGGCGCTCATGGCCCATGTCCTGGCCAGGATGCTGAGGGCGCCGGTGACCGTAATCCTCATACCCGGCATCCTGCCCCTGGTTCCGGGAACATCCATTTATAACTGGGTATACCATATCATCCGAAGCAGCAGGGAGCAGTCCATGTACTATCTTATCGAGACAATACAGATTGCCGGGGCCATTGCCATGGCTGTTTTTCTGATGGATTCCATGTTCAGGATGGTGGGGAACAGGAAGAAAGTGTAAAAAAGACTTGAAGTTTTGTGAGAAATATAGTATCATAATGGAGATGCGTCTGTAGCTCAGTGGATAGAGCAGTGGCCTCCGGAGCCGCGTGCGGAGGTTCGATTCCTCTCAGACGCATTTTTGGTTGCCCAGATTATGGGTGGTATGGGTTGATTTAAACGGATATCATGTAAAATGCCGCAGTGTGCCAGGATTCATTCCTGCATACTGCGGCATTTGGCGTCTTCCGGCCTTTGCTGGT
>Ga0192240_10724_pt1 | contig 11293 bp, 12 predicted proteins | sample Koala_Koa27_H3_FD_131237 | JGI IMG/M metagenome (GOLD analysis project Ga0192240, IMG submission 131237) | Enriched cells from koala feces incubated with labeled cellulose particles, San Francisco Zoo, California, United States - Koala_Koa2-7_H3 ...
GCCGCTTTGTTATCTCCATGCTGCGTGTTCGTTACGCGGTAGTCAGGATGACATGCAGAGTAAAAGAACAAGGTCACCAAAGGATAGGAGGCGCAACTCTGGAAGTCGGAAGTATACGCATCCCAAGCATTCCTCCCACCCAACGAAGCCGCATAGGTAATGGCCTTGTCAATTGAGGTGGAAATGTAACTGCTTGTGACCTCATTTCGTTTGGCATCAGCAAAGGCCCAGAAATCAGGCATAGATTTCACCGCCTTATCGTTACGCCAAAAGCGGAGAACTATGTCCGGCATAAAACCGGGAGAGTTGCCATTCAGAAATCGTTTGAGCCCTATCGAACGGTCCCACGATGAATCCGCTTCTTTGGAAACCTCACAGATGCTTGTTCGGCCTGCCCGTGTATATTCCAATACTGCCTGAGGGTGCCTTCCTGAATCTGAGGTAATGGAGCGCACTTTCCACCCAGTGCTAACGGCCGCTCTTATAACCGTAACCGTCGCGACCATTTCAAAAAGGTGAAAAACGGCCTTGCCTTTCCCGTCACGTACGTTAAACGCCTCACCAAAACGGAGCATATCGGAAAGGAGTTTCTGCACATCATCTTCGGTGAGACGCTGGTGCCATTTTCGTTGGATGTGAAGTAACTGTTTAATAAGAACCTTGTCATCGGCGCTTCTGACCGTCATGGCAAGCCGAGACGCGAGGTCGTGCGGCCAAGGAATGAAACGGGAAGCATTGATACCAGGGAATCGAGGTTTCACCTTCTGGTAGGCTATCTGGAGCTTCTGGCTAGCCGACGAGTGGGAGTCTGCCAGTTTGTGATAGCGAAGAAGCGTATGGGCAAGATTCAAGAGAACGGCCCAAACGGTTTTGTCCGGCGTACGTATTTGAGAAATGACATGATACCGTAATGGAACGGGTAACAGCGAGTTTGAGTAGGTGATTCCCCAATCAGTATTTCGCTCAGGTAAATCGGAAATTCTCCTGCATCGGCCAACCCTCTCGTATTCCTGCGCAAATAGATTGGCAAGCATACCTTCAATCTGGTCGAGGTTGCATATTGACAGGTGTGACAAGGCGAACAAACGACTATGGTATTCCTCGTTCAAAAACGAGGCAAACCAACGGTACCAATGTTCCCTCGTCAGGAAATGACAGGCAAGCCAGGAAGTAGCCTCGGCCATAAGCGATAGTTCGTCATACTTAACTGACGGTTCTATACACGGCTTGGCTTCATGAAAAACTTCGTGCGTAAGGGCCGATGACATTACGATTCATCCCCCGTTCGAAAGACCTTCTCCACAGTTTCCAACCGGTCAGGCTGGTAGCTGTATTGTGATTTCAATTTATCGGCAAGATACCTATTTATCGTTGGATAACGGTCATGTACCCGGACGTTATAGGAATCAACCGGCCTGCCACTTGGTTCTTTGTCGGGGGCATCGACGACCAGAAAATCAAATCCGCTAAAAGTGTTGGCGACCAATCTGACGGCCGATTCAAAATTAACATCGTCGCAGGCATCCAATTGTGGAAACACCATCATCTCTATGGCTAAAGCGGCGTAGCTAGCGATAAGGTGCTTGATGTTGTCCTGCCGTCCCGAGACCTGGGAAAAATCAAGCTTGGCATTGGCAACGCTTGAGTCACCTGCGTTGGGAGCCCGTAGTCCTTCCTTAATGAAATCTATCACGTCAAAAACCTGCCCGACGCCTATCAATCTCATGTCCAGCAAATCAGACACCTTCATATCCTCTGCCGCGAACAATCCGAAAAGCAATTCCCCAACATTATCTTTGAACTTTTCGGCAATCGTTGTCCGGAGGTGCTTAACCCCGTAGAACGAACTTTCCATGTTCTCGGCCCTGATAGTAGCATCGAGGCGTTGGCTTATCAATTCGCGCCGCTTCTTCATGGCAGGCGCCTCAACGCGTAGAATGACAAAGCGTCTCCGTAAGGCGAACGAGAGAGGATTAAGGCGTGAAGCGTCGGAGTCGTTCATCGTCGCGATAATGCGGAACTCAGGCGGCACCACGTATGTTTTGTAAGGAGCGGTGTCGAATTGGCGGGGGCGCTTGACAGTATCAGTCCCATTTCGGTTGCCAAAAGTAAGGTCCTGCTCTGCCGTGGTGGTAGGTATAACTGCTATTCTTTTGGCGACGACCGACCCGGCTTCGCTGACTACACCTGTTTCCGTATCTTCTTCATGGGCGCGAAATGGCAGGACGACCGCCTGATTGGATAGGACGGTGAACAATTCTCCCATGCAGGTATCAATGTCGGCCCTATTGAATTCGTCGATGAGGAGCCATTTCTTTTCGTTGGAATTTTCAATGGCGGCAAGGAAATAACCCGGAACAAATTCAAGGCCGCCCCTGTCTTTTGGCATATACCGCCCCATCATCTCGGCCGTGGTCCATGAGGGGTTGGCTGTAGCGGTGATAAGGCTGACACCCGCTATTTTGGCAAGTTGAATAGCAAGTTCCGTCTTTCCATTGCCGGGAGGACCACTGAGAATTAGGTGTTTTCCGGCATTGAGTGCGGAACAAGCGGCGATGATGACTTGGTAGGGATAGTTTAGACCCCTCGCTTGCAAATCAGCATTCACGTCATATGGGTTAAGGTCCACGGGGCGGACATTATGCATATCATCATTTTGCGGAAATCCCGGTATCGGGTCGGTATCCACGGCGAAAGTAACCCACCGCAGAATGAGAGACGCAAAGAAGACCATTGCCATTTCGTGGGATTCTGAATCACCATCGGCAGCGAACTTCTTTTCAAGGTGCGCCATTATCTCCAAGGTAGTGATATCGGTATCAACATCAAAGCCATGCGTCCAGTATGCGTTGTTGTCCTCGTCCTGACCACTAAGTAGCCGTTGTATTGCGGCATTGAATGAATGCTTCCATTCTTCGGTCAAATTCTCATTGAAGGTTAGGCTGACCTCGACTGGCTTATTATTGCCGTTGTGAAGACGGTTCATAAAGTCGAGTAACCATGAGGTTCGGCTAATGGCGTTTCGGAAAGGATTGTCTGCGAACGTGGTAGCGCCGTTATCTACTTTGAACAACCAAAGCAGTCCGGAAGTGTGTATTGGGTGTTCTTCCTGACTGTAGTTTCTCCGCATCAATGCTATGGAGCTTCCGCCCCCTTTTTGCGTCACCTGAAAATTAAAGGTCATTTTCCTTACATCGTTTGGAATTCCCATTTCCATGCGGAAATAATCGCCGTCCTTTTTTATATCCACGAAGAATCGCACATCGTTACGGCCCTTTGATTTATTGCTCCATGTGAACCATAGTAACTTTTCACCTGAACCGGCCTGAATGGCATCGTATGTTTTCTGAAGAAAGCGAGTGAACATGGTAAGATATGAATGCCCGAAGGCCGTGGTTGGGAGTTTGCCGGTCGGCGAGCCAGACGCAGGAACTTCCTCGCAGGGTATGGCGGCAACGTCCTGTATGTTTTCGATTGCCGGTCCAACGGGAGCTTCGGTAGTATCTGTGAGACCCACGGATGGGTCAGGTTCGGTTGACATGTGGAACTCCTTCCGCAGAACGGTATAATAGAAATCGACTTGGCACAAACCGCGTCGGGTCAAAGTATATGCTTCTGGTGTGACATATAAGGGCACACCTACCAAGACGAATCTTGTTCGCAAGCACCGAGCTTTGGGTACGACCGGAAGAATGGAGGGAAAATGCAAAATTTAACACGTACCCGTATTGAGCGCATTCTTCTGCTCGACCGTGAGCTATCAGCCAACCGCCATCCTAATTGTTCATCCTTCGCAAAACTTATTCAGGAAACGTGGGGATATGATAAGGCTCCGGACAGGCGCACGATTCTTAGGGATATTGAATTCCTGCGCAGCCATCTTAACGCTCCTATTGAATGGTCGCCGGAACACAATGGGTACCATTACACAGTGCCAACCTGGCAAATGCCCTCCTTCCTCTCCATTAGCGAAATGGAGATGTTAAACCTCCTTCTGGCTTGGCGCCTCGCCCTAGTGCTTGATAAAGTACCGGTGGCCGAGAACCTCGCCAAGCTGTTCGATAAGTTGGCGGCAACGGTCACAATGCGAAACGAGGCTCTTCCGATGGACATCCGAAGCAAATTCTCGTTTCATTCCGCGCCGGTCATGCCGGTAGACAGAGAAATCTGGACCGCGCTCTTCAAGGCAGTTATGGGAAATCGGCGGGTCAGTATTTATTACCAAAGCACCACCGACCAGAAGCCTCACAGACGGCTGCTGTCTCCGTACCACATGGCGAACATCGCAGGAGAATGGTATGTGACTGGATTCTGTCATCTTCGTGAAGGATGGAGGAATTTCGCGTTGTCGCGAATCAGCAAGGTTGAGGAAACCACCGAGACCTTCGAATCTCCCGCTCCATTTGATCCGGAGGCTTATTATTCCAATCGGTTCGGTCGATTCCTTAGCTCTCCGGAAAGCAAACCATACAAGGTCGTATTGCGTTTTGGCCCAGAGGCGAAGAAGTGGCTGTATGAGCGGGTGTGGCACGCAAAGCAGAAAATACGTAAAGCCCGAGACGGCCGATTCATTTTGACACTGCCTATGCCGTCTTTGTTTGAGGCCAGACGTTGGGTTATGTCTTGGGGCAAAGCGGCGGAGGTGCTGGAGCCAGCGGAATTGAGATGGTCGATGGCAGAGGAGGTGGCGGCCATGTCCGCAATATATGATGGGAGTGGTACGAGGAGGTGAGTAGATGTCTTTGTTTCCCACGGTTCACTCCCTGGCTTCGCGACTGCGTAAAAAGGGGTACCGCTCGCCCCTGTCCAGTCTGGCCCGCCAGAGCCATGAAGACGCGAGAACGAGACAGCACCCCAAGTCAGGGTGCGCCTCAATTCCCGAATCGTCTTCATTAACAAACTGGCGGTTTGACTGAACGTCCGAGTATTGGTGACGCTAAAATTTTGCAGATGGTCGGTTAGTCGATATCATCTCCTGGTCGTCAGCAAATGTCATTGTTGTTCCAACTTGGTCATCATGTGACCAGTTCCGGAATCATCACCACACTGGGTTTTGTGAGGACCTTTAACTGGTCGTCATTGGTGAGGAAGAAATCCGCATTACACTGGATGGCGGTCGCTGCGTGTATTGCGTCAGGGGTACGAATACCGTGGTCGGCACGAAGTTTGGCAGCGACCTCGGCAATCTCAGGGCTGACAGATATGGTCTGGACATGCCTGACATTCAAGAACAGGTTTCTGAATTCGTCGACCAGTGACGTCTTACCGCGTTTCAGCGGATGGACCAGCACTTCCGTCATAGTGATGGCGGAGGTTATTACCGATATTTCACCACGCCGCACCGCCTCAAAAAACGGTCTGACCATCGGCAAAAAGGTGGGATTCTCCTCGACATAATAGATGATTGCTGGCGAATCCACTGCCACCACTTTCCCGGAAAGGCGCGTCAATCCTCCCATGAGTCGCGCTCCTGCTTGATATACTCATCAACACCGACATCCGCCCAGAGCCCTTTGGCAATCCCTTGGAATTCCGTAATATCGCGTTGCTTCCGGCGATTGCCGCCATCACGGACCAAGGCCGCCAAATCGGCGAGCAGACTGATTTGCGACTGCGCATCAAGGTGCGAGGCGCGTTCCAATATTTCCTCGTACTCAGTCACAGGCATACCATCTCCTTATAAACTTTGGGACGCTATCTCAACCGGGACCACTCGCCCCTTCACCTCCTTGGCGGCATAGGAAAGACAGGCGAGGATATCTTCTTTGGTCAAACCGGGATAATCGGCCAGAATATCATCAATACTGTCACCATTGGCGAGGTAATCCAAAATCAACCAGACCATGACTCGAGTGCCCCGAATAAACGGATTGCCGTGGCAAATGTCCGGATTCGAGATAATGCGTTTGTCCTGGTCCATATCAATATTGGCACTCATTAGAATATATCCCATTATAAAACCACGCCCCTCCATTATACGGAAGGACGCGCTCGTTAGCCACTGGTAACCTGCCGCCGAATACCACTTTGGCTCGCTCGATGCTTTAACCCGCCGTATTACAATTGGTAGGGACGCATACGGTCAGCCGTGTCGCATTTGGGCGGAAAAGACAAGCATTATGCCTATCATGACCTCCATGTGCTTCTATGAGGCCAGAATGACCTTGACCGCTGGCCACAGGTCAGGTGTCATAGAATGCTTTGAGGGAGACTTGGGATAAGCGATGGTTTATTGTCTATGAGTGAATTTTTACAAAGAAATGGGATTCGAACTATCAGCAGACCATTTCATTTCGCTAAACTATTACTATCATATAATTTACATCTATCGACTGACGCGCTCACATTGTAGGGGTCACTGGTTCGAGTCCAGTAGCGACCACCATTACTTATCCCCTGTAACCCGTTGGGTGGCAGGGGTTTATTTATGGCTTTATGTTCCATATCGATGACTCACCCGCCTTCTGTACAGCCGTTGACTGTCTTCGTAAGTCCTTATCTTAGCCTCTGAGTCCATATGGGAACTGTCAACTGGACTGTCAATGATTTTTCCCCATCTGCCTGAAACGGCGACTGTATATGAGTGCATTACCATAACCAAGTCATTTCATGAATGCCCTTCCCTTATTCAATCATCAATTATCGGTAAGAAGGTACAGCATAGTTGCTATAAATGGAAAATGAGTGAATAATACTCAATAATGACCAGGAGCAATAAACACATACTCCAACCAAAACACCTGTAATGAGTTCCTGTTTGGAGGACATGGAAATGAATGCCAAAAAAGCAAGACTTGAAACATCATATGACTTCTTTTGTGCGAAACTAAAAAACAATGAGGCTTTCAGTGTTGAACAGATCATGCAGGCTACAGGTTGGAAAATATCAACCGTAAGGACATACATTGCTAAAAACTGGGATGATTTTTTAATCAAAGAGAGTTCATTTTTTAGGGTTGACACAGAAAAATTTAGTTATGAAAAACCCGAATATATCAGGATGATGTCCCAAAAACTAAAACATAGTAGTAACCCGTTCAGGCCAGAGCTAAGTGAAACGGTTGAAAGTTTAGTTGAAAAGGCACGTGATTGTGCAGTGCTAGCTGTGGATATTTACAATAGACCTATGACATCCTTTAGAACATATGGCTTTTCAGTAATGATGATTATTGCATGGACGTCTTTAATGCATGCAATTTTCGAGAGTGAGGGAGTTGACTACTTTCACAAGAAACAAGATGGAACTTACCAAACAATTGATGGCGATAAAAAAGCATGGGAACTTTCTACATGTATTGATAAATACTCTGCACTCAATAACACAATAAAGGCAAATCTTGAATTTTTCATTAATTTACGAAATAAAATCGAGCACAGAATGGTTCCTGCCATTGACTTGACTGTCTACGGTGAATGCCAGGCGTTGCTGTTAAATTTCGAAGAGCTATTAACTTCAAAATTTACGGGATATTATTCATTAAACAGTAGTTTAACCATTCCAGTGCAAATCCTTACCTCACGTCAGCCATGGCAGTACGAAACGATGAAAAAACTCCAAGCTAGGCATTATGACGAACTCAAGGATTATATTGACGTCTATAGACAGAACTTATCAGATGAAATAGGTAACGATAATAAATATAGCTTTAAAGCTTTCTTGGTTCCTAAAATAGGAAACCACCGCACCTCCTCGGATATTGCTCTGGAATTCATCAATGCAGATTCATTGAACCCAGAGGAGTTGGCGGGTCTCGAAAAAGGTATAGCGTTAATTAAGGAAAAAACTATACCGGTAGCCAACCAAGGGACTCTAAAACCACAGCAGGTATGCGATTTAGTTGAAGCAAAAATAGGGAAAAAATTCCATACCGTATTTCACGCCCGTGCATGGAACTACTATAAAATTAGGAAAAAAGGTTATCAAGCGCATGGATGTAATACTGAATATTGTCAATATGATGAGCCGCATAAAGACTACGTATACACTCAAAACTGGGTGGATTTTCTCGTAAGCAAGTTGGTTGACGATGACGAATACGAAAAAGTAAAAAATTATCGCGGATAAAGACTTGAAGTTCGGACGGTCAAGTTTTTAGGGGAAAAGGTGTTCTGGAAGGTCTTGTATTCCGAAAAGATGTAAACAAACGATTGATAATTAACCATCACCCCATACCTTTAGTGTCGTAAGTGTTCGTCCCTATTGCGGCGGTAATGGCCGGCAGTTTCGCCAATTCAGCGGCTTTGTCATTCACCAAGATATGCGTATAAAGATTAGCCGTCAGCTTCGGGTCGGAGTGCCTCATTAGCTTCTGCATGGTCACCAACGGAATACCCGCCATGGCGCCAAGGGTACCGTAGGTATGGCGGAAGGCATGGAAGTCCCCATAGCGGCCATATTCATCCTTATACGGCACTCCGGCGGCTTCCAGGTCCAACCGCAGCATCTTCGCGCCATTGTCTACCCACATTCCAGAAAACGCCCGTGCGGTCGGCAGAAACAATGCCATATGAGCCTTGAGGTAATCCTCGTCCTCTGGTATTAATATATCCTTCAGAGCTTCCCTAATCTCGTCCACCATGGTAAACTCTCCAGATGAAGGTTCATTCGCCCGTTCACTTAAGATGCTAGATATGGCTTTTCTTGGTTCGAGCGGTTTCAAGGGTTTTGACGGTCCGGCCGTAGAGGAATTCTCCGATGCAGAGGTGAAAAAAGTGGTCATGGAACGCTCTGCCTCCACTTTGGTGGTCGCGGACTGCACCAAATTCACCAGCTCCGGACTGGTTGCCTATTCTGATTGGGATAAGGTCCATCGATTTGTAACCAACAGCGGCCCCGAAATTGACAAGGAATTACTGAAAACCATCAAGGCAGCTACCGAGGTCATTATCGCCGAATAATCAGAAAAGCTTGTTATACAATGTCGGCGCCTCGTTTCAGAAATGGAAACGTTTGGCGCCGGCATCATTTAAGTAGTCGTTCCAAAACCTCGTCTTCGCCGCCGTCCACGTCGATGATTTGGAGTCACAGAACAGCTTATGGACGGAAAGAAATGCCCTTTCCGATACTCTCGCGAATTACTTCAGGTTATTTTTAAAGAATACATCTATTTTTTCAAAGGGAATCACGTCAAGCTGATCATACAAGTCAGTATGGCTGGCGTTTGGAATCAGGAGTAATTCCTTGTTGTCGCCGGTCAGTTTCTTAAACGCATCTTTACTGAAGTAGCTTGAATGCGCCCGTTCACCGTGCACAATCAGGACCGCACTGCGGATTTCGTCGCTGTACTGCAGGATTGGCATATTCAAAAAGGACAGGGGCAATGTAACGTTCCAGCCCTCATTTGAATTGAGCGACCGCGTGTGGTAGCCTCGATCCGTTTTATAGTAGGCGTGATAATCTTTGACAAAATCGGGTGCATCCGCCGGCACGACATCCGGGACGCCGCCGCCTCTTTTATACGTGCCATTTATGTAGTCCTCGATTCTTTGAGCATTCAGGGCACGGCGTTTTTCGTAGCGGGCGCTTTCACTGTTCTCCGAATCAAAGTAGCCGTTCGCATTCACGCGGGACATGTCGTACATGGTGGAGGCGACGGTTGCCTTTATTCGCGTGTCGATTGCCGCCGCGTTCAAGGCCATGCCACCCCAACCACAGATGCCTATAATGGCGATTTTCTCCGGGTCGACATTGTCTTGCACGGATAGGAAGTCCACGGCCGCCTGAAAGTCTTCCGTATTGATGTCGGGAGACGCAACATAGCGGGGTGAGCCGCCGCTTTCACCCGTGAATGACGGATCGAAGGCGATGGTCACGTACCCTCTTTCCGCCATGGTTTGGGCATAGAGTCCGGACGACTGTTCCTTTACGGCACCGAAGGGGCCGGATACCGCGATTGCCGGCAACCTGCCGGCGGCGTTTTTAGGAACATACATATCGGCCGCCAGCGTGATGCCGTACCGGTTATGGAATGTCACTTTGCTGTGGGTGACCAGATCACTTTTTGGAAAAGTCTTATCCCATTCGGTCGTCATTTCAAGTTTTTCAGTCATAATAGACGTGCTCCTCGCAATACCATTTTTATCCGCATTTCCCATAATTTCCTGCGCCATAGACTCTCCATTCTTCAATGGAGCGGCGGCAAGACCCATGCACAGTACTAAACCAAAGATCACTTTTCTCAGCATTACGCTCTTCCTTATCGATTTTTTCATCGTTCTTCCTTTTCCATGCAGTACACAACATAATCTACAACATCTATTTTCTTTTGATACTCATGCAACTCGTCAAGCAGGGTTTTCCGATAGTGGTCCAGGACCCGCAACTGGCCGTCCTTATTTTTTTGCCGTCCGAGGTGGATAAAGTCGTTGATGGTTGCGTCAGAGCACCCGGCGTCCATCAACACCGCCACCGAAGCGTCCCGTATCCTCTTCGCCACAGCTTTCCTCCTTTCCCAATTTCAGTATAAACCCGGTGGACAAGAATGCCAATTCCAATATCATATATCATGCTATGCAAATATTACATATCATGACAAGAAGACGTTTTGTCTTGATAAAAGGAGTAATGGATGGAAATCAAAGCCCTGCGGTCTTTTTTGACAATCGCACGGGAAAGGAGTTTAACCGGTGCGGCCGAATTCCTGCACGTTACGCAACCGACCCTTTCGCGGCTGGTCAAGGACCTTGAAAATGAGCTTGGGACCAAGCTGTTTACCCGTGGCAGCCACCGCATCACCTTGACCGATGACGGAATGCTCCTCCGGAAACGAGCCGAGGAGATTGTGGAAATGGTGGACAAAACCACGTCTTCGTTTACCGACAGGGAGGAGAAGGAGGTAACCGGGGAAGTGTTTCTCGGTGGCGGGGAGACGTATTCAATGCGCCATCTCGCCCAACTTATCGACAGGCTTCACCGGCTCTATCCACGTATCAAATTTCACTTATACAGCGGAAATTCCGACGATGTCACGGAGCGGCTTGATAAGGGTCTGCTTGATTTCGGACTGCTTATCCAGCCGGCCGACCTGTCCAAGTATGAATACGTGACACTCCCGACCAAGGATACGTGGGGAGTGATTATGAGAAGGGATCACCCCCTGGCAAAAAAGAAGTCCATAACGCCAAAAGACCTGGAAGGCGAACCGTTGATTGCTTCCCGGCAGGCTATCCGTCAGTCCCTTTCCCGCAATGAGTTTACGGAATGGTTCGGAAGCGGTTTTGCGAAGCTGAACATTATCGCCACAATAAACCTCGTATACAACGCCACAATCATGGTCCGACAGGGTACGGCATC
>Ga0192240_10727_pt1 | contig 11275 bp, 8 predicted proteins | sample Koala_Koa27_H3_FD_131237 | JGI IMG/M metagenome (GOLD analysis project Ga0192240, IMG submission 131237) | Enriched cells from koala feces incubated with labeled cellulose particles, San Francisco Zoo, California, United States - Koala_Koa2-7_H3 ...
TCAGATCGATCAGTACGCTGAGAAGTTTGCGAGAATAAATCCGGATGACATCAACGCCATTGAGAAGCAAGTACTGGAACTGGTCAATGCCGGAAAACTGTCTGAAGCCATCGAGCTATACAATAAATCCGGAATTATCACTCAAGCCAGAGAGAAGCTGTCACAGAAAACAAAAGCAGAGGAAGACATCGACAAACTGGCCGAAACAATGTACCGATATGCCGACCTCTGCGCCCTGACCGGAGGAATGGAAAACGAGAAGAAAGCAAATGATGCCTACAAGTTCGTAGCCGAAGCACTTCCCGACAGGTTTACATACGTATTTAAATACGCATTGCAGAAAATAGGACTGGAAGACAGTGATACCATGGAATGGTTGGACAAATGCCAGAAACTTTCATTTGACGAGAAATCTCTCGTACAAGTACTGAACATAAAAAGTACCCTTGCGCGTCATCATCAGAAAGACTATATCAAAGCCTTGGAGTATGACATCAACGCACTGGAAATACTGTCCAACAAAAATATTTCCATGCCTTCGGGCGATTACTATGCTATCTACCATCAGACGTTCTATTCAATGGGAAAGACATACGAAGCCATGAACGAATTCAAAGAAGCAAAGGAAATCTATGAAGACCAGATCAAAGAAATCAGTGAAGAGATAGCAGACAGCGACAATCAGCTGTTCATAAATATTCAAAGTTCTCAACTTGCCAACATATACAGTTCGCTGACAGACATTTACAAGAAGGAAGGCAATGTGTCTAAAGTCAACGAACTGTCAGAGAAATTATTCGAGCTAAATAAAAAGAATGCAGGAGATAATGAAGAAGCCATACTCGAAGCTGAAATAGGAAGACAAGAATACCTGTTCCATCAGGCAGTAGAGAAAGCGGATTACAAACTGGCAGCCGGCAGTATAAAAGAGATTCTGGCAAAAGCCGAGAAACTGTATAAGATGCGTCCCTTGTCCCGCGCCTACTGGTATGCTTTATGGAACTTCGCCTACATCAGCGTAAGCACAGAAACAGAACCGGAAAACTTCCTCACGACCATAAAAGCATTTGAAGACAAGGTAGCCAACGAATTAAAAATCAACAGTGAAGAACAAAAGACCTCATTATTGTACAATATCGAGAAACAATACATTCTATATTACTCCAAAAACGGAAATAAACTCGAAGAAAGGAAGCATGTGGAACAAGCATACCAATATGCCGAAAAACTGAATCAGTTGAATCCGGCAAGATTTGTTCTTGAGATTATCAGTGCGCAGGCATCGTATATCGATATGCTCCTGGAACTTTCCGAACATGACAAAGCTCTGAAAGCCGCCATCGACCTGGAAGCATTATACACCATGCAAGGAGTATGGGGATTTCAGGACTTGAGAACAGAGAACAGTATAGGCACCGCAATGGTTTGCGGAGGACTGTATGAATTAGGAGTGGAACATCTGGAAAAAGTAAAGAAAGACAGGGAAAAGCACCTGAAACAAAAGCCGAACGACGTGGATATGATGGGCAGTATCACCACTACCTACAATAATCTGTCGTTGGGATACGGCAAACTTAAAAAATATGCCAAAGCACTGGAAGTGCAAAAGAAAGCATACGAAATCATCAAGACACTATATCCGCATAATAAAGCCCAACTTGGCACGAACTATCTATTGATGACTCTCAATACAAGTATCGCCTACTATCAGAACAGCAATAATGCGGAGGCTCTGAAATTTCTGCAAGAGGCGGAAAACATCGCAAACGAACTGAAAGAACTCAATCAGCTTTTCAGCTCCTACCCTCTTGTTGTCCGGTTTGCCAAAGGAGACCTTCTGGCCAAATTATCTCAGCCCGGCTCCGAGGAATTATTGAAAACAGGGCTGGAGTATAAGAGCGGCACGCTGCCTAACGATGCCGTTCTGCTCTACCTTATCAATGACTACCGGACCAACAATAATAGCATTTACAGAAAGTAAAGGCATTACTTTCTCAGAATAATCTTCCATGGGACTTTATCGGAGACCGGTCCGGTGAAGTCCCATAATTGATATCCATCCTTGTATACCGTCACCCGTTGCTCTTCTTTTTGTTTCTCGGCAGGTATGGGTAGTTGGAAGTTTCCCATTCCGTCAGATACCGTTTTCATGTCCAGCACTTGAACAGTAGCATCCGCCAGCGGACGGTTATCCTCATCTTTCACAGTACCGAAAATCATCGCTAATGAAGAATCCCGACTGATGCCAAGAGTCACATTCTTGTCCAGGCTCAGTACCGTATCTACCGTCACATATCCTTTCGATTCTATCTTCAGACGGACATTCTCACCCAGATATTTAGTATGAATTTCTTTGAAGACAACCTCGTCAGAAAGTCTGTCCACATGACGGGTTTCGCTCTTATCGGCATACTCCAATGTTATATCAGCGCCATAAAAAGGCAAAGAAGATTTGGAAGTATCCGTAAGACGCACCGTGGAAGTGACCGGCGAATAATAATAGAAAGCAAAGAAAGCCAGTGCCACCACCAGTACAGGCACAAGGACATACAATAATACGAACCTCAATGTCCGTTTCACATCTACCGGATCGGGCTTGATAAAGCCTTCATTCTCCAAAATCTGCAATTGTTTGTCGAACTTGAGACGCAAATCATCATAATTGGTATACAAGTCGCAGAAGTGTCCGAGATTCTTCTCGCAATAAGATTTAAAATCTTTGAGAGACTCATCAACGATCCCTTCCTCCTTGAAATAGACAAATATTTTAGGTTTTGCAGCCTTAGTCTTCAGATATATTTCATGGGCCACTTCCAGTTCTTCTTTGGTATAGCGCCCCATCCGTGTGTGGAACAGAAAAATCACAATATCACATTCACGGATATAGTCATTATAGCGATCCTGCAGACGGCCTTCATTCAGCGAACTGCTGAAGTCCATCCACGTACGCTGGTCGAAGTCGATATTCCGATCACGATAAAGCTTATTCTTATCCGAAAAGTACAAGTCAAACATCTGTTTGTCTTCATTCAACTCCGCTGATGATGCAATAAAAATCTTGATCTTCTTCATCTGTTTCTATATTTTTTCCTTTATACTGATCCATTTCTTGCGGTCTTCGATTCGTTCGAAAACCAACTGTGCCTTTTTCTTCAGTTCTCCTTTCAACTTGACTTCTTTCAATGACTGCTGAAGGCTATTCTCCACCAGCTCAATCTCTTGCATACTTTGCGTCTCCTTTACTATCAAGCTATACTGATCCAGAACTTCACTCGGGTCATTCCGCTGAAAGAACCACTCTACCGACATTAATTTCAGCTTGATATCCGTCGCCATCTCATAAATCAGGTGAGCAACAGAGTCACACGCCACTTTATCATCGGCTTGCTTCAGCAACTGGAAATTATTGACTAAGGATGGAAGAAGCAGTTTCATATCTTCTTTTGCTTCCTGCCTGACTGCAATCTTCAATGTCATGGCAGAATCAAGTTTCATCTCTTCATAAAGACGAATAGCTCCATGCACATCACCATGATCGAGCAGTTCCATTGCCTGCTTCTCCATAGCATCAAGCTCGTCACGATTGATGCAGGCAAATTTAAGCGCATATATTTCCAGACGTTTCTGCCATTCCATCATACTTTTAGACATGGAGTCAACTTTCTGATCATATTCCACTGCGGACAATGCGTTCTGTTTCTTCAGTTCTTCCAGTTCAGCCAATGTTTTCCGATATTCTTTCTCACTATTGGATTCACCTATATCATAATATTTCTTGCGCAACGCATTGATGACTTCGGTACGCCCTAATACAATTTTCAGTTCGGAGACAGACGATATATTCCAATTGGCTACTTTCTCGTAATTGACTATTTTGAAACCTTTCTTATAGATATCATTAATCATCAACGGATCGCCCGGCAAGGAAGCAGTGAAATTCAGTATAAACCGCCCTTCCTGATCGCTGTCCGTAGGCGAAGCACCCGCTACTTTTATTTCAGCACCGGCTACGGGCTTGTTATTACTACTCATTTCCACGACGATCCCCTTCTGAGTGGTTTGTGCCCAAACACATTGAAAGCCAGTCAGAAAGATAGAAAGCACTAAGAATATTTCCTTTTGATGATTCCCCATATCACAAATCCTAATCCATTTTATAGTTTTCCGTCCTGCTTCACAATCAAAAGCAGATGCCGTGTCAAAGCAATATCATATTTCTCACTGCCATTCCGCAAATCGTTGTAAGGGCGAATGTCATAATGAGCATATTCTTCATCCCGCTTTTTATTCTTCAAGGCTGCCTTTTGTTCTATCTCTTCCTGTTCCTTTTTTGTCACAGGTCTATATCCCAGTAACAGTTCTTCCACATTCCAGCGGTTGTGTTCCACTTCTGCCAAAATCGCCACCTGCTTTTCGCTAAGTTGCTTTCCGTTGTCCCAATGTTCCTTGGTATAGCCGATTGAACGCAATTTGGTAGGAATGGCATTCGCATTATAAATATTAGACCATTTCTTTACCGTTTTGAACTTCGGATTGTGCCATAGTTCATCCATTTCTTTCGCAGATGGCAGTTCTGTCAAGACTTTATCTCCTTCACACTTTTCATACACCGCATTTACACGCTTGGCATACATCTCGTCTGCCATACACAAGTCGAAACAATCATCCAACATCCCGAACGGACGAAGATTCTTGAAACGCTGATTGGTTCCTCCTTTTCCCTTCAACGGATTACCGGATAATTTTTCAATGATAGCCGATGTTATCCGTTGCTGAACCAGCACCGGAACACCTTTCTCATAGACACAACGCGGGAGATAGACAGCAGAAGAAATAGACTGATGAGTCAGGTTCAGGCAGACTGCAACCGTCATCAGCGCATCCTCATCTTCACACCAGCCTGTAATCAAATCACGGACTTCCGGCGACTCGATAGTTCCCTGTACAAACTGCCATTCTATGTCTATAAAATCTGTTCCCAAATGAGCATAGACCTCAGCAGGTTCATCCCTGCGGACCATTCCGTTTTCTGTATCTATAAAGGTAGAATAAGATACATCAAATAGGTTTTCATACGCTTGTTTGAAGCTGTTCATCTCACGCATTGCTTCATTATCGATAAAAGTGATGCGCGTTTTCTTCTTTTTATCCCGGATAAAGTTGGGATAGTGGGCTATATGGGCAGCCTCGACAGCCAAAGCAATTCCCATCCTCGACATTCCCACAATTACCAGATGCACATATTTCTCTGATTCGTAAGTGACAGGCTGATAATCCAGAGGCAGATAATTAATCTCACGGATACTACACGCATTTCGCACAAATACTTTTTGCGCCCATGTTTCGTAAAAGTTAAACGGACAGAAATCAATATATTCCTTTATATCATCATCAATATCCGAGAATTGGAAGACAGCAAAAGTAGATTGATATTCAAAGAGTACGTTGCACTTCAAAGGAGGTTTCCGATTCTCTTCCTTGCAAAGTTCGCCTATCAGATTCAGACAGTCGACATTCATCGAGTCATGATAATATTCCACATCATCCAGCTCTCCGCTATCTCCCAATATAAAGACTTCTTTCGCATCCGCCACATACAACTTTTTCAGTTCTTCTTTAGAGTCTCTCATGGCATGAACCAAAACGATTCTCTTCTCCTCATCCTTTGTGAGATTGGAAAATAATTCCATCCGTACTTCATTGACGTCTTTGGAAGTCTGAATGACTAACGTGCAATCCTTCTCCCGTTGGCATAACTGTCGTATCAGACAGGGTAACATTGCATCTGCACCGATGATCACAAAATGATCAGATAGTTTATAATGAATCAACCCGTTTCTGCAATTTTCCACCCGCCTTTCAATGATATTGGAAAGCGTGGAGATCAACAATCCGCCCAAAACGACGGAACCCAGCAAACTAATAATCAATGCCCACGGGCGGTCTTCCGGACTTATGCTGATCAGGTTGCCCGAATCAACAAAGTTATTGTATACATTCCACAGGGTCTTCTGAAAAGAATGGTTCGCCGCAGAGTCAGTAGCCAGCACAGTCATCTCTTCCGAAGGAGTCATCTGATACTTGCTTCCCCAGTGCACTCCCAAACAAGATAAAACAATCAGCGAAACGACTATAATAATCAGGAAACGTATCTGTTTCCAAGCCCCGCCATAAATAATCCGGTCAAACCAACGAGCATTCATAACTTAATCCTCCTTTTCTATTCTGAAACCTAATTTCTTCACCATCTTGATCGTATTCATAGCCGTATTCCGGTCGTACTCTTTTTCTTCTTCCGGCAACTCATCATAAGGTACCAGACAAGGATGCTTTTTATGGATATCATCGCGTTTTTCGCCATATGTCCAGCCTTCATCTATACGGGCTTTTGCCCACACTTCATGTACATTTTCAGCGATGCGCTCTGATAATTGGATTAAAGATTCGGGAAGGTCAACCAATGAAAGGTCCATCGGTTCGGGGATGTAATCCAGTTTATTTTCTTTCATATTTTATATTCTGTATTTATCTAATGTATTAAGATGCAAGGCATGTCATTGATGCAAAGATAATAAAAAGACTAAGATTTACAGCTTTCAATACTATTTCTTAATGGCTATAGTGCTAAAATCTAAGTCTCGCATTGCATAAAACTATTCGTCTGACAGTTGTTGAACTTTCGTCTGACAACTGTTAATCTTTCGTCTAACAGCTGTCAGACGAAAAGAAAACAGCTGTCAGACGAATAAATTCAAGCATAAACAATGTTAGTTTACGGCTAGCAGAAGAGTAATCTCATGCTATTCTCCAAGTAATCCGTCGCATACGAAAAATTAAATTATACTATCAACGCCCTAAACTATTGTTTATCATCGGCAAACTACGTACTTTTGCACGCCATTTTTAAGAGGCTAAAATAATGAATAACAAGACCAAAGGTTTTATTTATGGAGCCATTGCCGCTGCAAGCTACGGTATGAATCCTCTCTTCACACTCCCGCTCTATGCTGCCGGCATGAGTGTCGATACTGTTTTATTCTACCGTTACGCATTTGCCGTAATTGTATTGGGTGTCTTGATGAAGCTGCAAGGGCAGTCTTTTACTCTTCGCAAGGCAGACATTCTCCCCTTGGTAATCATGGGATTGCTGTTTTCGTTTTCATCTCTGCTTCTATTCATGAGTTACAACTATATGGATGCCGGTATTGCTTCTACCATTCTGTTCGTTTATCCGGTGATGGTAGCTGTGATCATGGGCGCCTTTTTCAAAGAGAAGATTTCCGCAATCACCGTTTTTTCGATCCTGTTGGCACTTTCGGGCATTGCCCTGCTCTATCAGGGAGATGGCAACAAACCACTCTCCACCGTAGGAATTATCTTTGTTTTACTGTCGTCTCTCTCCTATGCCATTTATATCGTAGGAGTCAACCGGTCTTCATTAAAAACATTACCGACTACCAAACTGACTTTTTATGCTATATTATTCGGATTATCGGTTTACATAGTCCGCTTGAATTTCTGCACGGAATTGCAAATCATACCCTCTCCCTTATTGTGGGCAGATGTTCTGGCCTTGGCCATTCTCCCCACTGCCGTGTCATTGATTTGCACCGCATTAGCCATTCAATCTATAGGCTCCACTCCTACTGCTATACTCGGTGCTCTGGAGCCTGTGACAGCGTTATTTTTCGGGGTCCTCCTGTTTCACGAAAAACTGACTCCCCGATTAATGGTCGGTATTTTAATGATTATCACTGCCGTTACATTGATTATCATCGGCAAGTCGCTTATAAAAAAGATGAGTGTGCTGTTGCAGATAAGCAAAAAATAGTATACTTTTGCTAATCAATCAACCAAATAGCAACTTTAATTATCAAAAAATATGGTAGACGTAAAGACTTGCCTTGACAATGCACAAGAAAAAATGGATATGGCTGTAATGTATCTCGAAGAAGCATTGGCACATATCCGCGCTGGAAAAGCGAGTACCCGACTGTTGGATGGTATCCGCGTAGACTCTTACGGAAGTATGGTTCCTATCAGCAATGTAGCTGCTTTATCCACTCCGGATGCTCGCAGTATCACCATCAAACCGTGGGACAAAAGTATGTTCCGTGCCATCGAAAAAGCCATTATCGACTCTGACCTTGGCATTATGCCCGAAAATAATGGTGAAGTAATCCGTATTGGTATTCCTCCTCTGACGGAAGAACGTCGTAGACAGCTCGCTAAACAGTGTAAAGCGGAAGGCGAAACTGCCAAAGTAAGTGTACGCAACGCTCGTCGCGATGGCATCGACGCACTGAAAAAAGCAGTAAAAGACGGACTGGCAGAAGACGAGCAGAAGAATGCGGAAGCCAAGTTACAAAAAATCCATGATAAGTATATCAAACAGATTGAAGATATGCTTGCTGACAAGGATAAAGAAATCATGACGGTTTAATGGAAAATGGAGAATGGACAATGGATAATTACTATGCAGTCCCATTGCCCATTCTCCATTATCCATTCTCCATTATCCATTATCCATTAAATAAATGAAGGGATTAGTAATCAAGAACACGGGCAGTTGGTATCAGGTGAAGACCGACGACGGACAATTTATTGAATGTAAAATCAAAGGTAATTTCCGGTTAAAAGGTATTCGCAGCACCAATCCGGTAGCCGTGGGCGACCGCGTTCAGATTATACTCAATCAGGAAGGTACTGCCTTTATCAATGAAATAGAAGACAGAAAGAACTACATCATCCGCCGTTCTTCCAATCTTTCCAAACAATCTCACATTCTTGCCGCTAACCTCGATCAATGTATGTTAGTGGTTACTGTCAACTATCCCGAAACATCCACCATTTTTATCGACCGTTTTCTCGCTTCTGCCGAAGCATATCGTGTACCTGTCAAACTGGTATTTAATAAGGTAGATGCTTATAACGAGGATGAGCTCCGTTATCTGGACGCTCTTATTAATCTGTATACGCATATCGGTTATCCTTGTTTCAAGGTTTCTGCCAAGGAAGGAACCGGAGTGGATGCCATCAAAAAAGACCTGGAAGGCAAGATCACACTTTTCTCCGGTCATTCGGGAGTTGGAAAATCGACGCTCATCAACGCCATTTTACCGGGAACCAAAGTAAAAACCGGTGAGATATCGACCTATCACAACAAAGGTATGCATACGACTACCTTCTCTGAAATGTTCTCTGTAGACGGGGATGGATATATTATCGATACTCCGGGAATCAAAGGATTCGGAACGTTCGATATGGAGGAAGAAGAAATCGGGCATTATTTCCCTGAAATATTCAAGGTTTCCGCTGATTGCAAATATGGTAACTGTACACATCGGCATGAGCCGGGATGTGCGGTACGTGAGGCAGTGGAAAAGCATCTTATCAGTGAGTCTCGTTATACTTCTTATCTGAATATGCTGGAGGATAAGGAGGAGGGAAAGTATCGGGCGGCATACTAATCTCTTAACTAATCAGCAAGAAATTACACATAAAAAATAAATCTAATTTCTATTAAAAAAACGACAACAATCGAACATTCTGATTCCAAAATTCAAACAACAAACACAACTTTGATTTTAATTTAAACTTCAAGCAAAATCTCACTAATTTAAATAAGTAAATTAGATGAAAAGTCGAAATTCTCCTTTTGTCTGTTATTAAAGCCAGACACAACATTAACTTTCTTTTACTTTATCCAGCATTAAACCTTTTCTTTCAAGTGTCGTCTAATCATCAGAAGATATTATATAACATGCTATATACTATACTAAACCATGAATAAAAAAACTAAATGGGGCATCATTATTCTTATCGGTGCCGGAATTATCGGTGGGGGAATTTACTCACAGTTACCAAAAACTAACGACGAACTGGCTGCTGCTGACAAGGTAAAAAATACCCAAAAGAATGGAAAAAAGATTCTGAACGTCAACGCCAAAGTAATAAAGCCTCAACTGTTAACAGACGAATACACTACTACCGGCGTACTTCTGCCGGATGAAGAAGTTGATTTGTCTTTTGAGACTTCCGGGAAAGTAATAGAGATCAACTTCGAAGAAGGAACTCCCGTAAAAAAGGACAACTTCTTGCCAAAGTCAACGACCGCCAGCTACAAGCACAACTTCAACGGTTGGTTTCACAACTAAAGTTAGCTGAGGACCGTGTATTCCGACAAGATGCTCTGCTTAAACGAGATGCAGTCAGTAAAGAAGCTTATGAACAAGTAAAGACTGACCTGGCAACTCTAAATGCTGATATAGAAATAGTAAAAGCGAACATTGCCCTAACCGAGCTCCGTGCTCCATTTGACGGAATCATCGGACTTCGGCAAATCAGTGTCGGTTCATACGCTTCGCCGACAACTATCGTTGCCAAACTGACAAAGATTACTCCGCTGAAAGTAGAATTTTCAGTACCGGAACGCTATGCAAGCCAGATTAAGAAAGGTACGAACCTGAATTTTAGAATTGAAGGAAAACTAGATGCCTTCAGCGCAAAAGTATATGCTGTAGAATCAACGATTGATCCCAACCTGCATCAATTTACAGCACGCGCACTTTATCCAAATACCAATCGCGCCTTACTTCCCGGCCGATATACAAGTATCCAATTAAAGAAAGAAGAAATCCCGAATGCGATTGCCATTCCGACGGAAGCTATCGTACCGGAGATGGGAAAGGATAAAGTTTTCTTGTATAAATCAGGAAAAGCCGAACCTGTAGAAGTGACAACAGGCATTCGTACAGATGCTGAAGTACAAATTGTAAGAGGACTTCAAGTAGGAGATACCATTCTTACATCAGGAACACTGCAACTTCGCCTGGGACTTCCTGTTACATTGGATAATATTGACTAATACCTGCCATGCCTTATGAATATATCTGAATTAAGTATACGCCGTCCGGTATTAGCTACGGTACTGACAATCATTATTCTCCTTTTTGGATTTATCGGATACAGTTATCTGGGTGTCCGTGAATATCCATCGGTGGACAACCCGATCATTTCTGTCAGTTGTTCTTATCCGGGAGCCAATGCCGACGTCATTGAGAACCAGATAACCGAGCCACTGGAACAAAATATCAATGGTATCCCGGACATCCGGTCTCTATCCAGCGTCAGCCAGCAGGGACAAAGCCGTATTACGGTAGAATTTGAACTTTCAGTCGATCTGGAAACTGCAGCAAATGACGTACGTGACAAAGTTTCCCGTGCCCAACGTTATCTGCCCCGGGACTGTGACCCGCCGACTGTATCAAAAGCC
>Ga0192240_10729_pt1 | contig 11242 bp, 10 predicted proteins | sample Koala_Koa27_H3_FD_131237 | JGI IMG/M metagenome (GOLD analysis project Ga0192240, IMG submission 131237) | Enriched cells from koala feces incubated with labeled cellulose particles, San Francisco Zoo, California, United States - Koala_Koa2-7_H3 ...
TGGGGGAGCATATCCGAAAAGGGGATATTACGGCTTTCTGTACCGGTACGGGAGGGAACTTTATCCTATGGCTCCGGCTCGGCTATCCGGATTCCAATGGGGAGAAAGAGTTTCCGGTGATGATCCGGCTGGCGGTGGAGGTAAGGGGCGGTTCCCTGCAGTTTTGCGACCTGTTCTGGCTGAGTGACTGGAATCCGGATTTCCCACAGGACCAGGTGCTGTCTCTGCCGGACGGTTATTATCATATCACGGCCTGCACCAGAAGACCGGAATCCGGATACTGGGGGGACGACCAGATCATCTGCCTTTATTTTAACAGGCTGGAGGAAATGCCTGAGCTTATGTGGCAGGGGGTTCCTTACCTGTTTGCGGAGGAACAGGAAGAGCCGCAGGATGTGGATGCACAGGGGCAGGATCGGAGAGAGTACATGGAAATGATCCGGCAGCTGTATGGGGTGGAAGAACTGCGGGGATACACAGAAGAAGAACTGGCTGTTGTGAAAAAATATTTTAATCCCCTTCCTCCAGTGCTGGAAGAGTTCTGGAGCAGGGCGGCGCGCACAGAGGCGATTCACAGGGTACAGGATCAGTGGATCAGGCCGGAAGATTTCGATAAATGGGACTGGTTAAAGGACGGCGATTACCTGGTGATCCTGATTGAAAATCAGGGATGCTGCCGAGTGGGAATACGAAGAAAAGACCTGACCAAAGCGGACCCTCCGGTTTATGTGGCTGCGGACAGAAAAGATGACCAAAGATGGACCTTGTGTGCCGGAACGCTCAGCGGATTTCTGAGGGCTGCCCTTGCCTATGAAGCGGTATTTGCCTTTCCTTTTCATGGGGATGAACTTATGTACTGGCTTACGGAGGAAGAACTGGAAACCGTCCGGTCCGGCCTTGAAAAACAACCCTTTGGGCTTTCTGGCTGGTTGGGGATGGATATGAGCTTTTACAGCAATGCCTCTGACAATATGGCCGTAATCATGGACTGCGGCGATCTGGAAGTGCTTTATGGAGCTGCCAGCGAGGCAGGATACAAGAGGCTTATGGAGGTTATGGAGGGACTTGGAGAAGCGATATAAAAGAATATGGGAATTGAGCAGAGTATGAAGGAAAAAAGGGGATCAGGCAGCGAAGGGAAAGCATTCGGCAGAACCACAGGAATGGCAGTAACAGGGCTTTTGTTAGTGCTCCTGCTTACCGGATGCAGCCAGGAACGGATGGAGACACGATGGGAAATTGACCGTATCTATAAGGCGGCGGAACAGACAGCGGAGGACAGGGCAGCAGCTTATATCATGGAAAAATATGGGATAGACGCTTCGCCACAGGGATACTGGGTTCAGGGGTATCATGATTTTTTTGCGCCTTATGTCAATTCCAATGTGGTGGTATTCATGGAATATGACGGCAGGAAGTTCTGCGCAGGCATTGATGTGGATGATGAGACAATCCTTTGGGATAATTACCAGAGCGAAGAAATAGAGGCTGTCCTTCAGGAGTATTTTACAGAGCTGTATCATCTGCCGCAACCTTATAAAATAGATATTGAATTCCAACTGGAAAATGCCCCAGGATATCGTGCAGCTACACCCGCAGAATGGCGGGAGAGAGGATTTGACCACAGGAATATGGTGGATTTTTATTTCCAGGGTCAGGCAGCGGAAGAATTGCTTGCAATGATGGACCGGGTGGAATTCCATAATTCCTGGTTGTCCATGGAGCGGCCGCTTATCTCACTTTCATTCGAGGCTGGGGACTGGCCAGTCTGTGAAGGGGGCTATGTTGAGTGGAATCTGCGAGTGTATGCTTCACCAGAAGCGGAATGGGTAGACCGTTCTGAGGAATATCCGGATATTGCAGGCTTCCCATATTTCAGGGAGTGGAGGCGGGCCTGCCTTAATAACAGGGGAACAAAGGAGGAAGAACTGTCAGAAGAATCCTGGGGATTTCATTCCATGCAAAATGAGGGGATCATGGTTATATCAAGGCTTCCTTTTGAAATAGAAGATATCCTGTGCATCAGTGAAGGCGCAGAGGAATGGAATGTAGACCGTGGAAACAGTGAAACCCAGACATACAAACTTATATCGGATGTGTATGAAGTGACAGAAAAAAGCCCTGACAGCAATTATGCAACGGTAATGCATGTGTCGGAAGATTTCATGGACCAATATGAAGGAACCCTGTACATACTCAGCAGGAATCGGGAAACAGGGGAAGTAAAGTTCGTGAAAGATATCTTACCACAGGAAAAACTGGATTTATTGCCAGAGGATGAATTTGACAGAGATTATAAGATACATTCCAATGGGACATGTGGCATGAGCGCAGGCTTTCAGTATGCAATAGCAGAAAGAAAAGGGAAGGCAGGAGAATAAAGATGGGATTTCAGGACGAGATGAAACAGATGTTTCTGCGCGTTGCGGCGGGGGAAATAGAACCGGAGGAGTGGGAAACATGGTGGAACAGCAACAGGGTTAAGCTGGAAGAGACACTGAACCAGGGAGACAGAGGGCGGATCATGCCCGCTTTATGGAGCGCGAACTATTACTGGATGACAAAGACGCAGGGCGGTGTTGCCTACTATTTCCATGCCCAGGGCCGCCCGGTGAAGACCTCTGGTTATTATGAGGAAAAAGCACGGGAGGAGGAGATCCGTGAAAGACAGAGAGCCATGGAAGCCTATCACAGGAAGACGGCGCCTGTCAGGCGTCTCTGGGAGGAATATCTGGAGAAGCATCCAACGGAATCCATTTCTTTTGACTGGAAGAACCTTTTGGGGACACCGCCCGGCCAGAAACCGGCGAAGGTTTTCGGCTATAAAAACGCAAGAACAACCGAACAGTGGAAAGAGTGCGGGGAAGAGCTGAAACTCCGCTTAAAGGAGAACCTGCAGGCAAAGATCGCTCCTCTGGCAAAGGCATACGGCATGAAAAAGGCAGGCCCCAAAACTTTTGTGCGGGAAAAGAACGGTCTGGTATCCCGGATTCAGTTTATCGGTTATTTCAGGGGCGGCGGGTATGAGGAGATGTACTGTTATTTCTGTCCTGTATATGCCATACAGTACGGAACTTTAGGCCTGCCGGGTCACATCAGCCAGGGAGAATATTTCCAACAGGTGAAAAGAGACTGGGGCGTGATCCAGTATGGCACAGTAGCCATTGATGCCGCCATGGTGGAGAGTATCAACAGAAAATTTGACGATATCCTGACATTTCTGGCCGATGGCGTGCTGCCGGAGTGGCAGAAGATTGACAGCCTGGAGACCTATTTCGCGAAGGAACGGCAGGACTATCTGAAAGCTACGGCGAGGGGACCGAAAAATCCAAAGAATGGACGGCCCATGTGGAATCTGGATACAGAGGGAAAGCCGGACCCCTGGCGGGCGGACGACTATCTGTTTGGTGTGTGGGATCTGCTAACTGGAAAGGAAATAGAAGGATATGCGCATCTTGAAGAATGCGTGAGACATAATTCTGAGTATATGGAAACCCGTTTAAAAGAATTTCCCAACGCCTGCAGTGATCCGAGAGACGCCATGGCGGTGATGTACCGCAATGCGCAGCTCTTTCTGGAGACAAAGGAGATTTCGGATACACAAAAACGCCAGAACGCAATCCGGGAGACCTATGAGGAAGTCTGTCTGTTCATGCGGTATTACCACGGCCTGGCCAAAAAGACGGAAAGATCCTGATAGCAGGATTTTAAAGTTTTATATACCATGTACAGAAATGAAAGGGAAATGGAGATTTTTGATGATGGACGAGAAAAAAGAGCAGCTTGAAAAGGTTCGCAGGGCATTCCGGGATCCATACCTGCGGGGATGGATTCCGAACTATCTTTTGACAATACTGGAACAGGGGGAGGATACCGAAGATATCCTTTCAAAAATGGAGCAGGTCATGCCAAAGTATTGTGTTCTCCGCAAATTTGAGACGGAAGAACAGCAGAGCCTTGACGAGGGGAGCGAGAGACAGAACGACTGGAGGAGCCTGCTGTTTGAATTAAGCCCCACTGTCAGGACATTCTGGGCGGAAAAATATAACCACTATATCAATCCTAACGGGAAATACCAGACGCTTCTGGGTTTTACAGATATGCGGGAACGATTTTTGCAGGCGTCTCACGAAAGCAGTGTGGAATTGCTCTACCGTATTGGCTGGAAACCGATGGATACCATGTGCGCATACCTGTTAAGCATGACCACAAACCGTATGTACAGCCTCTCCCCTGATGCGGTAAGGGAAGCGGTCAGGCTGGATGGGGAGATGGCAGTTCGGCTTCTGGATAAAAAGGTGCTGGGAGAGATGATCGTCCACCATCATTCGTCCTATCAGGCATGGTGGCAGAAGATATGGATGGAATTTCTCTATCTGTTCTGTGATTTTGACGATCAGTCATTCCTGCATGCGGAGCATAAAACAAAAAAACTGAAGCAGCAATGCCAGGTCGTCTGCGAGAGGCTTGGGAATCCGGATTATGAGAAGATGGAACTGGAGAAAGAGCTGCGGGCCTGCGCTTTGCTTCCCACGCAGGAGGAACCGGACGATGTTTCCGATAAAAAATTCATAAAAAGGCAGAAGTCGGCTCTTTTGCGTGCCTTTGTCTGCAGCTATCTGTGGTGCTGCTCTGACTGGAAGAAGATGAAGGAGCATCCGGCCGGTCGGGCAATATCGCGGAACCTTCTTTGGGGATATTACCAGGATGGGGAGCTTCAGACCGTATTTGCCCTGAGAGAGGACGGAAGTGTGTTGGATGAAAAGGGGGAGATGGTTCCCCCGGAATCTGTTTCTGACAAAACGGGCAAAATCGGGCTGGTGCATCCGGAGGAACTGACAGAAACAGAGCGGAAGATCTGGAAGAAATACGCAGGAAAAGAGAAATGGAAACAACCCTTTCCACAGCTTAAGATACCCGTGTGTCAGGGGCAGCATGACCTTTCCGCCCTTTCCGGCGTACAGGTAACCGAGCTTTTCCTGATCACTGCTGCAGGAAAATGGGGATTGTACCAGGGGAGCGACAGAAACAGGTATATATCCTACCATATGGCGGATCTGCTGCATGGGTACGGCGCACAGATGGTCTTTGACGGTATCTGGAGGGGACCGGAATACGGGCCGGAAATCATTACGGCGGAAAAGGTAGTCTTCTACCGATTCCGACATTTCCTGCTGTGGGAGCATGTGCCAGAAAGCCTTGTCTGTGCCCCGGAGGAACTGCCGGTGCGCTTTGTATCCACCGCACTGGCGGCTTTCCGTGCAATCGTTGGAAGGGGCGAAAAAAGAGAATGATATAGAGGCGTTGAATTACTGAATGCAGATGGAAACAGCAGATTTTGAACATGTTCAGAGGAGGCGGAAAGAAATGGCTGGAACAGGACAGCCCGCATGGGTGAAGCGCATCTTAAAACTTTTGGAACAGGCAAGGGCAAAAGATCCGGATTTTGCGAGGTTCGGAGCATACAGCCATCAGTATAAGCTGGCGGCGCCCGCAGGTGAGGAAGCAATCCGGAAATTTGAGGAGCAGCAGGGCGTTCGACTGCCGGAAGAATACCGGGATTTTCTGATGTTTATCGGAAACGGCGGCGCAGGCCCTTATTATGGACTTTACGGGCTGAAGGCGTTGGAGGATGACCTTTCTGATTCCCGCGGTTTGCGCCGGTGCCGCTCTCTGGAAGAACCGGTAATCTATCCGAAGATGAGCGAGGAGGAATGGGACAGGATCGTTAATCCGGAGAGCAGACGGAAAAGGGAAGAAGTGTATCCTTATACGGGTGTTCTGCCAATCGGCACCCAGGGCTGCACGCTGATGACGGGGCTTATGCTTACCGGGCCGTACCGGGGACAGGTAGTGTATTATGATAACGATTTCTGCGGCCCACCATTTTTTGTGCGGGAGAAGGGGTTCCTCTCCTGGTATGAACGGTGGCTTCGGGAAGTGATTGCAGGCTATAATGACGAGGAATGCGGATTTGGGCTGAATGTGGACGGGAATCCCAGGCAGTTGATGGAGCTGTATGAACAGACAGAGGACCCGGAGGAAAGAAAAGAAATCATTGACAGCTATTATAAGTTTGAGACATTGCCGGGAAAGCAGAAGACGTATTTTAAGCAGGCCTGCGCTCAGGAAACGGACATGGAAGTGCGGATGAAACTGATCAAAATGCTGGTTCGTTTCCATGTGCCGGGAATGACAAAAGAGATTGAAAAGCTGTGGGAATACGGGGCATACGCAGAAGCGGTCGCCATTATCACCTACGAGGGCACCTGGGAGGTGAAGGAGGCCTGGTATGAAAAGATATTTGAGATATTGCCGCAGCTTCAGGGAAATGGCTTCCGAGACGCATGCCATACCTTTGGTGCAATGAAAGATTATCCCAATGTCCATGCAGGAAGATTAAAGGAAGCCCTTGTACGGGAGGATCTGGACAGAAATGACAGAATTGTGCTTTTTCACAGCATCCGTGATCTGAAAGGGAAAGAAGAAGTGCTGGATTATTTCCTCGATTATCTGTCCACAGAAGAAAATCCCACCATGCTGATCTACGCTGTTTGGTGTACGGAGGGTGTGAAGAACCAGCAACTTCAGGAACTCTATGTGAAACTGCTGGACAAGTACAGAACACACGAAAACGCCAGGTTCGACTATAAAGGCAGCCAGATGGTCTTAAAGGGCGGAGGGTGTTTGGGAGCCAGCAGGCCGGAGGGGCAGCTCACCAGCAATCTGATGCGGCAGTTCGATTATTTTGGCTTGGATTACCGGGGAGGCTGGAAACTTCTGATGGATGAGGGCAGATGGAGAGACTGGAAACAGGAACGTGGGTTTGCATAGATTTAGAGATTGCAGGCATAGACGATACACGGAAGTATTTCCGGAAGAGAGCATGAGAGGAGAAAACAGGATGTTGGAATTTGCCCCGAATACTTATATGTTGGAATATCAGAATGGTGCCTACCTCTGTAACGGAACAAAACGGATAGAAGCGCCGCTGAATTTAGACACCCTTGAAGAAGCTGTCAGGCAATGCCCGAAGCTTCAACAGGTTTTATTGGATGATGCGCCGTTTGGCGACCAGTGTTTTCCTGTTTTGGCAAGGATTTCCAGGCTGAATATGCTGGCCCTGATGCGGGGGAGACAGATTACCGGACACGGACTGGAACTGTTGAAAGACCTTCCCTTAAAAGATCTTTTCTTACAGCGGACAGCTCTGGACAACGAGGGACTGGCCCAGGCCGCACAGATTAAAAAACTGGAAAATATCTATATAGCTGCCTGCCATCATATTACCTTTGAAGGACTGTTGGCGGTTTCCTGGAGAGATAAGCTGTATATCAGCGATACAGACAAGCATGATGACGAGGGACTGGCGGGGTTGTTTACAAAGGCAGAGCGCAAGTCATATGAAGATGCCCGTACCTATAAAACCATGAAAAATCGAATTTCATTGGACAATCCCGAATTACAGGCTCCCATTTATGCGCTGCGGGAATTCTTTAACGACATGAACCGCTGGGAGCAGATGGCAGAACAAAAAGGACGCGGTGATCAGGCGGAGATTGATGCGCTGTTTGCCAGGAGAGTGAGCTGGTCTCCCCGTCCCGGTTGGCGCCCCGTGAATCTTTCCTGGAGAAGTGGCGGAACTTATACAGATCATCAGTTGATTGCCGGAGAACGGGTCACAAAAAGCAAATTCTGGCTTTATGCGGAACAGGATATTTTCTATTATCGTTATTTGATGCGTCTGATCGATGATAAGTGGATGATTGATAATGCCCAGTGGTGCCAGAAAGGGCACTGGTCATTTTGCGGACTGTGATGAAAAGTGAACTCTTTCATAATAAGGAATGGAGATTATGCCAAAACGTATCAGGAACACATTAAGAAGGGAGAAGAACAACAGTGAAAATAGAGGAGTTGAAAGAATACATACATAGTGACTGGAGCGAAACAACCGAATGCAGAAACGATAAATACTATTTTGTCAGGACTGATGCAGACGAGCTGGAAGATGTTTTTGCAGAAATCAAGTATCAGATGTCAGAAGAAGTTCCGGATGATTTGAAAAGGTTCTATAAAGAGGTTGGCTTTGGGTTCCTATGGTTTGGGTTCAAACAAAAGAAAGGAATTTACAGGGTTCTTTCTCCTGAAGAACTTCTGGATCTGTATTTTGAACCGGAGGATGAAGGGGAGCCGGACGACTTTATCATGTATCGGGAAAACGCATGGAATAATATGGATGAGAATAAACTGCTGGCCTTTTGCCTATTTGGGGAAGAAGACAGTCTGTTGTACATTGGGCTGTCTGATGGGGCTGTTTATTATCTTTCCGCAAGACGCAAAATTGCAGATTCTCTCAATGAGTTTTTTGATTTATTAGATAAAGATGTAGATTATTTTATGAATGGTTGAATATTAAAAGTAAGATTTAGTTAATTAGATATGAGGTTTGGTGGAGAATATTATGGTGTTATTTAGAAAAATAATTTAATACCCTATGTAGCATTAAAGGCTATTTATTATGACACAAGGGCGTGATGTAGGGGCTCTATGTAGCCCATGAGAAGTAAAATACAGCCTGAAAACAGGCAAAAAAGAGGAATTATAAATACAGGTACCACTTAGCTGAAACTTATAGCACAACAAGTAATAGGCATGATACAAAAAGCCAGCGGCGCAGATACCAGTCTGAACTGCTGGCTTTTCTTTTTCGACATACTATGTCTTTCCGGTCTCCGTATTGAGAGGGGCAGTGTTATCTGCCAGTGCAGAAGCGGTGGCCACCAGAACAGACAAGGCTTTTTCATCACAGCGTAGGATAAGTCTTAAAAGTTCCTGGTATGTAGAGCCAGTCCTGTCATGGTGATCCTGGAAAATACAGTCATCCGCAGAGATATCCAGTGTTCTACAGATATGGTAGAAATTTTCAATACTGGGAGAACAGCGGCAACGCTCCAGATCCTTCTGGAATGATACGGAATGGTCAAGCAGTTCTGCACACTGCGCCTGGGTTAGATGCTTTTTCTTCCTGGCTTTCTTCAGGGCGGCACCGAAGACCTGGGCATCATTGATAGATAGAGACATTGTGGTCACCTCCTATAAGTAGTGTAGTGCCACACCTTATAAAAGTAAAAATGGTATGAACACTCTGAAAAGTAGAGTATCAGACTACTAAGCACCCAGACATCTGGTGAACAAAAAAAACATGGTTCATCGGGTTCTTGTTTGGGTGTCTTTTTGCGACCATGGGAGAGGTACATGGTCTATAGTGGGGAATTTTCGTAAGCCGGGTATTGGCAGGGGGGTTGCGTTAAAAAAATTGTAAGCTTTCAGAGCGCACTTTGCGCTCTGCATAGTAGTCTCATACGCTACTTTTTAGAGGAAAGCACTTGCTTATATCAAAAGAACAGTTATCCAGGGAATAAATCGGATAAAGGTTCTTTTTCTATTGTATTAAAAACATCCATACAGATAAATCTTTTTTTCTGCAACAAACATATTATCCGTTGCCGGTCACCTCCAATTCCAGATTTTTGTAGCCAAAAGTCTGGAATTTAAGGAGGAAAAGCCATGTGGCAGAAAAATAACGGAAAAAGTGAAACAGAGATTCTACAAAATCAGTTTACGGCGTATCTGGCAACTGCAGTACAACGCCGCAGGAACGATTATATAGAGCAAATGAACAGACGCCAACAGACAGAAAGCCTGACCGATGGATTCCCGTTTATGCCGGAATGCAGCATAGAGCAGGACATGCTTCTGGGGTTACCTGTCCTTATGCAGATAGAAGACAGTGTACTCTTTCGGGCACTGAAGGAACTTAGTGAGAGAGAACGGTACATATTCCTTGAAAGGACATTAGAGGGAAAGAGTTTTGAGATGCTGGCACAGGAAACTGGATTGGGTTATAAGGGCGTATCAGCCGTTTATTATCGGACAGTGCAGAAAATCAAAAAGAAAACGGAGGTGACAAAATGAATTTTAAAGAAATGCTTTTACAGGCAAAATCCGGCAGAGAGCCGGCAGTCATAGAGTTACTGGAGATGTATAAGCCGCTTTTGGTCAAGTATGCGATCATCAATGGCCGGTTCGATGAAGATCTGTATCAGGAACTGTGCATTATCCTGCTAAAATGTATTGCCCGGTTCAGGATGTGACAGATAAACCAGGAATGTTGCATGATGGCAGAACAGCAGAAAAAGAAAAGCGCCGGAGCATATCGCCCGGCGCTTTTCCATAAAGGATATTTTTTAAACTTCTGCTGCCTGAGAACAGCTATTTTTTACAATAATTTACATAAAGATTATAATCCCGGAATCGGGTAATCATCCGCAGCCAGATATATAAATGGTTTGTTTCTGAATACAGATTGAACTCCGTGGGGCTGCCGGTCGGTTCCGCCAGCATGCAAAGCCGCTCCATGGTATCCAGTGTCCGGAATTCTTTCATACAAAACAACGCTGATTGGAACTGGTCAATTTCCTGAGCCAGATGTTCAGGTGTCGGTTCTTCCTGACAGCGGTTCCATGTAGTCCACCACCTGTATCCGTCATAGTCAGAACGGGAATAAGCAATCTTGCAGGCAATGTTCTCTTTACTGAAAACATCAGGGAAAGCACAAACGGAAGTAAGGACAGGATTTTTGCTTTCAGGGAAATCCTTTAACCGCACATCCTCCATCCCGTGCCAGCATGAAAACGGAAACACTGCATTCCCGACATCCCGAAAAGCTTCATCGGTTCCGCACTGATGGCAGATGTGAATGTTGGCATGCCGGCTTAATGGATTGATGCAAAGCTGGCTGTCCAACTGGTTTCCGCAGCGAAGACATTTTGGTATTGGTCCGACACTGTTCGAAAACCATTTTTTATCTTTCTTCCATAATGCTTCCAGCATATTCTTAGGATATAATTCAATCTTCATAACTTCCTCCTGTGTAGAATGCATTTTACGATAAAATAATTTTCAGTCTTCGCCATATACCTCTTCCCAGTAACGGAGATATTCGGCATATCCTTCCGGATCGATCTCCTGTAAGACTTTCGGATGGAACCGGTATTCTGGATACCGGCAGAACCCGCTTTTTGCACATCTGCCGGTGGGAACTGCCAACTTATTCCGTTTGATCCATGCCAGGATTTCTTCACCATTATTATTTACATCAATATAGGCACAGTTCTTTGATGGGAGGGAGTTCAGATTGACCGTCAGGACATTCCAGAGACTCGGTTCCCCGTCGTTC
>Ga0192240_10730_pt1 | contig 11218 bp, 13 predicted proteins | sample Koala_Koa27_H3_FD_131237 | JGI IMG/M metagenome (GOLD analysis project Ga0192240, IMG submission 131237) | Enriched cells from koala feces incubated with labeled cellulose particles, San Francisco Zoo, California, United States - Koala_Koa2-7_H3 ...
AGAGTTGAATAAATCCATTGCAGAACTGCTGAATAGCAAAGTCGAGGTGGAACTGCATGAGATCGATGAGAGTGTTCTGGATAATTATGACGACAGCAGGTTTGATCCGGTCACCTATGCGGAGGTCGATATCTTGTACTTGTTTGTAAAAAAAGAAAAAGAAAGCGAGGAAGAATGATCATGGCATTAACAACCACGAAGAACATTACTATCACAGGAACCTGCACGGTAGACGATACTGTCATTGAGAGATATACGGCGGTCATCAGCCAGTCAGACCCGTCAAACATGTCTCTGTCACAGACACAGGTGAAAAAAACTCTTGTCAAAGAGAACATCGATACCTGTCGGGCTGACCGAGCGGAGTTCGAAGACCTGGCATACTCTGTGCAGGATGAGATGATCACAGAGGCCGGTACGACAGAAGGAACGTCAGAAGAAGCGGAGTAACACATTAGGGGAGGAGCAGGACCAATGCCAACAGAGATCATTATTGCGATAATCAGCAGCGGTGTACTGTCTACTGTGATCAGCTGCATATTTACATTTGCGGGGAACAGGAAACACAGGAAAAACGGTGTCGCGGCCGGTGTCCAGCAATTACTGTATGACCGGATAAAATATTTATGCAAAGCCCATCTGGAGCGGGGATACATTGCTACGAACGACCTGGATGACCTGGAACGGATGTATAAGATTTACCACAACGATCTGGATGGCAATGGTTTTGTCACAGACCTGATGGATAACGTGCGGCATCTGCCAGTGCACCCGGCATTGCCTGGAAAGGAATGATTGCATGAAAAAGAAACGTCTTACGGCTTTTTTACAGAAAAGCCCCATCAACTATATGTCTGACCTGTTTATCGTGGCGATGGTCCTCTGCTGGATCATCGTCATTATTATTATGGTCGCTGCGGCCATCTGGTCAACTGTCAACCTTGGTGACACGACCATCTGGTGTTATGTGCAGGAACTGACAGGGATACCGCTGACTGCCGGCGGTGCACTCTGGATGATCAAAAACGGGGTGCAGCATGCGATCGCCAATTCGAGGGGCGAGCAGGCACACATGGATTTCCCCGCTGTCTGCGCGGACGGGGAAGACGATGGGATTGAAACGGAACTTAACAACAATGATAATGAAGTGAAAGGATAAGGATGATGGAATTATTTTTATTGGGACTTCTGGTCTGTTCGACACTGACAGGCCTGTTGACTGAAGCTGTGAAGAAGCTGTGTGAGGAGCACGGCTTTTCTTATTATGCGAACACTCTGGCGGGGATTGATGCCGCAGTGGTGTCCGTCCTGGTAGGGATGGGGTATGTGCTCTATGTGGGCATCCCCGTGACAACACAGGTAGTCATCTGCCTTGTTGCGCTTATTCTCCTTAGCTGGGTTGGCGCAATGGTTGGATACGACAAAGTGATACAGGCGGTCAGCCAGTTTAAGACTTATGGAAAGGATGAGTGATCATTATGGCAAAAACAAACACAGGACTGGTGGCATATGCAAAGGCACAGGTGGGTCTTCCCTACTGGTATGGCACCTATGGACAGAAAGCGAACGCATCGCTTTACTCCAGTAAAAAGAAACAGTACCCCAGCTATTATACGGCGGATGATTTTAAGAGTCAGTATGGAAAGCGGGTGCATGACTGCATCGGTCTGATCAAAGGTTATCTTTGGAGCGACAGCGCGACGGCGACACCGACCTATAAATCCTCACAGGATAAGAATGCGGCCGGGATGTACGCGGCAGCAGACAAAGATGCAAAGGGTAAGATCAGCACGTTCCCGAAAACGGCAGGGCTCCTGGTGTTCAGGGGGACATCGGTCACGAAAATCACCCATGTCGGCGTGTATGGCGGGGACGGTTACGTCTACGAAGCAAAAGGGCATGCCTACGGTGTGGTGAAGACGGCTTATAAAGCGTCCGACTGGAACTATTGGGCGCAGTGCCCTTATATCACAGATGACACGGTAGCAGCCAGTACGGATTCATCTACAGCGGGTAGCAATAGTTCTGCTGTGACGGAGAAAACGGCGGCAGATAAAGCCAAGTCATATAACAAAAGCCTTGCAGGAACGTACAAAATCACGGCAAATCTCTACATGAGGAACGGTGCCGGTCAGAGTAAGGCATCGATGATCGTCCTGCCGAAAGGGACGAGCGTGAAGAACTACGGCTATTATACCGCAGTCAGCGGCGTGAAGTGGCTGTACGTACAGGTCACTTATAATAATGTAAAATATACCGGATTCTGCTGCGGCTCCTATCTGAAGAAGCAGTAGACTTTATGAATCGCACCCATCGGAGATGAATTTCTTTGGTGGGTGTTATTTTTTTGCAAAAAAATCGGAAAAAAGCGATTTTGGCAACATCCGTATCAGAAGGGGAAAGTGAATATTGTGCGTATGGTTTTTTATGGGACCGTTGCAGTTTTTTCGTATTATTTCCGCTTTCGTCCCTTTAGAGGATTAGGAGGGGTTACCCCTCAACGATAGGAGGTAAATCTGATGACGGATGAACAGAGAAAAGAGATCAGAGAATTAAGGGAGAAAGGTTTGGGCTATGTCCGCATTGGCAGGGTGCTCGGAATATCAGAAAATACGGTGCGGTCATACTGCCGGAGACACGGGCTGTCCGGGACTAACGTAAAGGTAGAACCGATTGAGCAGAAAAATATCCGTTACTGCAGGAACTGTGGGCGGCCGGTCGAGCAGACACCCGGGCGGAAAGAGAAAAAGTTCTGCTCAGACAAGTGCCGGATGGATTGGTGGAACAGCCATCCGGAGTTAGTGAACCGGAAAGCAACGTATGAATTTGTCTGTGCGTACTGCAGAAAACCTTTCACAGCTTACGGAAATGCCAATCGGAAATACTGCTCCCATGAGTGTTTTATCGCTGACAGGTTTGGAGGTGGCCGTTGATGGACAATAAGGAATTTGAGTACCAGGTCACCATGAGCCTCGCGAGGGAACTTCTGGATAAGGGTGCGATAACAAAAGATCAGTACGTGAAATTTAACACAAAAATGATGGAAAAATACGAACCGAAAACCGGCGATTTATTTACAAACATTGACTTGCTATAAATCAGATTCAGAGTGATATATAGTCATGACAATACATTAAGGAAGTGATTCATATGGCAACGATTAGGAAAATCCAGACACTTTCCTCCGCACCTGCAAAAAAGAAAAGGGTGGCGGCATATGCCAGGGTATCGATGGAATCAGAAAATCTGCTGCGTTCCCTTTCCAACCAGGTCAGCCAGTACAGCGCACTGATCCAGAGCAGGACGGATTGGGAATATGCCGGGGTATACGCTGACCGTGGAATAACTGGAACATCGACTGTCCATCGTGATGAATTCAATCGGCTGATAAAAGACTGCGAGGATGGGAAGATAGACCTTATCCTCGTCAAATCCATCAGCAGGTTTGCAAGGAACACGGTGGACTTGCTGGAAACAGTAAGGCATTTGAAGAGCATCGGCGTTGAGGTTTATTTTGAAGAGCAGGGTATCAGTTCCATGACTTGTGACGGGGAACTGATGCTGACGCTCCTTGCTTCATTCGCGCAGGCAGAAGCGGAGTCGATCAGTGACAACGTACACTGGGGCATCCAGAAAAGGTTTGAGGAAGGCATCCCCAACGGTCACAAGCGCTGCCTCGGTTATGACTGGGACGGAGAGAACTATGTTGTTATCCCCGATGAGGCAGAAACAGTGCGGATGATTTTTAAAATGTACCTTGGCGGCAATTCATCATTTCAGATTGCAAAGGCTCTGGAGGATGCGGGCAGGACGAATATCTACGGTGAACCGATTTCGGATTACAATATTCGGTTTATCCTTAGTAATGAAAATTACACAGGAAACCTTCTGCTCCAGAAAAAATTCTCTCCAAGCATAGGGAAAAGGGCGGTTAATCGTGGTGAGATGCCGATGTACAGGGTGGAAGATAACCACGAGGCTATCATAAACATGGACACCTTCACCCGGGCGCAGGAGATAAGGAAAGAGACTGCTGCCGCTATGCCACAGAAGAATGTTACCTGTTTTTCCGGGCTACTGAAATGCGGATACTGCGGACATGCGGTCTGCCGACGCAATGTTTTTAAGAAGAATGCAACATGGATATGTAACACGGTCGATAAAAAGGGAAGGGCAGCCTGCGAGTGCAGCAGACGGCTTTCAGAGAAAGAGTTGATTGAAATCGCTGAGAACGTTGTCGGCTCTGATTATGAAGAAACGATTCGCAGGAGAGTAAGACAGATCATAGTCTTTGATGACAGATTAGAATTTCGGATGATGGAGGGCAGGGATAAGACCTGGCACAGGCGTTTCGGCAAGTATCCTCGTGAGAGGGGATGCTTCAGCGGCAAAGTTTACTGCGGCGAATGCGGAGGAGTTTATTCCAGAGAAGCATCCAACAAGAAAAATCATATTGTCTGGAGATGCAAAAACCGCAGGGGCGGGAAAGGGAAATGCAGCAGCGGGCATATCCATGAGAGTGTATTGTACCGGGCAGTCAGAGAGACCATCGGCACAATGGATAATTATGAAATGAGATTTTATTGCGACACTGACAGGCTTGTCGTCCACGATGACAGGCTTGAGTTTTATATGAAGGATGGTGATGTAAAAACATGGCAAAGAAAGTAACAAAAATCCTCGCCACACCAAAACTGAATTCATCGAGTGCAGTGAGTGTGGTAACAAAAAGAAGAACCTGTGGATATGCCCGCGTATCCACAGACAAGGAAGAACAGGAGTCCAGCTTTGAGAACCAGATGAACCATTACACGACTTATATCAAGAGCCGCGAGGATCTGGAGTTCGTCGGGATGTATTCGGACGAAGGTGTGACAGGGACCAGCATGAGGCATCGGGATGGTTTCAACCAGATGATACAGGATGCGATGGACGGAAAGATTGATTTGATAATCACAAAGTCAGTGAGCAGGTTTGCAAGGAATACGGTGGACAGCCTGACAACTATCCGCAAGCTGAAGGAAAAAGGGGTGGAGGTTTATTTTGAAGAGCAGAATATTTATACCTTTGATTCCAAAGGCGAGCTACTGATAACCATCATGTCCTCATTGGCACAGGAAGAAGCACACAGCATTTCGGATAACACGAAATGGGGAAAGAGAAAGCAATTTGCTGACGGCAAGGTCAGCGTGGCTTACTCAAGATTCCTTGGCTATGACAAAGGACCGGACGGCGGCATGGTCATCAATCCGGAACAGGCGGAAACTGTGAAACAGATTTACAAATGGTACCTTGATGGATTGTCCGCCTATGCAGTCGCAAAAAAACTGACGGAGATGGGAATAAAAACAGCTAGCGGCAAGGACAATTGGGCGGCAAGTACAGTCAGTTCCATTTTAAGAAACGAAAAATATAAAGGGGATGCCCTTCTGCAGAAATGCTATACAGAAGATTTCATGACAAAAAAGCGGGTCAAAAATGACGGGAGTGTTGTGCCGCAGTATTATGTCGAGGGTAATCACGAGGCTATCATTGACCCGGATACTTTCGATGCAGTCCAACTAGAGATGCAGCGCAGGAAGTCCAGCAAGCACAGATACAGCGGTGTGAGCTTTTTCTCATCGAAAATCAAATGCGGACAATGCGGGGCATGGTACGGACGTAAAGTCCACCACTCGAATGACAAATACAGGAAGATCGTATATAGCTGCAACAGAAAGTTTGACGGGGAAGAAATATGCTCGTCACCATCCCTTTCAGAGGAACAGATAAAAGAGTGTTTCTTATCTGCCGTCAACAAGCTGATTTCCGACAAAGAAAACATCATCGAGAACATCCAAATCCTGCTCACGGAGCTGGAAGACACGGCAGACGATGAAAAACGACTGGAAGAGCTTACGGTTGAGATGGAAACACTGGATGGAATGCTCCGCAACCATATCAGCGAGAATGCTCACAGGGTACAAGATCAAGCCGCCTATCAGAAAAGATATGAAGAATTGGCTACAAAGTTTGAAGCCACAAAAAAGGAATCCGATGGGTTGGAACACGCGCTTGAACAGAAGAATGCACAGGCCGGTATTGTACGGCAGTTCATTTCAGAACTGAAGGAATTGGATGAACCATTCCGAAAATTCGATGAACGGTTGTGGTGCAGCATGGTCGATTTCATCACGGTATATGCGGAGGATGACATAAGGGTGAGATTTAGGTATGGTGCAGAAGTAAAGGTATGATTGGCGTCAAAATAAATGGCGGCTGTTCCGTTGTGGGATGGCCGTCTTTTAATGGTAGAATTATTTTTCCGTTCCTGTTGAATCCGAAAATACGGAGTGATATAATTATAAATAATTTTTCATGATTTCTGTAGGGGAGGAGAAAAATATAATGAAAAAACTGGCAATGCTTATGTCAATTATAATGGTCGCCATGTCTCCGTGCAGTGTTTTAGCTAGTGATATAACAACGACAGCGTCTGAAACAGAAGAAGCGGTAGAAGATGTGGAAACGGAGACTGAGTCTGATCCTGCGGAAGATGTAGAATCTGAAGAGGATTCTGAAAACAATGCGGAAACAGTCGCAGAGATTGAAGAGGTCTCTGTGCTGAGTACATCGGAAGATGAGACGACAGACGATATTTCTTCGGAGGAAGAAGAAAGTTCTATAATTGACAGCGGCACATGTGGGGACGATTTGACATGGGTGCTTGATACGGATGGGGTCCTTACTATTAGCGGTACGGGAGCAATGACAACGTACTCAACATCATCTACAGCACCGTGGTATTCTAATCGTACAAAGGTTATTTCGGTGATCATTGAGAGTGGGGTCACTACAATAGGAAATTATGCTTTTTATGGTTGCACATCGTTGACAGAGATTGAAATCGCTGAAGGACTTACAGAAATCAACACATATGCATTTGGTGAATGCGTTAAGTTAGTAGATGTTTCTGCTCCAGAAAGTGTAACGACTATTGGGAATTATGTGTTTTATAATTGTAGTAGCCTTACTGGTTTCGAGATACCAGATGGAGTAACGAGTATAGGAAATGACGCATTTTATGGATGCAGTAGCCTTGATAGTATCGAGATACCAGATGGAGTAACGAGTATAGGAAGTTATGCATTTTATGGCTGCTCAAGCTTAGCCAGTATTGAAATGCCGGAAAGTTTAACGAGTATGGGGATGTATGCATTCTATGGATGCAGTAGCCTTGATAGTATCGAGATACCAGATGGAGTAACGAGTATAGGTTCTAGTATGTTTCGCGAATGCACAAGTTTGGTCAGTGTTAAAATACCAGAGAGTGTAACGAGCATAGGGACGTATGCATTTTATGGATGTAGCAGCCTAGCCAGTATCGAGATACCGGAGAGTGTGACGGGTATAGATACTCATGCATTTCATGGGTGCAGTAGCCTAGTCAGTATCAAGATACCAGATGGAGTGACGAGTATCGGAGAGGGTTTATTTCGTAGCTGTAGTAGTCTTACTAGTATCGAGATACCAGATGGAATAACGAGTATCGGGTCTTATGCATTTTTTATGTGCGGTAGTCTTGTCAGTATCGAGATACCGGAAAGTGTGACGAGTATAGGTACTTATGCATTTTATGGATGCAGTAGCATTACTAGTATTAAGATACCAGATGGGATAACAAGCATTGAAGACTATGTGTTTCGTAGTTGTAGTAGTCTTACTAGTATCGAGATACCAGATGGAGTAACGAGTATCGGGTCTAACGCATTTCAGTTATGTGACTACCTTGTCAGTATCGAGATACCAGAAAGTGTAACAAGTATCGGTTCTCATGCATTTTATGGGTGTAGTAGCCTTACTAGTATCGAGATACCAGGAAGTGTGACGAGTATAAGGATCTACACATTTTATGGATGTAGTAGCCTTTCCAGTATTGCAATACCAGAAAGCGTGACGAGTATTGGTTCTTATGCATTTTATGGATGCAGTGGTCTTGCCAGTGTTGAAATATCAGATGAAGTAACAAGCATAGGTACTCATGCATTTCATGGATGTAGTAGCCTTATTAGCATTGAGATACCAGAAAGTGTGACAAGCATAGGGTCTAATGCGTTTTATGAATGCAGTAGCTTGGTTAGCATTGCAATACCAGAAAGTGTGACGAGTATCGGTTCTTATGCATTTTATAAATGCTCTAGTCTAGCTAGTATCGAGATACCAGATGGAGTGACGAATATTGAAAGTTACACTTTTTATTATGACACAGCATTAACAAGTGTGACCATCCCGGATAGTGTCAGCTCTATCGGTTCTTATGCATTTTATTACTGTAAGAGTTTGGCTGATGTTTATTACTTCGCTTCAGAGGAAGATTGGGATACCATTTCTATCGATTCCGGAAATACATATTTGACCACGGCAACCATTCATTATAACTGCCATACCCATTCTTACGGCGAACCAACGTTTACATGGGCTGAAGATTGTAGTACCGCTGTTGCTGCCTTTGTTTGCTCTATAGGCGGAGAAACCGAAAATGTAGATGCGGTTGTGGCAAGCACTATCACTGTAGACGCTACCTGCACGGAGGACGGAGAAACAGTATATACTGCCACCGTGACCTTTGATGGGATAACATATACGGACACTAAGACTGTAACAGTTGCTGCGACGGGTCACAGTTATGAAGCAGCAGTGGTTGATCCTACCTGCACCACGGATGGCTATACAACCTATACTTGTTCTTACTGCGGCGATAGCTATGTTGCCGATGAGACCGAGGCGACAGGTCATACTACTGAAATTCAAAAATGCTAAAGATGCCACTTGCACCGAAGACGGGTATACTGGTGATGAGGTCTGCACTGTGTGTGGTGAAACTTTGTCTACCGGAACAGCCATCTCGTCCAGTGGACATTCCTACGAAGTGGTTGTCACGGATCCGACATGTACAGAAAACGGTTATACCACCCATACCTGTATTTCTTGTGGTGATAGTTATGTTACTGATGAGACCGAGGCGACAGGTCATTCTTATGATGATGGGGAAGTGACAACAGAAGCCACATGTACAGAGGATGGGACAATAACTTATACCTGTGCGACGTGCGGTGATACATACACAGAGGCAATACCAGCCACAGGACATTCTTATAAAGACGGTGTTTGCATTAACTGCGGCAAAGAAGAATTTATCGATATTTCCAACTGTACGATTACGTTGTCATCAACAAGCTATACTTATGACGGGAAAGAGAAAAACCCTACAGTCACCGTAAAAGATACGGATGGAAATACTTTGACGTTAGGCACAGATTACACGGTCACCTACAGTGATAACACCAATGCGGGGACTGCTACGGTAACTGTAACAGGTAAGGGAGATTATACAGGTACAGTCAGCAAGACTTTCACCATCAGCAAGGCTAGCCAGACAGTCACTGCTTCAGCTGACGCAACTACCATTTATGCAGGTAAGACCACCAGTATCACTGCCAGTGGGAAAGGAACCATAACTTACAGTTCTTCAGATACAACTATTGCAAAAGTTAGTAGTGCTGGAGTTGTAACAGGTAAAGAACCCGGTACGGTAAAGATCACTGTCAAGGCGGCAGGCAACAGCAATTATAAATCTGCCAGCAAGACAATAACGATTAAGGTAAAGCTAAATAAGACGACTATCTCTAGCCTGACCAATACTTCTACAGGCGTCAAGATTAAGTGGAGTAAAGTTTCTGGTGCTGCCGGATATTATATTTATCGAAATGGGTCGAAAGTCAAGACTATTACCAGCGGAAGTACTGTTAGTTATACTGATACAGGCGCAAAAACCAATGGAACCAAGTACCAGTATAAAGTTTACGCATACTATGGTTCGACCAAGAGTGCAGCGTCCGCAGTAAAGACAAAATATTATGTATCACGACCGACGATATCCAGCTTGAAAAACAGCAGTTCAAAGAAAATGACGGTTAAGTGGGGGAAGAACAGCAAAGCTACTGGGTATCAGATTCAGTACTCAACCAGTAGCAGTTTCTCCAGCTATAAAACGGTGACGGTAAAGAGTTACAAGACCGTCAGTAAGACTATCTCTAGCCTAACGAAAGGAAAAACATATTACGTAAGGGTTCGATCTTATAAGACGGTAAGCGGGACGAAATATTATTCTGCTTGGAGCAGTAAGAAGAGCGTAAAGATTAGTAAATAAAACATTATCAAATGGGAGGGGAAAGGTGTAATGCCTTTCCCCGTTTCTATGTTCGCCCATCGTGGAGAATGTCTATGTCTATTTGTTAAATTGTATCAAAATATTGGTTTCAACGAACCCCTGTCCCTGCGGTTATTATCCCGACCGGAATCGCTGTAGCTGTTCCCCTTTTGCCATCCGCAATTATATTAATCGGGTCTCACAGGCGTTGTTAGACCGTATTGATCTGTGCGTGGAGACAGCGGAGGTCGGTTTTTCCGAGATGCATAAAAAGGAGGAATCGGAGTCCTCTGCTGTCATACGAAAACGTGTCGAGCGGGTGCATCGGATACAGCGGGAGCGCTACGCGGGTCTGGGATATTGCTTTAACAGCCAGATTACAGGTGCGGATATGGACAGGTTCTGTCACCTGGACGCGGCCTGTGAACGGCGGATGGCACAGAAATACGAGGAATACGGCTTCAGTGCCCGCACTTACAACCGGACGCTGAAGCTCGCCCGTACGCTGGCGGATATGGACGGGGCCGGGAACATACGGTGGGAACATCTGGAAGAGGCTATTTTCCTGCGGAGTCCCGACAAAAAATACTGGGGGTGAGCAATTTGAAATACGAATACTGGATGGCGTCGCTGCATCAGATAAACGGAAACCGCCGCAGACAGGCCTGTGAGATTGCGGGAGGAGCGGAGAAACTGTACCATCTTCCGGAAAAAGAAATCGAAAAGCTTCATATATTTTCAGAAAATGAGCTTTGCTACCTCTGTGACAGCCGCCGGCATTTTGATCTGGAGCGGGAGTGGGGAAAACTGGAGGAGAAAAAGGTACGCTTCCTGCCCTTTTCACACAGGGAGTATCCGGAAAAACTCCGGGAAATCTATGACCCGCCTTACGCAATTTATGTTTGCGGGAAACTGCCGGATCCGGCGAAAAAAAGTGTCGCTGTCGTCGGGGCGCGTGCCTGTTCGGAATACGGCCGGAGCGTAGCGCGGATGCTGGGAAAGACGCTTGCCGGGCGGCAGGTGCAGGTG
>Ga0192240_10732_pt1 | contig 11207 bp, 10 predicted proteins | sample Koala_Koa27_H3_FD_131237 | JGI IMG/M metagenome (GOLD analysis project Ga0192240, IMG submission 131237) | Enriched cells from koala feces incubated with labeled cellulose particles, San Francisco Zoo, California, United States - Koala_Koa2-7_H3 ...
GCGCGCCCAGCCCTTGTAGTCGGTCTTCTTGAGCTTGAAGAGAAAAGCATAACGCGCCCCGCTGGTGAGGAACTTGGAATGGTCTTCGTACGAATCGGCCACTTTGCTGTAAGCACGAAAGCACTCTCCCCGCGCGTCGTCGTCGTGATATACCTTCCGTCCATGCCAGTTCCGGTGGCATTTAATGCCGAAATGGTTGTTACTCTTACGAGCCAATACACTTTGTCCGGCACCACTTTCCAACAATCCTTGGGCCAGCGTAATGCTGGCAGGTATCTTGTAGCGTTTCATCTGGTCTACGGCAAGAGGCGCATAACGCTTGATATAATCATTATAACGGGCATTCCTGCGTTGTGACTGGGCAGGCAAAAAGGCAAAAAGGACAAGCACAAGGGCCAGTAAGCGGAACGTATACTTCATGTTTTTATGATTGATTGGCGCAAAAATCTGCAAAAGAAACGAGAAAAACAATCCTTTTACTATTTATTAGCGCACCAGGTGAAGGTAAATAAGTAAAATTAGCTACATTTGAGACCAGCAAAACATTATTCGCCCCCAATATGAAAAAGAAACGCGTTATCATAGAAAAGTGACCACCCTGCCAGAAAAGGTCTGATGCCGGAGTCTGGATTACCTGAAATGATACATATCACTTAAATATTTTCCTACTATGAAAGAACTGAACATCCAAATCAACATTCACATCTACAATTACGAGGAACTGAACGAAACCGACCGTGAACTAATGGATGCCGCCTGCCGCGCAACCCAAAACAGCTACGCTCCCTATTCGCATTTTGCAGTAGGAGCCGCCGCACGTCTAGCCAACGGTTGCATTATCAGTGGAAGCAACCAGGAGAATGCTGCCTACCCATCAGGATTATGCGCTGAACGCACTACATTATTTTATGCCAACTCGCAATATCCTGACCAGTCAGTAGACACGCTTGCCATAGCCGCCCGTAACGAGAAAGGCGAATTTCTGGCCTCCCCTATTCCACCCTGCGGAGCATGCCGCCAGGTGATGCTGGAAACGGAAACGCGCTTCAAACGCCCTATGCGCATTTTACTATATGGCACGCAAGGTATCTACGAGCTAAAAAATATAGGCCAATTGTTGCCTCTATCTTTTAGTGCCGCAGCAATGGAATGACTCAAACCACTTGCCCGTAACCTGTTTGAAGGAAACTTGTAACAGGTTGGAAAGAAACTTGTAACAGGTTGGAAGAAAACTTCCAACCTGTTACAAGGAAATCGGACTTGCGTTGAAGGATACCGGACTTTCCCATAACACTTTCTGTAATATAGGTACCTATTTCCGTAATACATGTACACGGCATATAAGCCGTACCATCTATTTTTGCCGCGTAAACATATAAACACTCATTATGACCAAAAAACTATTAATCCTTTCATCCAGTCCCCGTCGAAACGGGAACTCGGATACACTATGCAACGAATTCATGCGCGGTGCTCAGGAAGCCGGCAATCAAGTTGAGAAAATATTCCTGAAAGACAAACACATCAACTACTGTACGGGATGTAGCGTTTGCAGCATGTACCAAAAGCCCTGTCCACAAAAAGACGATGCAGCAGAAATTGTAGAAAAAATGATTAAAGCCGATGTCATTGTCATGGCAACTCCCGTATATTTCTACACCATGAGCGCACAAATGAAAACCATGATTGACCGTTGTTGCGCCCGTTATCTGGAAATTAAAGACAAAGATTTCTATTTTATCATCTCAGCAGCCGAAGATGACCGCACGCTCATGGAACGAACCATCGACGGCTTCCGGGGTTTTCTAGACTGCTTGGAAAATGCTAAAGAATGTGGCATAATCTATGGCACAGGTGCATGGAAAATGGGGGAAATAAAAAATAAGGCAGCCATGCAAGAGGCTTATGAAATGGGGAAAAACGTATAAGCAGATTTCCGTATAAAGCAAACAAAAAGGGAACAGGTGCATGCACCTGTTCCCTTTTTGTTTATGCCAGCTTTGGATAAATTATCCGCCAAAGTTATCGTACATAATGCTAGACGATTCAACGCCCAGGCCATCGAGCATATTAACCACAGCCTTTGACATCGGTCCAGGGCCACACATGTAGTACTCAATGTCTTCGGGAGCTTCATGGTTCTTCAAGTAAGTATCATGCATTACCGTGTGAACAAATCCCGGAGTATACTTCACGCCCGCTGCATCGGCGGCAGGATCGGGACGGTCGAGCGCCAAGTGGAAATGGAAGTTGGGGAATTCTTTCTCCAGTCCCAGGAAGTCGTCCAGATAGAACACTTCGTTCAAAGCACGTGCACCGTAGAAATAGTGCATTTCGCGATCGCGGGTATTCAAGGTCTTCGTCATATGCATGATCTGCGCACGCAACGGAGCCATACCGGCACCACCACCTACCCATATCATTTCTTTCTTTGAATCGAAATGTGGATGGAAATCACCATAAGGGCCGCTCATGATAACCTTGTCACCCGGCTTCAAGGTAAAGATATAAGAAGAAGCAATACCCGGATTTACATCCATAAAGCCGCTACGATCGGGTTTGAACGGAGGCGTAGCAATACGTACGGTCAACATAAACACATCACCTTCCGCAGGATAGTTGGCCATAGAATAAGCACGGACAGTAGGTTCGGGATTGACACACTTCAACGGGAAGAGCCCAAACTTCTGCCATGCAGGCAAATATTCATCACCTATAAGATTCTTGTCGATATCCTTGTCATAATCCATTGTAAACACAGGAATCTTAATCTGCGCATACGAACCCGGCAAGAAATCCATATGAGCACCAGCAGGCAGCTGCACTTTGAATTCCTTGATAAAGGTAGCCACATTCTTGTTGGAGATAACGGTACATTCGTATTCCTTTACTCCCAACACACTCTCGGGAACTTTGATAGACATATCGCCCTTCACCTTTACCTGACAACCCAGACGCCAATGGTCTTTTTGCTGCTTACGGCTGAAGTGAGGAACTTCGGAAGGCAATATTTCACCACCACCTTCTACAACCTGACATTTGCATTGTCCGCATGAGCCTTTACCGCCACACGCAGAAGAAAGATACACACCGTTAACAGCCAGTGTATTGAGCAACGTACCACCAGATGCAACATCCAGCACCTTGTCGCCGTTCATTGTAAGTTTTACATTACCTGAAGGCACCAGAAAATTTTTGGCCACCAACAGAATCACAACAAGCAGAAGAACTACCACGAGGAATACTCCAATGCTTGCCAATATCATATTCATATCCATTGTCTTATTCCTTTCTTTATTAGATGTTCAAACCAGAGAAACACATAAACGCAATAGCCATCAAGCCTACAGTGATAAATGTAATACCCAAGCCCTTCAGAGGAGCCGGAACATCAGAGTATGCCATCTTCTCACGAATAGCGGCCAGACCTACAATAGCCAGCATCCAGCCAATACCAGAACCCAATGCGTAAGAAATCGCATCACCAACTCCACCAATGTATTTGGGGTCACTCATACCGAGGTTTATACGCTGTTGCATGAAAAGCGAAGCACCCATAATGGCACAGTTTACAGCAATCAACGGCAAGAAGATACCCAATGAAGCATAAAGTGAAGGGCTAAAGCGTTCAACTATCATTTCTACCAACTGAACAATGGCAGCAATAACAGCAATGAAAAGAATAAAGCTCAAGAAGCTGAGATCAACCCCCTCGATAATAGCGTTGGGTCCCAGCACTTTGGTCTGCAACAAATAGTTGACCGGAAGAGTGACCACCAACACAAAAGTTACGGCGATACCCAAGCCAACGGAAGTCTTCACTGTCTTTGAAACGGCAAGATAAGAACACATGCCGAGGAAGAAAGCGAATATCATGTTATCCACAAAAATGGAGCGGACTAACAAAGTAAAAAAATGTTCCATAATCATTATTTAATTGGTAATTGAGAGCTGACAATTGATAATTATCCTCTCCCCATTATCCATTCTCCATTAATACTTATTTATCTTGCAACTCTTTGTGACGGGCACGCTGGTACCAGATGATGCATGCTACAATGATAAGCGCCATAGGAGGCATCAGCATTAAGCCGTTGTTCTGATATCCCAGCTGTTTCAAAGGTTCGTAATTGAGGATGTTAAAGCCCAACAACGTACCAGAACCTAACAGTTCACGGAAGAAAGCCACGATAATCAAAATCTTGGCATATCCCAAACCATTGCCTACACCATCAAGGAAAGATTCCCAGGGTCCGGCCTGCATGGCAAATGCTTCAAGACGTCCCATCAGAATACAGTTTGTAATAATCAAACCTACATATACGGAAAGCTGCACACTTACATCATATGCAAAAGCCTTCAATATTTCACTTACAACCGTAACCAGTGCGGCTACAACAACCAACTGTACGATAATACGTATACGGTTGGGGATAGTCTTACGTAACAACGAAATCACTACATTGGAAAATGCTGTAATAACCGTTACAGACAATCCCATTACGATGGCCGGCTCCAATTTAGCTGTAACAGCCAAAGCTGAACAGATACCCAACACCTGTACGGTAACAGGGTTGTTCATTCCCAATGGAGTCGAGAATATTTCTTTATTCTTCTTTGAAAATAACTGTCCCATATTCTTATTCCTCCACATTATTGGTTAAAAAACTCTTGTAATTACCCAAGCAACCTTTTATCATCGCATCTACAGCAACCGAAGTAATAGTACCACCCGAGATGCCGTCAACCTGATAATCCGCCTTCTCCACTTTACCATTTTTTACCACACCTAAGGCTACTTCACCATTTTCCAATGTCTTTTTATTTAAGAATTCATTTTGAAAATGTTCTGTTGCGATTTCCGCACCCAGACCCGGCGTTTCACTGGCATGTGAAAAATAAGTACCATATACTGTATTTTTATCCTCATTCAGAGCAATATATCCCCAAATAGCACCCCACAAGCCGTTTCCATATACAGGAAATACATATTTCTTGGCTCCGTCCACTTCACAGACAAATACGTGCAAACGATTGTTTTCTTTCACTTCCTTCTCATAAGCAGTAGCAAAAGTACCTGTATTCTCTGTCAGCGAACCATCCTCGTTCATCAGCATATCGGCTTTCACATATTTACTGTATTCAGCCTCTGCATCTTTTACTTCACGGATATTCAAAGCTGAAAGAATCTGCTTCTTGGTATCCATTTCTACATTTTTATTTTGTGTATCCTTCAAAGAAGAACTTACAAATGCCAGCAAAAATGCAACGATAACAACCATTACCGAAGCATAAATGATAGTATAACTGTTACTATTAGTATTCATTTCTTTTCGGTATTTTAATTGTTAGACTTAAGAGTTGCACGCTTAGCACGACGGCTAATGTTGCTTTGTACGACGCAATAGTCAATCAACGGTGCAAAGATATTCATCAGCAAAATAGCAAGCATCATGCCTTCAGGATAACCCGGATTCAATACACGGATAATAATGGCCATAATACCAATAAGGAAACCAAAGATGTATTTACCGGTTTCAGTACGTGCGGATGTAACAGGATCTGTCGCCATAAATACAGCACCAAAACAGAAGCCACCCAATACCAAATGTTCATACCAAGGCATCTTAGCCATAGCCGTATCGGGCCCAAATTCATTGAATATCCAAGCCATGAACGCACCGCCTACAAATACAGAGAACATAGTTTTCCAGCTGGCAATACCGGTCCACAACAGAATAACTGCACCGATAGCAATGGCAATAACACTGGTTTCACCTATAGAACCAGGAATAAGACCTGTTACCATATCCCAAGAGAAAGGCATGTAACCATCAGCCGTAGGAGCAACAGAAGCTACACCCAAAGCAGTAGCACCCGAAAAACCGTCTACAAACTTATCACCCCCCAAGCCAAAAATGCTATCGCCAGATACCCAAACCGAATCACCTGACATTTTAGTAGGATAAGCAAAGAACAGGAAGGCACGGGTAATAAGAGCTACATTAAATACATTCATACCTGTACCGCCAAACACTTCCTTGGCAAAAATAACCGAAAATGCAGTAGCAACCGCAAGCATCCACAACGGACAATCTACCGGCACAATCATCGGAATCAAAATACCCGAAACCAAGAAACCTTCCTGAATTTCTTCCTTCTTCCATTGAGCAACAACAAACTCAATACCAAGTCCGACTACATACGATACTATGATTTTGGGCAACACGGCCAAAAAACCATAAGCAAACAATTCGATAAAACTACCTTCAACGCCTGTTGCACGAAAATGCTGGTAACCGACGTTATACATACCGAACAACAAAGCCGGTATCAACGCAATGACAACCATTGACATAATACGCTTGCTGTCAATGGAATCATGGATATGCGTCCCCGATTTCGCTGTGGTGTTGGGAACAAAGAGGAAAGTCTCAAAGCCATCAAACACCGAACGAAATGCGTGGAATTTGCCGCCCTCTTCAAAGTTCGGCTTTATCTTGTCGAGATAATTTCTTAACGCTTTCATTTATTTGATTAAAAATGATAATTAATAATTGAAAATATCACGCCATTTCGGCACGGAGCATGTCAAGTCCGGCGCGTACTATGCGCTGTACTTCAACTTTAGATGAACAAACAAATTCGCACAAGGCAAAATCTTCAGGAGCCACCTCATAGATGCCTAAAGCTTCCATGCGGTCAATATCTCCTGCAATAATGGCTTTTACCAAATATTCAGGATAAATATCCATCGGGAAAACACTGTCATATTCACCAGACATGATCATATGACGTTCACCGCCCTTTACACGTGCATCAATCACATACTCCTTCTTGCCCATCAGCCAGCTGAAATATGAATGGTTCACACTGAACTGATTGCAACGAGGTGCCATCCATCCCATAAATTCATGAACCTCATCGCCTTCCGGAATAACAGTCAGCTGATTATGAAATGCGCCCAAGAATCCATTGGCTGGAATCTGTTTTCCAGTCAGCACATTACCACTGATATATCGTAAATCCTTGTCAGACGATACATTTCCCTTAAACACATTGGTCAACAACGCGCCTATTTTCAACTTGCAATAAGCCGGTTTCAACACTTCACTACCTGTAACGGCAACTGTACGGGTAAAATCAATACGTCCCGTATTCATCAAACGGCCGATAAAGATAACTGCTTCTGCGCCAATAGTCCATACTGTCTCTCCTTTATTTACCGGACTGATATGGTTAATCTGTACACCTACATTACCAGCCGGATGAGGACCGTCAAATACGGTAACTGTTACATTCTTAGCCTGCGTCAATGCAGCAGATTTCTGTTTTACACTAATGCTCAAATAAGTCTTTGCCATTTTCGACAAAGCATCAAGCCCTGTCTGGAAATTGGCTTCCTCACCTTTCAGCGCAAACTCAAAATCTGGTGCCAGCGGGTTGCTGTCGAACGCCGATACAAAAATGGCTTTAGGCTGTACAGAAGGGTCAGCTATCACATCGTAAGGGCGCTGACGAATAAAGGCAAATAATCCTGCATTCAGCAGTACTTCCTTTACTTTCTGTCCTTCCATTTGAGACGGATTCATCTTCCCAAATTCCTCATAATCCTGCTCAGCTGCAGCCTCAACCACAATGTTTAGCACCTTGCGCCTAGCACCGCGTTCCACGCTTGTCACTACGCCGCTGACGGGCGAAACAAATTTCACTTCAGGATGGTTCTTGTCAATAAACAAGGGTCCCCCGGCCATCACATACTCCTGTTCTTTCACCACAATTTTAGGAGTAACACCTGTAAAATCGTCCGGTACCAGTGAATAAAACCCGGGCTCTTTCACAGAAATACACTCCTGAGCGGCTTTACCTTTCAGGTTGATGTCAAGGCCTTTGCGTAATTTAATTACATTTGCCATGCGTTATTTAAAATAATGGTTTCTTAATTTGCCCGCAAAAATAACAAAAAAGAATGTGAATAAAGAGCAAAAGCGGAAGGAATTACGGAGAAAATTCCGTAATTCCTTCCGCTAGAAAGAACAAAGTACAACAGACGCACTATATATGCACTTTATATACGCTTTAAAACAATCGATTATGCAGATAAAAGCATTACTCTTCTTCGGCAAACATCGGATCCCATGCAGGCAAACGAATCGGCTTCTGTTTAAATATTTTCATAATTTTCTCTGGTACGTATTTAGTTTCCAATACCAAACGGAACATATACTCATCAAACCATTTATCTGTCATAATCAAATGTCCCTTATAACCGGACGATGCTCCCCAACTGTTTTCCACCATCCATTTTCGCGGTTTGCCTTCTTGATCTAGATCTACAGCCATCAAAGTCATAGCATGAGCCGACATACTGGCAAAAGTCTGTATGCGTTGCTTCTTGTCCATATTAAAAGTCACTCCCAGCAACGAGCCGTAATCATAGTTATCCACATCCAAATAACCTCGTTTGGAATCCAACTGCGTTACATCGCTCGAAAAATACATACGCGTATTATCTTTGAGCGAGGAAATAGCCATTTCCTTAATATCTTCTACCGGCAAATTTACATATGTCCAATTTTTGCCATCGTAACAATGACGATCATAATCTATTTCATAACACTTGTAATACTCTCTCGTAGGATCATTCATCACCATTACATAGTTAGTCAACAAATTGATATCGCCATATTTTTCCAAAAAAGACATCGGTGTATGGTGTTCTACCTCTACTCGATTGCCTTTCGCATCCTTCCGTACATAATCAAATGAAGTTGGAGGTACACCCAAATTTAAGACCAACATGCGATAAACGGTTCCCAGCATATCAATCTTCTCTTTTTCCAGTTCGGCCACACTGGCACCTGCTGCAACTTTAGAACGTAGTGCCAAGCCATACTCTTTCAACTTCAATCCTATCAACATTGACATAAAACTGGTATGCTCACTGCTATAAGTTTCGGGCATAGCTTCCTTGGGTACTAAACCATATTTACTCACAATATCAGCGACTCCCGTAAAGGTTCCTCCGTCACTCAATGGATGTTTAAACAACCATTCCACCGTCTGGTCAGTCATTGGTTTCTCTGCTGTATCAATAATACCTTGCAAAAAAAGATTGGATTTTTCCAACTGATCCCAAAAAAAAGAATAAGTCTGCGAAAATTCCAACTCAGGCAAATCAAAGCGCGCAATTGCCTTAGCACGCATTACATTCAAACCAGTAAACAACCAACAACGCCCAGAAGACTGCTGATCGGTAATACCTTTAGACTCTACCTTAACTGAAAAATCAGTATCCAAGCCTGTTTGTTTTTCTTGGTTCAATGTCAGCGACTTAATGCTGTTGGAGCCTATGGCATTGCGAATAGCCTTATCAGTTGCAGTGCCCTGATAGCAATTCTGAATTTGCTTAAGCATCTCACTGCTAATTCCTCCCTTAGCTTCCTGCGCTTGCAAGGAGACCAGTGTTGCTCCTACTAATAAAAATGCAGATAAAAAATATTTTTTCATTTTGGCAAATAATTTATGAGTAATGTACAGGCAAATATAAATTCATTTTTGTAAATTTTAGCAAGGTCTTTAGAATTATTATCCATTCCAAAGAAAACTATTCATAACAAAACAGTTTTCTTTGCAATTCATTTTAAATTTTATGAGAAGGCTTATACTTATTATTGTCACGCTAAGCTTGGTCATAATTCATTCGCAAGCCCAAGAAGAGAGCAACGCCAGCACCCTCAAAGACAGTGTGCAAGTCTTAACTAAAAAGGAATTGCGAAAACAGAAGGCCGCCAACCGCAATTTACATTACAACATATTAGGAGGCCCTAGCTATTCACCCGATTTCGGTCTGTTAATAGGCGGTAGTGCATTGATGACATTCAACATGTATCCTTCCGACAGCACACTGCAACGCTCGGTTGTACCAGTCGCCATCGCTTTTATGTTTGATGGAGGCATCAATCTTTTTTCCAAACCACAACTTTTTTTCAAGCACGACCGTTTCCGGATTTTCGGAAAGTTCAGCTATAAAAATACTGTAGAAAACTATTATGGTGTAGGCTATGACACAAACAGAGATTATGTACGTAGTGACACAACCAGCCAATACCGATACAGCGGCATACAAATCAACCCCTGGTTTCTATTCCGTCTAGGGAACAGCAATTTTTTTGCAGGCCCACAAATAGACCTTAATTACGACCACTTTACCAACCCTGCCAAACATTTAATTGAAGAACCTTCATATACGGCTGCTGGAGGAAAAGGGAACGGTTATAAAAACTTCAATTCCGGTATAGGCTTCTTACTGACTTATGACAGCCGGGATATTCCTGCCAATGCTTATACAGGCATCTATTTGGACTTTAGAGGGATGATGTACCACCATATTTTCGGAAGTGAAAAAGACTTCTACCGGCTAGAGCTGGATTATCGCCAATACAAGCAAGTTGGCAAACGTAAGGTAATAGCTTGGACCGCACAATCCAAAAATGTATTTGGTAATGACATCCCCCTAACCCAATATGCCCTTACCGGTACTCCATTTGATTTGCGCGGTTACTACCAGGGACAATATCGCGACAAATCATCCCATATTATTCTGGCAGAATACCGCCAAATGTTCAATACCGACCAGGAAGGATGGTTGAAACGTATCATCAGTCATCTAGGCTTTACAGCATGGGCAGGTTGTGGCTTTATGGGACCAAAACCTACCCAAATAGAAGGAGTGTTACCAAATTATGGCGTAGGCCTGCGTATTGAAGTGCAGCCTCGCATGAATGTTCGCCTTGATCTAGGCAAAAATACAGTGAACAATCAAACTTTATTCTATTTTAACATGACTGAAGCCTTCTGATTCCCCGTATCAGGCAAAGATATCAGTACGCTGCACATAAGCAATTACTTCGCCTTTATTGACTACGGTACCTTGCTGCGCACATACCTCCACAACACGTCCTGTAAATCCGGTCAACACTTTTTCATACTCTCCCCACGGTGTAGAAATATAACAAAATACCTCATCATGTTGATATTTACGCCCGATAAAGGGGGCAGACGAAGGTCCTTCCACGGATACTTCCCACAACACTTGTCCTTTTGAAGGAGCAATTACCGGATCGGCCTTAGCACGTTTCAGTTTCTTGATATCTTCTTCTGATACAGTTCCCTTTGAAAGTGCTGCATCTTTCGCTCGCATCAGC
>Ga0192240_10736_pt1 | contig 11076 bp, 10 predicted proteins | sample Koala_Koa27_H3_FD_131237 | JGI IMG/M metagenome (GOLD analysis project Ga0192240, IMG submission 131237) | Enriched cells from koala feces incubated with labeled cellulose particles, San Francisco Zoo, California, United States - Koala_Koa2-7_H3 ...
TCGTTGTTTAAATGACTGGTTATGGAGAAGAAAGTATGATAGAATAATAATGAAAATCTGATGGAGACCAGCTATGAAAAGTCAAGTATAAATTTATAAAATTTTCCAATTCGGTATCGATGGTAAAAAAGGGTAACTTTAACTAAGCTCCCTAAGGGTGCTTTTTAAAAAATCTATCGATATTGGTATACAGGCCTCTTATTCGAGGTTGAATTCGACTTCGTCAGTGAGCATCTTCCAGATGACCCTGACGAGTTTGCCGGCACAATGCCCGAGGGCATTGTAGTGTGTTCGGCCTTCCACCATCTTTTTATCGTAGTAGTCCTTAAAGGTGGCATTGTTCTTTACAACGTTATGAGCTGCATTCATAAGTGCGTATCTAAGCACTTTGGAACCGCGCTTAGACATGCGAGTGCGTTTTGCCTGGAAATTGCCCGACTGGTATACAGACGGATCCAGACCGGCATACGCGAGCAGCTTGCCAGGGCTGGAGAAGCGGTGAATATTACCGATTTCACCGAGGATCATTCCCCCGTTAATGTATCCGATACCGGGAATGGTCATGATAACCGAATCATTGAATTTCATGATCTCAGTCATCTCAGCTTCAACCTGGTTTAACTGGCTATCCAGTAACTCGATCTGTGCGATCGTATGAGTTATCTGAATAGATAAGGCACTGTCGTTAGCACCGACAGACTTCTGTGCGAGAACTCTTAATTCTTTCGCCTGTTCCTTTTTGAAGTGACCGTGGGAGGAGACATCAAGGAGGTGGGCAAGATGAGTCATATGCATAGAAGCGATGTCATGGGGCGTAGGAGCCTCTTTTAAAAGTGCATAGACAGATTTCTGATGCAGACCGGACTTAAAGAAATACTGCAATTCCGGGAACACCTGGTCAACGTAGGAAGTCAGCTGGATTTTTAAGCGGGTCCGCTGCTTGATCGTCTTTTGACGGAAACGGCCAAGTGTTTTGAGATCCATCAGGTCAAGGTCATAAAAGGAGACAAACCTGTAGGAATCCTGCATCATGAGTGTTTTAGCAATGATGTATGTGTCGACTTTGTCTGTCTTGGTCTTGCGAATGTTGTTTTTCCGCATAGAAGACGTCTTAATAGGGTTGAGCACACACACTTTGAAGTAACTGGCAACAAGGTATCGTACAAGGTTGTCGCCGTAGTGTGCCGTTGATTCAAGACCGATGATGATGTTGTCATCCTCGAGAGCCAGAGTCTCGAGCTTAGAAACCAACAGTTGGAATCCATCACCGTCATTTGTAAATTTGAACGGCTCCATGAGTATTTCGCCATCAGAAGATATAGCTGAGGCAAAATGGTTGAGTTTGGCAATGTCAATGCCTACGTAAATCATGAGGTTGTACCTCCCTTTCATAAAAGTCTGATACCGTGATATCCACAAGCGATTATCATCGTAGACTTGATTGAAATAAGTACTCGGGAGAAGACCCGGCAACATCCAGCAAATAAACAATTCAGATAAAGGTAGCGGCAATACACTCCTATCGAGTAGTCAGGCTACAGAAGAAAATCAAAAGTCCACAGTATCTGAATGTATTGAACCACGATACTAAATTAAAAGAAAGGAAAAATGGTGTTTGTACTTCTATAAACATCATACAAGTAATGATATGCAAACTGTAAGGTGCATACGGAGGACAAATATGCTAATTAAAAATACTTCCATATCGATAAAATATAATAAAATAGATAATTTAAAGAGAAAGTTTTTTCACAATGAAGATCTCATGAGGGAATTTTTTAATGAAGCGTCTGTTTTGCCTATTCCGGATGATGCACCTCCGGAGATTCCAAGGATAATTATAAAATCATTCAATGAGCATTCTCAATTGAATATTTCGCCGATTGCGTCCACACTGCAAATAAGTTACAATGATGGATTTGAGAGAGACTGGAAGAGTTGTAAACGGTATATTCGGCAAAAAATGGGAGTGGTGTTTTCACTTTTAAATGTTTTGACCAATAATGTATATGAATATATTGGAGTTGTAGCAGAAGTGCTTTTGGATGAGCATATGAACAATGGTGCGCAGATTTTGGCACAGAATTTATTGAAAAATAGTGATTTGTCCGTTTATGATTTGAATATTAAATATACTTTTATAAAGAATGATAATACATTTGTTAATATTATGTTACAGAATGCGCGTTTGTTTCAGAATAATATAAATACTGATATAGCAGGTGATTTATCACCCGCTAATCAGGTGTCTGAGTCAATAAGCGCAATAATTGATATAAATGATCGTTATGGTTATAACACTTGTATAGATTATAAATCTGACAGCAGCCAGTTAGAACATATTTTGGATGAGATGGCAGTAGTGATGAATAATAAATTGAAAGGACTTTTGGAGAAAGGCGAGTATTAGTATGGCTAATGTAATGAAAAACATAAGCACAACAGCTGCTGTATTAAGTCTTGCTTTTGCAACTGCCGGAAATAGCAGCTTGGTTGTATCGACAAATTATACACTTTCGGGTTTAGGGCTGTTTATGGATGTCTCTAAAATCTGTGATAATAGCAGTATGGCAGGATATACTGATAACAATATATATATTGATAAGAGTTCACGTCTAAAAAGTATGGCGGAGGAATCTTTTGGTGTGATGAGAGACGCTACAGAAGATGAATTAAAAGAAGTAGATCAATATATAAAATCCATTTCTAAACCTACAGGGGTAAATTTTTTCTCTTTATGTTAGCAGAGTTTATTGATTTTGCAGATAGTGTTTTGCCATCTGTCTCTCCTGATTCCAGGGATGCCGCAAAAGAAGCTATTGCACAGTTTGAAAAGGATGGTCACCAGATTAATTATCTGCTGGCATCCGTTCTGCCGGAATTATCACAGGGAGATATTATTTCTGAGGTGCCATTTGCGTATTTTGATGATGATGGAATGCAAAGAATATTTTCATCGGAAGCAATAATTATTTCTACATCGTGTCATATTGATCAAAAAGATAAAATATTATTGGTGCCGGTGCTTCCGCTTGATGAATTTCAGAGAAACGCAGATGATCTGAAAGGGAATAGAATTTTCGATTTTATGTATATACCGGATAATCCTTTGAGTAAAAAGTATATATGTTTTAACGTAATGACGTCATATAGCAAAGATCTGATTCTCGGCGGGATTGAGAGTGGGAAATTAACCAGGATTGCATCGTTGAATCAAATAGGGTATTATTTTTTCCTTATCAAATTGACAGTATATTTGATGAGAAAAGAAGATCCTGATACTTTGGATTGTAGAAACGTTGGTGTTTTGTGAATGATTCAAAAGAATATGAGTGTATTTTGACTTTGCTTTATATGCAGATAATTCTTTATGGACAAGGGGCCACATTGGTGCTGACACCATTACGTAGTAAGCGTTAAAAATACAGGCTTCCTTTACACTGTATTTCTAGTCGCTCTTCAAGTGTTCTGACAATAGGTAAAATTGGATACATAGTCCTTCGGAAGTCTAGGTTGACAAAATATACTAAGAGGACTATGATCCTTACAACGGCCGGATCAAATGCGAAAGGAAACTACAAATAATGAATACTCAATACAAAAATTCTATCTCAAACAATAACATAATCAGCAATGAATTATATGACAATGTAGTGGCCGATTACCTTGAGACGCAGTCTGTGCGGCAGACTGCAAAGAATTGCAACACATCCATGGTGACTGCCCAGCGTATTCTGATTACCGAAGGTTTGTGGAGCAGCAAATCTTCCCGGCAGGTGAAAGAGCTCTATGAAAACGGAAAAAGCATAGATCAGATTGCGGAAGAACTCTGCCTGACGAGGGATACGGTATATACCTATATGCCTTACTCACGCGGAATGTACGGAATGGAACACACGGATAGTGCCCAGTATTCGAAAGAGTATCGCGATCGAATGATAGTAGCTGCGGAGGGAATGCATACGCATCATCCGGCAAATTCTGAGCCGATAGCAGCTGACAACCTGTGTTCTGATTCTGTAGAAATAGCGGTGCCTTTTGATCATGCACAAAAGGATTTAGAAGTTGAGAATTTTGGCTCTGTGTATGCGCTGCATCTGTCTTTGGTTGGAGGCTTTATCTACGGTGCGGATGAGAATCTGGATCTGGAATCGGAGGAAAGAGCAGAGCTGTTGCGTTTGGCGAAAGCGAAAAAGGGAATTACGCGTGATATTCTTGTCCCGGGTGAGATGAACCTCCATGCTTTGCACTATGCGATACAGAAGCTTTTCGGCTGGCAAAATAGCCATCTTCATAATTTTTCGCTTTCTCAGGAGGATTTTAATAGTTTGACAAAGAAGAATTTCGGAGAATACAAAGATTTATGTGGCGTGTTATTCCGGTTTCCGGACGACGATCTGAGCGATGCCTATTGGGACGATGATTATAAAGCAGGTGTCAGCGTTAAGACCTGGCTGAGGAGAAAATATTCCGCACCATTCCGGCAGTTATCTGTGGGGGACTCATGGCTTGGGAATCAATGGAAGATGGAGGAGTTCTGCGATCATTTCCCTGAGTTTCAGCGTGAAGTTACATTGCAGGATATCACGGAAAAGGTGGTTGTTGAGCAGGATTTTAATTATCTGACCGAGCGTCTGCGCATAGATGAAGTGTTACGAAAAGATGCGGGATGCGGCAGGGATGAAGAGATCAATCAGTGGAAGTGCGATGTGGCGGGCGAAGTGGCAATATTAAAGGAACAATTGGTGGATTGGGATGAGGAGGTTTTAAAAGATTATGCATCGCAGCTTCGCATCTGGCGGCATAATATGGATTATATTGAGCGGATGTCGTGGTTGAATCCGGACACTTATAAAAAAGAGATTAAAAATACATTTAAGAAGTCCTATGAAGATGCTATTGCCGACCATAAATATGCCATAAAGTATTGGACCGAAATCTGCAACGATATTTTCTGTGGGTTGAATATCAGCCCACGGCCATGTGTTGATACGCTTTATTATCGGTATGATTATGGGGATGACTGGTGTGTGAAAATTTCTCTTCAGGAGGTATATCACAGAATAAAAGGCGGGAAGTATGTTGATCATGATGGAGTTGAGATCGCAGAGAATATGGAATCCATGCTGGCAGAGATACAGAAAAAAGGGAAACCGGTATGCGTGGCTGCAGATGGTCTGAACCTGATGGACGATTGTGGAGGGATTTACGGATATCTCAGGAAGTTGCAGACAATTACCGGCCAGGATAAGGCAGAGGCTGCCGAAATGCGTGGTTGGGCCAGAAGTCTGGGCTGGACAGGGCGGAAGAGTAAGCCGGAGAATATATTGTAATAAGCACGCAACAAATCCACACTGTACTTTTGACCCCTCTTCCGCTATAATGAAAGAAACCTTGCGGAAGGGGGATTTTTCTATGGGCGTAAATAAGAATTACAATAGGAATCAGCAAAAAAAACTTCCTGTGGGAGTTGATGGATTTGAAAAACTTCGCAGGGACAATTTTTATTATATTGATAAGACAGATATGATTCGGGATTTGCTGCAGTCCTGGGGGGAAGTAAATCTCTTTACCCGCCCCCGGCGCTTTGGAAAATCGCTGAATATGAGTATGTTGAAGTCCTTTTTTGAGATTGGAGCGGATGAGGCGTTGTTTGACGGTCTGGAGATTTCAAAGGAGACGGAACTGTGTGAACAATACATGGGAAAATTTCCGGTTATATCCATAAGTTTAAAAGGAATTGAGGGAAATACATTTGACTTTGCACGGAATCTGGCCGTCAAAGCAATTAATGAGGAAGCGCGAAGACTACAGTTCTTTTTGGAAAGTGAGAACCTTTCGGCAAAGGACAAGGAGTTATATACGTTGCTTCTGAACAGTGATATGGATGATAAAACTCTCGTTTACAGCCTTAAGGAGATGTCAGAACTTCTTTACAAACATTATGGAAAAAAGGTAATCATTCTGATTGATGAGTATGATGTGCCCCTGGCAAAGGCAAATCAAAATGGTTATTATAAGGATATGGTGGGTCTGATCAGGGGGATGTTTAATCAGGCGCTGAAAACAAATGATAGCCTGCAGTTTGCCGTTATGACCGGATGCCTGCGTGTGTCGAAAGAAAGTATTTTTACCGGTCTGAACAATCCGAAGGTGTTTACTGTTTCTGATAACCGTTTTGCAAACTCTTTTGGTTTTACGGATGAAGAAGTCATTGCCATGCTGGAGTATTATGGCGCAGAGGGCTGTTATGATACCACAAAGGAATGGTATGACGGGTATCGTTTTGGGGACATGAACGTCTATTGCCCCTGGGATGTTATCAATTACTGTGATGAGCTGAGATTTGACCTTACTGCCCGCCCCAAGAACTACTGGATCAATTCCAGCGGCAACGATGTAGTGCGGCGGTTTGTTGAGTGCGCGGATACCGGTAGAACAAAGAGTGAAATCGAAGCTCTGGTGGCCGGAGAGGTTGTGACAAAGGAGATCCACGAGGAACTGACTTATAATGAGATGTATGAATCCATTGATAATATCTGGAGCGTTTTGTATACCACCGGCTATCTGACTTTAGCGGAAAAGCCGACGGATGATTTTTACCGTCTGCAGATACCGAATCGTGAGATCCGGAATATCTTTACACAGCAGATCATGGCGATGTTTAAGGAGAATGTCAGAAAGGACGGCAAGCGCCTGGGTGAATTTTGTGATGCACTGCAAAGCGGCGACGCGTCGGGAGTGGAGAGCATCTTTACGGATTACCTGAGCCGGACGATTACAATACGGGACACTGCTGTCCGGAACGGAAAAAAGGAGACTTTCTTTCATGGCATATTGATTGGCATCCTTGGATTTAAGGACGAATGGTATGTAAAATCTAACGAACAGACCGGGGATGGCTACAGTGATATCCTGATTGAGATTGAGCGGGAGGATATCGGCATCATCATTGAGGTGAAATATGCTGACCGGGCAAAGTATACGGAGGCATTGGATGCAGCGTTTGCTCAGATCGAGAATCTGGATTATGTGGATAAGCTGCGGAATGATGATTTCTGTACCGTTTATAAATATGGCATCGCATGTTTTAAGCGGAAGTGCCGGGTGCGGTGCGAAAAGATAACACTCTAAAAATCACACCTTTCGTACTCAGGTGCATCTCTGTGGCGGCAAATTCCTCCGCTTTTGACGGTACGGCTTCCCCGGCAACCATCAGCGCGATGTTCTTTTTTGCCCCATCAACATCATTTGCGATATAAGTTGAAATTTTCAGGAAGTTAAGACTATGGCAAAGGATTTCAACGTGAAGTGGATTGAACAGAGGTGTGCCGGAAAAACCAATTTTGGAAATGCATTAACGGATATAAGTTATATTTTTTTCCGGGCACCTGGATATATGAGTACTGGTGTTTTCCTGAATGCTGATTCGCAGGAAGAAGCGGCAATTTTTTCTTATGAATTTGTTTTTGAGAAACAACAGCTTATCTATAAGTATGCCAGATATTCTAATATGGAATTGCAGTGGGAAAAATTGTATGTAGATGGGAAAATTATTTATGACTGTAATTTCACTTTGAGAAAATTTAATTTTGATAATTTGAAATATATAGATGCCGATACAGCAAATACAAACAGATATCTGAGATCATTGGAAGACGGAAAAGAGAAAGATGACATTGAGGAGTCGCAACTGCCGTTCATAAGATGGCTTGTTAATAATGTGGCTTTAAAAAATGATTCGATTTTAGTTGAGTTAGCTTCCTATGTGGGAAGGATGACGGTTATATCGTCAGGTAATGTTATGAGATTTCGACCGCATAGGATGTATGGTGCTTTTTTTGAATCTTTGGAAAAAGATGATGAGTTAAAAAACTTAGAAAATTTCCTCAATTCTATGGGAATAGAGTGTAGTCTTGTGTTGAAAAAATTGCCGGATGGGCAGAGAGAATTATATTTTTCTCATGAAAAACTTGTTCCGTTTTTTGGAACAGCTTCCAGTGGTACGCTAGCATTATTTGATTTGTATCGAAGGCTTTTTTCTTTCGTGACGGATCCGTCTTTCATTTATTTAGATGAATTTGATGCGTTCTATCATTACGAAATGGCAGAAAACGTAATGAAATTTTTGAAAAAGAGATATCCAAAGTGTTTGATTATATTGACATCGCACAATACGAATCTAATGACGAATCGTAAGCGCCTAAATTTTGGGCGGTAGGATTACCGCACCTGTGCATTTTTTGAAGTAGACAGTAGTTTTTTACTACAATTTAAAAATGCCCGAGCCGATTTTACGGTCAAAGCACATTGACAATCCACATATGATCCGGCTGGCAGAGGTGCAGAAAAAAGGGAAACCAATATGCGTGGATGCGGATGGCCTGAACCTGGTGGACGATTGCGGCGGAATTAACGGGTATCTCAGGATGCTTCGAACCATTATCGGTAAAGACAGGACCGAAGCCGCGGAAATGCGCGGCTGGGCCAGAAGCCTGGGCTGGACGGGACGGAAGAGCAAGCTGGAGAATATATTGTAACAAGTGTACAGCAAATCCATGGCAAATATCTGGACATCCTGTATGGGTTGAGAGGGGAAAAGGGGGACCCGAGATGACGATTATTATAACAGGCGGCGCAGGTTTTATAGGAAGCAATTTTATCTTTCATATGATGGACGTGTATCCGGATGACCGGATCATCTGTCTGGATAAGCTGACCTATGCGGGGAATCTTTCCACGCTTGCTCCTGTGATGGAAAAACTAAACTTTCGGTTTGTGAAAGCGGATATCTGTGACAGGGATGCGGTGTATCAACTGTTTGAGGAAGAACACCCGGACATGATTGTCAATTTTGCCGCGGAAAGCCATGTGGATCGTTCCATCGAAGATCCGGGGATTTTCCTGCAGACAAACATCATCGGGACTTCGGTGTTGATGGATGCATGCCGAAAGTACGGGATCTGGCGTTACCATCAGGTTTCCACGGATGAAGTATACGGAGACCTGCCATTAGACAGGCCGGATCTGGTTTTCACGGAGGAGACGCCAATCCATACAAGTTCCCCTTACAGCAGTTCCAAGGCTGGCGCCGACCTGCTGGTGCTTGCGTACCACAGGACCTATGGGCTTCCGGTTACGGTCAGCCGGTGCAGCAATAATTACGGACCGTACCAATTCCCGGAGAAGCTGATACCGCTTATGATTGCAAATGCATTAAATGACAGGCCGCTGCCGGTGTATGGGGAGGGATTAAATGTCCGGGACTGGCTGTATGTGGAGGACCACTGCCGCGCGATCGACCTTGTGATCCATAAGGGGCGTGTCGGGGAGGTTTACAATATCGGCGGCCACAATGAGATGCGGAATATAGATATTGTGAAGATGATCTGCCATGAGCTTGGGAAACCGGAAAGCCTGATCACTCATGTGACTGACCGCAAGGGGCATGATATGCGGTATGCGATCGACCCGGCAAAGATACATGACGAACTGGGGTGGCTGCCGGAGACAAAGTTTGAGGAGGGGATAAAGAAGACCATTGCATGGTATCTGGACAACCGGGAATGGTGGGAAAGTATCAGTAGCAGATAATTCTTTATAGACAAGGGGTCGCAAAATGACGAAATACAAAGCTTCAGAACGAAAAGTGGATCTATATGATATCGGAGACGGATTGACGTTGATGAATGTCATTATAAAAAATCAGGACGGAAAGATGGCATCCAAGAAGGATATAGAACTGGATTTTGGTTAGAACGAAGAGTCGACAAATCTGCCGCTTTATTTGGAGTTTTGTTTAGTAAAGATAAGACAACGCTTATCCGTTGCCCTCTTGGGAAATCAGGAAGTTATTCTGTTCCGAGTACAGTGAAAACGATTGATGATTATGCTTTTTATCAGTGTACGAATCTGACCGGAATCACACTTACCAGTACCGTTACTACCATTGGAGACTGGGCGTTTGATGCCTGCACGGGGTTGACCTCCATGACGATTCCGGATTCGGTCACCTCGATTGGATATGGGATTTTCGACAGCTGTACTGCTCTGAAGACGGCTAAGATCGGCAGCGGTGTTGAGACGTTGGAGTATCGAACTTTTTATGGTTGTACAGCACTCACAAAGGTGACACTGAGCAAAGGATTGAAAACGATTGACAATTGGGCATTTTATAATTGTACGGCATTAAAATCCCTGACTGTTCCAAGTTCTGTAACCAGTGTGTCAGCTTATGCATTTAAAGACTGTACGAACCTGACAGTGTCCTACCCATCCACGCTGACTAAGATGGAAGACGATTCTTATAAGCTGGTCGCCACGGTGAAACTTTCGGGCACCTACAATTATACCTATGCCTACCAGGTGCTGAAACTGGTCAATGAGGAGAGGAAAGAGGCTGGCCTGTCTGCGTTAACCATGGATGAGGATTTGCTGGCCGCCGCGATGCAGAGGGCTGCGGAGTGCAATCTCTATTTCAGCCATACCCGGCCATCTGGGTTGGACTGCTTTACGGTATCTTCCAAGGCGAGCGGCGAGAATATTGCTGCAGGACAGTCTTCGGCATCGGCGGCGATGACGTCCTGGATGAATTCATCCGGACATAAGGCGAATATTCTGGGTAGCAGCTATCAGTCCATCGGAATCGGTTGTTTTACACAGGGCGGAACAATCTACTGGGTGCAGCTTTTTGGAACTGGGGAAGCGGATACACTGACAAAGCCGAGCAACACGTCGAAAACAGTTACGGTTAAACTGGATCCGGAAATTTTTGAGGATTGCCTGTATCTGTACGCGTCAACCACCAGCCTGAAAACAGGAAAAAGCACTACGTTAAAGGCCAGGGTCACAAATCCGGGATGGTCTTATGCGTATGCCGAACTGAAAGGGTCTTCCCTGAGCTGGAGTAGCGGCAGTACATCCATCGCGACCGTAAGCTCTTCAGGGAAAGTGACAGCAAAGGGTGCGGGAACTGCTAAAATTACAGCGAAAACGAATAAAGGCGGATTATCAGCGTCTCTTAAAATCAAATCGTCCCTTGCGACGCCTACCATAAGCAAAGTGTCAAATACCTCG
>Ga0192240_10739_pt1 | contig 11032 bp, 7 predicted proteins | sample Koala_Koa27_H3_FD_131237 | JGI IMG/M metagenome (GOLD analysis project Ga0192240, IMG submission 131237) | Enriched cells from koala feces incubated with labeled cellulose particles, San Francisco Zoo, California, United States - Koala_Koa2-7_H3 ...
CGTAGTTCATCTGTACGATCTTGTCACCCTTCTTGCCGTAGGAAGCCTTCGCCGCTTCCTTCATCAGGCGGTTCGCATCCTCCACCGGGATTACTTTCGACAGAGTAAAGAATGCGGACTGCAGAACGGTATTGATTCTTCCGCCCAGGCCGATCTCTTTCCCGATCTTGATGCCGTCGATGGTATAGAACTGGATATCATTCTCCGCGATGTAGCGCTTCACCTGACCCGGCAAATGCTGGTCGAGCTGGTCTGCATCCCAGGAACAGTTCAGCAGGAATGTGCCGCCCGGAACCAGATCCTGCACCATATTGTACTTGTGAATATATGCCGGGCAATGGCACGCCACAAAGTTCGCCTTGGAAATCAGGTAGGTGGAACGGATCGGATCCTTACCGAAACGCAGGTGGGAAATGGTCACGCCGCCGGACTTCTTGGAATCATAATCAAAGTAAGCCTGCGCATACATATCCGTGTTATCACCGATGATCTTGATGGAGTTCTTATTCGCTCCTACGGTACCGTCCGCACCCAGACCCCAGAACTTACAGTTGATGGTGGTCTCCGGAGTGGTCACCGGGTTCTCTTTCACAGCCAGGGAAAGGTTCGTCACATCATCCACGATACCGATAGTGAATTTTTTCTTATCTGTATTATTGTAAACTGCGATGATCTGTCCGGGGGTAGTATCCTTGGAACCGAGGCCGTACCGTCCGGAAAAGATCGGAACCGCGTCGAACTTCGTGTTCTTCAGCGCCGCGACCACATCCAGATAGAGCGGCTCTCCCATCGCGCCCGGCTCTTTCGTTCTGTCAAGGACATAGATCTGTTTTACCGTATCGGGGATCGCGTCGATCAGCGCATCCGCAGAGAACGGACGATACAGGCGGACTTTTACAAGGCCGACCTTCTCACCGCGGGCCATCAGATAATCGATCGTCTCGTCGATGGTCTCGCAGACGGAACCCATGGCGATGATAACTTTCTCAGCATCCTCCGCGCCATAGTAATTGAACAGCTTGTAATTCGTGCCGATCTTCTCATTGACCTTGTCCATGTAACTCTGGACAACCGCCGGCATGTCGTCGTATGCGATGTTGCACGCCTCTCTCGCCTGGAAGAAAATATCCGGGTTCTGAGCGGAACCGAGCTGGCAGGGATGATTCGGGTTCAGCGCGGAATCACGGAACGCCTGGATGGCATCCAGATCAACGAGATCTTTCAGATCCTCATAATCCCAGGTCTCTATCTTCTGTACTTCATGGGAGGTACGGAAACCGTCAAAGAAATTGATAAACGGAAGTCTGCCCTTGATCGCGGCGCAATGTGCCACGGGAGTCAGATCCATCACTTCCTGCACGCCGGACTCACAGAGCATCGCACAGCCGGTCTGACGACAGGCATAGACATCGGAGTGATCGCCGAAAATGCAGAGCGCATGGCTGGCAACCGTACGCGCCGATACATTAAACACGCCCGGAAGCCGCTCGCCCGCCACCTTATAGAGGTTGGGGATCATAAGGAGCAGACCCTGGGAAGCCGTATATGTGGTTGTCAGGGCACCTGCTGTCAGAGAACCGTGCACGGCACCGGCCGCACCTGCCTCGGACTGCATCTCTGTGATCTTGACAGTCTGACCGAAAATGTTTTTCCTGCCCGCTGTCGCCCATTCATCAGATGCTTCCGCCATCACGGATGAAGGGGTAATCGGATAAATGGCCGCCACGTCGGAATATGCGTAGGACGCATGCGCCGCAGCATGGTTGCCATCCATGGTTTTCATAGAACGTTTCATATCCATTCCTCCTCGATTGTTATAACTTCGTAACCAGGTTGTCCGATAAGACAACCGACTGTGATTATTTTAACTTATTTGCACAGAGAAAACAACTTATTTTAAAAAATCTTACGGTTTTCTTTTTAAAACAATATATTTTGCAGGATATTCTTGAAAAACCTCCCCCGTTGTGTATAATCAAAGAAGCGGTCTTACCCGGCCGCAAAATCGTTGAAAAAGCGGGGTTTCATATGATAAGTGCAAATAATGTGACATTAAGGATAGGAAAAAAAGCTCTCTTTGAAGATGTGAACATCAAATTTACCGAGGGCAACTGCTATGGACTGATCGGCGCCAACGGCGCAGGCAAGTCTACTTTTTTAAAAATCTTAAACGGACAGCTGGAGCCGACTAACGGAAGCGTGACCATCACGCCCGGCCAGCGGCTCTCGTTTCTGCAGCAGGACCACTTTAAATACGACGTCTATCCGGTTCTGGACACGGTGATCATGGGAAATCAGCGCCTGTATGATATTATGAAAGAAAAAGACGCGATCTACATGAAGGAAGACTTCACCGACGAGGACGGCATCAAAGCCAGCGAGCTGGAAGCGGAGTTCGCGGATATGGACGGGTGGAATGCGGAGTCCGATGCCGCCACACTGTTAAATGGTCTCGGCGTAGATACAGACCACCATTACACAATGATGAGCGACCTTCCGGGCGCCCTGAAGGTAAAGGTCCTGCTGGCGCAGGCTCTTTTCGGCAATCCGGATATCCTGCTCCTCGACGAGCCGACGAACAACCTGGATCTGGACGCCATCGCCTGGCTGGAAGAGTTTCTGATTAATTTTGAAAATACGGTGATCGTGGTCTCCCATGACCGCTACTTCCTGAACAAAGTCTGCACACACACAGCGGATATCGACTACGCGAAGATTCAGCTCTACGCCGGCAACTACGATTTCTGGTACGAGTCCAGCCAGCTGATGATCCGCCAGATGAAAGAAGCAAACAAGAAAAAAGAGGAGAAGATCAAAGAGCTGCAGGAGTTCATCTCCCGCTTCTCCGCCAATGCCTCCAAATCCAAACAGGCGACCTCCCGGAAAAAAGCGCTGGAAAAAATCCAGCTGGATGAGATCAAACCCTCCAGCCGGAAATATCCCTATATCGATTTCCGCCCCGCACGGGAAATCGGCAATGAGGTCCTGACCGTGGAGGGACTCACCAAAACCATCGACGGGGTAAAGGTTCTGGACAACATCTCCTTTATCGTCGGCCGCGAGGATAAGATTGCCTTTGTAGGCAGCAACGAACTGGCGAAAACAACTTTGTTTAAAATCATCATGGGTGAAATGGAACCCGACGAGGGTTCCTACAAGTGGGGCGTGACCACAAGCCAGTCCTACTTTCCCAAAGACAACACCGCTATCTTTGACACGGATCTGGTCATCGTGGACTGGCTGACCCAGTTTTCCGAGATCAAAGACGCCACCTACGTCCGCGGATTCCTGGGGCGGATGCTCTTCCCGGGTGAGGACGGCGTCAAAAAGATGCGCGTGCTCTCCGGCGGCGAGAAAGTCCGTGTGCTCTTCTCCCGCATGATGATCGAGGCCTCCAACGTGCTGATCCTGGATGAGCCGACCGATCACTTGGATATGGAATCCATCACCGCGCTGAATAACGGCCTGATCAAATTCCCGGGGGTGCTGCTCTTCGCTTCCCGCGACCACCAGATCGTCCAGACCACGGCAAACCGCATCATCGAGTTTATGCCGAACGGTTCCATCATTGACAAGATCACGACCTATGACGAGTATCTGGAGAGTGATGAGATGGCTCGGAAACGTCAGGTGTACACGATGGTGAAGACCGATGCGGAGGATAATTAAACTTCTAAACCGCACTTTATTTATAATCGAGCCGGAGGCTGAAAAAAGCGGAGCTGTTCCCCATGAGAAGCTCCGCTTTTTTCCGGTTAATAATTATCTTTCTGCTGACAAATATCTGAAAAATCAACATTATTACCGTTTCGCCAATTTAAAATCAGATTTCTGCTCAGTGACAGTGCTCGCAATCCGCCACCTGCTTAAAAAGCTCCGGGTCATACGCGATCCCGTTCTTATCATAGTAGTCTTTCACCGCAGCCTTCACGGCCTCTTCCGCGAGGACGGAACAGTGAATCTTGTACGCAGGAAGCCCGTCCAGCGCCTCCACCACCGCGCGGTTGGAAAGCTGCATCGCCTCGCTGACATTTTTTCCTTTGATCAGTTCGGTCGCCATGGAGCTCGTGGCGATGGCGGAACCGCAGCCGAACGTATTAAATTTACAGTCGGTGATGACCTGGTTTTCATCAATCTTTAAATACATCTTCATGATGTCGCCGCACTTTGCGTTTCCCACCTCGCCGATACCGTCGGCGTCCTCTATTTTCCCGACATTTCTCGGATTCTGAAAATGATCCATTACTTTTTCACTATATAACATGCTGTGCCTCTCCTTTCTCCAGCTTCTCCCACACCGGGGACATATTTCTCAGGTATTCGATAATACCCGGCAGTTCCCTGATCACATACTCGACTTCCTCCATGGTGTTGTACTCCGAGAGCGTCAGACGCAGGGAACCGTGGGCAACCTCATGCGGCAGGCCGATAGCCAGGAGCACATGGGAGGGGTCTAACGACCCTGAGGTGCAGGCCGACCCGGAGGAAGCGGCGATTCCTTTCATATCCAGCAGCAGAAGCAGGGACTCGCCCTCAATGCCCTCAAAACAGAAGCTGACATTACTGGGAAGACGCTTTGTCGGATGTCCGTTTAGCCGGGAATGGGGAATCACGGAAATTCCCTCAATCAGGCGGTCACGCATGGCAGTGATTTTTTCTTCATTCTCCTCGCGCTTCTCCAGGATATCTTTCAGCGCGGCGGCCATTCCGATAATCGCCGGAAGATTCTCCGTGCCGGCCCGCTTTCCTCTCTCCTGCGCGCCGCCCTCGATAATGTTTGAAAGGATAATGCCCCGTCTTGCGTAGAGACATCCGATCCCTTTCGGCCCGTGAAATTTATGCGCCGACAGGGAGAGCAGGTCAATATTCTGCTCTTTGACATTGATATCAAGATGTCCCACCGCCTGCACTGCGTCCGTATGGAAATAAACCTTTTTCTCCCTGCAGACGGCACCGATCTCCGCGATGGGCTGGATGCTGCCGATCTCATTGTTGGCATACATCACAGTCACCAGGCAGGTATCCGGCCGGATTGCCGCCTCCACCTCGTCCGGGCGAACCACACCGTCCGTATGGACATCCAGGTAAGTGACCTCAAAGCCCTCTTTTTCTAATTTCTGAAGGGTGTGCAGCACCGCATGGTGCTCAAATGTCGTGGAGACAAGGTGCTTCTTTCCCCGCTTTGCGCCCCATCGCGCCGCGGAGACGATAGCCTGATTGTCCGCCTCGCTGCCGCCGGACGTAAAAATAATCTCACCCGGCAGAGCGCCGATACACGACGCGATCTCCTCCCGCGCCTGCTCCAGTTTTTCCTTTGCCAGCTGTCCCGGCGTATGCAGGCTGGAAGCGTTGGCCCAGGTTTCCTGCAGAGCGGGAATCACGGCGTCCAGCGCCGCCCGGCTCATGGCTGTCGTTGCCGCGTTATCAAAATATACGTTCATGGCTGTACCTGTTTTCCTTTCCTACTGTATTCTTTCCATCTCACGATCACGAATTCTCAATTCCTTTCGCATACGCAGGAGCTCGCGAGAACAATGCCCTGAAAGCAGCGCCCTGAGAGCAAACAGACCGTTCTCTCTGCCATACCTGGTTTCATTCATCACAGCGAGTCTGTTTAGAAATCTGATATGGCGTAAATTGTGAGATATTTTAATTCATACAATTATGATATGTTTTAAGTTCAAACGAAATATAGCACATTAATACCACTATGTCAATAGGAATTCCGGAAATTAAATCCCTGTATTTTTTGAGGAATTAAAAAGGTTAAAGAAAATAACCCATCTGAATATCATAATTCCGGATTTTTGTGGGTATCATTTATTTTTGCAAAAAATAAGGTGTTGATTTCTCAACGCCTTATAATCTAATGGTTATTTTTCTGGGTTTTCTTTGTTTTCTTCTTTTTGCACAATCTTTAAAAATTCGTCAGGAGTTACTGCCGGAACTTTACTTACTTAATACAAAATCTTTGACATTTCTTGTCACAATATAGTCTGCAGATATCTTTTCTGCACATACCATTTGGAGCGAATCCTCAAAGTCTTTGCTTCTCATTTGATTCATCCGCATAGGAAACCGTAACCTGCGGGAACGGTATCTCTATCTGATTATCATCAAGCGCATACTTGATATTCTCTGTCAGCCTCCACTTCACCGGCCAGTAATCTTCCGTCTTCACCCAGACCATGACACCGATCACAACGGAACTCTCCGCCAGCTCATCAACGTAAATTTTCACCGGCTCCCCTTCCAGAAGAAGCTCCTCCGCTTCGACCACTTGCGATATCACGTCCTTTGCCTGACGGATATCCGCGTGATAGGAAATCCCCACCTTGATATCCACGCGCCGTTTATCCTGCTGCGTCATGTTCGTCAGGCTGGAGCTGGTCAGGTTCGCATTGGGAACGACGATCACCTTGTTATCCAGGGTAACCAGTTTTGTGTAAAAAAGCTGGATATCCTGCACCTGACCCTCGTTGCCGCTGGTATCCTCCTTTATATAGTCTCCCACCTTGAACGGCCGCAGCATAAGAATCAGCACGCCGCCGGCAAAATTTGACAGTGTCCCCTGCAGAGCCAGGCCGACGGAGAGACCGACGGAACCGACAATGGCGATCACGGAGCTGGCCGTGATGCCGAACTTACCCAGTACAATCAAAATCAAAATACAATGGAAGATCACATTGATCACGCGGGAAAGGTGATTCTGTATCTCCGGTTCCAGTTTCGTTTTCTCCAGAGACCGCTTCACAAACTTCATGGCGGCCTGAATCACCTTGCGCCCGATCAGCAGGACAATGACAGCGATGATCACCTTCATGCAGAAATCAAGCACGGTCGGCAAAGAATCCTGAAAATACTGTACAAAGGTATCCCAGCTGATGAAAGTCACATTATTCTCCACGGTTTCGGTGATCGTCTCGGCGACGTCCTGGGTCAGAACAAAGGTGGTTAATATATGCATGCTAATACTCCTTATGTAAATCAAAACACTAACTCAGCGCATGGATAAAAAGCCCGCTGCGCAGCTTCGGCTCAAACCAGGTGGATTTCGGCGGCATCAGGCGTCCCGCGTCCGCCACCGCAAAAAGCTCCTGTATCGAAGTGGGATACATGGCAAAGGCTGCTTTCGCATCCGCGTGGCAGCGGCGCTCCAGCTCGTCCATACCCCGGATGCCTCCGACAAAATCAATGCGCGGGTCTGTCTTCGGATCCGCTATGCCGAGTACCGGCGTCAGAAGAAGCTCCTGCAGCAGGGAGACATCAAGCCCTTTTACCGGATCATCCGTGATATCTGAAGCATGGAAGCGGCACAGGTACCATCTCTCATCCAGGTACATAGTGAATGTTCCCTTTTTCTGCGGTCTTCTCTCATCCCCCTCAAGCACAGAGACATCAAAAATCTTCTCCATCGCCGCGAGAAACTCTTCCGCGGACATACCGTTTAAATCGCGCACAACACGGTTGTAATCCATAATATAAAGTTCCTCATCCGGGAACAAAACGGAAAGGAAATAGTTAAATTCCTCTGTGCCGTCATACTCCGGATGCTCCGCACGGCGCTTTAAGCCCACTTTAACCGCAGAAGCCGCCCGGTGATGTCCGTCCGCAATGTAAATCCGGCTAATCCCCGCAAACGCTACCTCAATGGTACGGATATCCGCTTCATCGCAGATGACCCATACCCGGTGCGTCACGCCGTCCGGGGATGTAAAATCATACTCAGGCGCGGTCTGCTTCACCTGAGCCACAACTGCATTGATCTGAGCATTCGCCCGGTAAGCCAGGAAAATCGGACCGGTCTGAGCATCGCAGATATCCACATGGCAGATGCGATCCTGTTCTTTCTCCGCACGGGTATTCTCGTGCTTCTTGATCACCCCGTTCTGATAATCATCGATGGCAGCGCAGGCAGCGATCCCGGTCTGCGTCCGCCCGTCCATGGTCAGCTCATAGATATAGTAACAGGGCTTTTCCTCGGTGATAAAATCACCGTCACTGACCATCTCCCAGAGAATGTCGTGGGCTTTCTGATACACTTCCGGCGCATAGGTATCCACCGAATCATCAAACTGTGTCTCCGCCCGGTCAATCCGCAGAAAAGATTCCGGCTCCCGCAGGACTTCCTCCTTCGCCTCCCGGCGGTTATAGACATCGTATGGAAGCGCCGCAATCCGGGCTGCTTTCTCCCGGCAGGGCCGGATACTGCAAAAAGGCTTAATTGTCGCCATAATGTACTCCTTTTTATTATTTTCATAAAGAGAATGTAGCTCAACCGCTGCTCTTCGTATTCCTACTGTCCGCCCGATTCAGCTACATTCCCATTCTATACTGCCATGTTATCAACACCGGAAAACTCACCGACTGATGCCACGTCGTTTCCCTGATCTGCAACTCTTTCTGTTGTTACGATTCACAATCTTCGCTCTCACCTAAGCTAAAACAAACCGTTTTACATGTGGCTCACCAAAGAGCGCTGTGAATAGTAATATTTTTCTTTATCTACTTAATCACTCTGACCTTCAGCACACCCTCGATCGCGGACAGCTTCTCCACAACCTCCGGGGTCACCGGGCTGTCGAGATCCATCAGCGAATATGCGTAGTCACCGCGGCTCTTGTTCGTCATATCAGAAATATTGATACCAGCATCCCCGCACACTGCCGTGTACTGGCTGATCGTGTTTTTCACATTTCTGTGTGTGACAGAGATACGTCCCGCTCCGGTGCAGACACCCATAGTGCAGTCCGGGTAGTTGACGGAGTGGGTGATGTTGCCGTTTTCCACATAGTCAATAATCTCGTCCACCGCCATCATCGCGCAGTTATCCTCAGACTCCGCCGTGGAAGCGCCCAGATGCGGGATGACAAGGCAGTTTTTCGCGCCTGCCGTCGTGGGGTTGGGAAAATCTACCACATACTTGCGGATCTTTCCGGCCTCGAGAGCCTCCACCATAGCCACCTCATCTACAAGAGTATCGCGGGAGAAGTTTAACACAACCGCAGTCTCTTTCATGGAAGCAATCGCCTCTCTGCTGACCATTCCCTTAGTGGACTCCATCAACGGTACATGGATTGTGATGAAATCACAGTTCTGATAAATGTCCTCCGCGGTATACACATGCTGGACGTGGTTGGATACATTCCATGCGGACTTCAGGGAAAGATACGGGTCATAGCCCAGCACATTCATGCCGAGAGCAACCGCCGCATTGGCAATCTGTACACCGATGGCGCCCAGGCCGATCACGCCGAGGGTCTTGCCCTTAATCTCCGTACCGGCAAAGGCTTTCTTCGCTTTCTCAGTGGCTTTCGCGATTCCCGCATCATCCTTATTCTCAATTACCCAGTCCATGCCGCCCTTGATGTCACGGCAGGCCAGAAGCATGCCGGCAAGCACCAGCTCTTTTACACCGTTAGCGTTGGCGCCGGGAGTGTTGAACACTACAATGCCCTTTTCCGCACATTTGTCCAGCGGAATATTGTTGACTCCGGCACCCGCGCGGGCTACCGCAAGCAGATTGTCCGGCAGATCCATATCATGCATGGCCGCACTTCTCACCAGAATCACATCCGCATCCGCTACGCTGTCTGTCTTCTCATAGGTATCCGGGAACTTTTCCAGACCGCAGGCTGCGATCGGATTTAAGCAGGTATATTTTGCCATTGTAATCATCCTCATCTCTTTCTTTTTATTTGAAGCGCCCAATACAGTAAATCCGTCAAACAAACTCCCCCGACTCTGAATGACTATGCGTTTTCCTTCTCGAATTTTTTCATAAATTCAACCAGTGCCTTCACGCCCTCGATCGGCATCGCGTTGTAGATGGATGCTCGCATGCCGCCGACCGTACGGTGACCTTTCAGGTTCTCCAGTCCGGCTGCTTTTGCCTCCTTTACAAACTTCGCCTCCAGATCTTTGTCGCCGATGATAAACGGTACATTCATCAGAGAGCGGTCTTCCTTGCGGACGGTACCCTTAAACATCGTATTATTGTCGAGGTAGTCGTAAAGAATTGCCGCTTTTTCCTCATTGCGCTTCTGCATTGCCTCAAGACCGCCCAGATTTTTGATCCATTTGAAGACCTTGCCGCAGATATAGATACCATAGCACGGCGGTGTGTTGTACATGGAACCGTTATCCGCCTGCACTTTCAGGTTCAGCATCGTCGGCACATACGCCGGCAGGTCATCGCGGAGCAGATCCTCGCGGATGATCACGATCTGCACGCCGGCAGGTCCGATATTCTTCTGCACGCCGCCGTAGATCACGCCATATTTCTCCACGTCGATGGGACCTGCCAGGAAGCAGGAGGACACATCGACCACCAGAGTCTTGCCCTTGGTGTTGGGAAGCTTATGGTAGGTGGTGCCGTAAATGGTATTGTTCTGGCAGATATACACGTAATCGGCATCCTCGGAAATCGGAAGATCCGAGCAATCCGGGATATAAGAAAATGTCTTATCCTCGGAAGTCGCAACCTTATTCGCTTTTCCGTATTTCTGTGCTTCCACATAAGCTTTTTTTGCCCACTGTCCGGTGACAATATAATCCGCCACGCCGTTTTTCATCAGATTCATGGGAATTGTCGCAAAATGCAGCGCAGCACCGCCCTGCAGGAACAGCACTTTATAATTGTCCGGAATACCCATAAGATCTCTTAAGTCTGCTTCCGCCTCATCGATGATTTCCTGGAACATGGCGGAGCGGTGACTCATCTCCATCACGGACATACCGCAGCCGCGGTAATCAAACATCTCCTCCTGTGCCTCTTTTAACACTTCCTCCGGCAAAACCGCCGGACCTGCCGAAAAGTTATATACTCTGCTCATTTTTTTCCTCCTGTTATAATTAATATAAAAGTAAATTTCTACTGCTCGTGGCTCTCCAGATCCTGCTTGTCAAATGCATCGCTGATCGGCGCTCCAGGCGCCACCATCGGCCATACATTATCATCGCTGCCGATCATACAGTCAATCAGCACAGGCGTATCCTTTTTGAGTGCTGAGGCAAATGCTTTGGCAAATTC